>RCMY010002807.1_pt1 | contig 15647 bp, 9 predicted proteins | sample 2041341 | NCBI WGS metagenome assembly RCMY01 (sample SAMN09708234, study PRJNA481090) | Marine sediment metagenome, whole genome shotgun sequencing project. | reverse complement strand
CTTTGTCATTGTCAATTTGGGAAGAAATATCTCATTTGAATCATATAAGAAAGTATTCCAATTAGCTGGAATACTTTCTTTTGCAATTGTTATATTAAATGCGATTCACTATAAAGATGCCATATTAAGATATTTTTCATCTGGATATTACGTAAACCATCCGTACTATCCAACAATATATGGAGGTGGTGCCAACCTTGAAGCATCATGGCCCAGCATATATGGTGTTTTTTTCATGGATAATCCTTACGGTATTATATATCTCGTTTTATCTTTCATATTTGCCTCTATTCAGGTTAGTAGAGCTGGTATTATTATCTCGTTAATTTGTTTGGTCATATATGCATATAAACGGTTACGGGAATCAAAAAATCCTTTTTTGATTTTATTCTTGATATTTGTTGTTCTTTCCCTTGGCTCTTTTTATGCGCTAAGACTTGGAATATTCCAACCAATTTTAGATCGTTTCTTTAAGAACCAAGAAGATAGGGGTGCCGCGGGGCGTATCGGTATTTACGACAATGCGCTTCCTTTTCTTTCTAGTCATCCTTTTGGTGTTGGTTTGGGGAATGCAGTTTCTGCAGTGAATAAAGTAGCTGCGAATACAGTGGGGATGGAGCCGATAGTAGATGACAATTTACATAATCTATTCCTCCAGATGACCGTTGAAACTGGTGTGTTTGGCGGGGTGTTTTATGCATGTTTGGTTGCTTTCCTGTGTTTTAATTGTATCTTCAAACATAAATTCGCCAATCCTTTTGAAAACTTCCTGCTTGCTTTCTTTGCTTTATCGTTGATTCAATTTGAAAAAATAGAAATCTTCCCTGCAATATGCCTTGGTATATTGTTAAGCAAAAAATATTATTCAAACAAGGATTTCGATTTATAATGTTATTCTCTATTATGATTGGTATAACCAGTTGTAGTAAAAAAGACGACTCGGTAGTAGTTCTGAAAGAAGAGGTGGAACTAAGCGATGAAAAACAGATTACCGAGTTTAAATTTTTGGCTTCCGAAAATACGGTGTTAGCAGCAGATGTGATTGCCTCTATAGATGTAAATGCAAAAACAATTAGTGCAAACCTACCGAGTGACATAGCTTTAACTTGGCTTACTCCTAAAATAAGTGTTTCCCCAAAAGCAATTGTTAGCCCCACTGGTGAAAAAGATTTTACTTCAGCAGTTACCTATACCGTTACTGCCGAAGATGGTACAACCAACAATTATGCAGTAACAGCAACCAGTAAGAGTAGTGCTAAGGCCATTACAAGTTTTGCATTTACAGGTATCGAGAACAACGGGGTAACTGTAGATATACCAGGTGAAATTGATGAGGAGGGCAAAACTATTGCTATGGAAATGCCCAATGGAACAGAAATAACCGCATTGGAACCTGAGTTAGAAATTCCGGACAATGCCATATACGAACCTACGGGCCCGCAAGACTTTAGTATGCCCATAAACTATACAGTCACCGCTGAAGATGGTACAAGTAGTACCTATTTAGTGACCGTAGATGTGGCACTGAGCCAAAAAGAGATTCTATTACTTATCGCTGCAGCCAACCCAAATAATACTTTGAATTGGAATGAAACAGACAATCTGAATGATTGGAATGGAGTGACCTTGGATGAAAATGGTTTTATAATTGAATTAAGACTAAACTCTAGAAATTTAACTGTAGTACCCGCAGAAATCGGGAGATTAGGTAGTCTACAAGTGTTGTGGTTGAGTTTTAACGAACTGAGTGAACTACCCTCAGAAATTGGGCAGTTGAGCAATCTGGAATTTTTAGAATTGAGCTCAAATTCTCTAAATTTTCTGCCCTCTGAATTTGGGCTGTTAAATAATCTGACATACTTGAGTTTGACCGGTAACGACCTAAATAGTTTGCCCTCTGAAATTGGGCTATTAAGCAGTCTGACATACCTGACTTTGGGCCACAACGCCTATTCTACTATTCCTGTAGAAATTTGGTCGTTAAACACTCTTAAAACCCTAAGTTTTCAGTCTAACAACTTAAGTGGTTTACCAGCAGAAATCGGGCAATTAAACAATTTGGAACATCTGGGTTTAAGCAATAACGAACTGATCAGTCTACCAGCAGAAATCGGGTTGTTAACCAGTTTGGAAGCACTGTATTTGCAGTCAAACAACTTGAGCAGTTTGCCTAGTGAAATCAAAAAACTAGTTAATTTAAGGCATTTAAATCTAAAGGACAATAATTTAAGCGCCTTCAACCATGTGCCATACATACCGTCGGGCAGCAATTCTAATATTCTTGACTGTTCCACAGAGACAAATCTGACAGAATTATTTTTATCTGGAAACCCAAATCTAACGGCTATAAACAAATGTATATGTGATCTAGATCTTGAAAACGATGGTGCTGTTAATATAGATATAGTGCCTAATGAGGTTGACTGTGTGGACAATAATGTCATTGGTAACTAATATTAATATTTAAAACAAAAATCATGAAAAAAGTACTCATTGTAATTTACGGAATCATCGCTTACCTTATTTTTCTTGTCTCCTTTTTATACGCCATCGGCTTTGTCGGAAACCTTTTCGTACCCAAATCAATAGATACTGGGGAAGAAATCCCACTTGTAACTGCCCTACTGATAAATGTAGGTCTGATGAGTCTTTTCGCTATTCAGCATAGCGTCATGGCAAGGCCGGCCTTTAAAGAATGGATTACCAAATATATCAATGCGGCAATTGAACGTAGTACATATGTTTTGCTATCTAGTCTTGCATTGCTTTTGTTGTATTGGAAATGGCAGCCGATGACTACCATCGTGTGGGATACCGATGGTTTAGTATCAACTATTATAATGGTGGTATTTCTGTTAGGTTGGGTTATTGTATTCCTTTCCACTTTAATGATTAGTCACTTTGAACTTTTTGGACTGACGCAGATTTATCAAAATTTTAAAGATCAATCGATGACCACTCCTAAATTTCAGGTCAATTGGTTTTATAAATTGGTAAGACATCCGATAATGTTGGGCTTCACCATCGCCTTTTGGGCCGCACCAACAATGACTTTTGGCCGTCTTTTGTTTGCTACGGTTACTACAGCCTATATTTTAATTGCTGTTAAATATTTAGAAGAAAAAGATTTGAAACATCTAATTGGGAAAGATTATGAAGCTTACCAAAAAAACGTACCCATGATTATTCCGTTTACCAAATTTAAAAAAGGGTAGTAAAGAGCAGATTTCCTATTTCCGAAAAGCTTAACTATTTGCTATCATGGCTTTATAGCGGTTGTCCAGAGGAAACATCCATAACGTCCACCACCATAAATTAAATATAATTTAATTCAAAGCAAGAATAAACAGATCCATCGCATAGGGCTATTATTATAGCCTATTATTTCTCGGAACAGTACAGATTTTAAGTTCCCAAAACACTTCGGTAACAGGCACGGTCTATGATGAAAACGAGGAAGTTATGCCCTTTGCACATGTTTGGTCTCAAATGGTTTGAAATGGCATCCTCTAAAATGTCCAACCGAAAAGTATCTATTTGTGTTACCCATGTATTACCCAAACAAAAAAAGCCGACTCCTAAAAGTCGGCTTTTCCTTGTTGTACAGGCGGAGAGACTCGAACTCTCACACCTTGCGGCACTAGATCCTAAGTCTAGCGTGTCTACCAATTCCACCACGCCTGCATCAATATCCGATTATTATCGGGCTGCAAATATAAGCCAAAAATTCAATTCTCTAAATTTTCCCATTTAAAAATTGCGCTTTTTGTACTTTTATAAAAAGTCATATAAAATAGTACATGAAAAACGTAAAGAATTATTTATCGGAAAATAAGGACCGATTTTTAAATGAGCTTATAGAACTACTTAAAATTCCGTCGGTTAGCGCAGATCCTGCCTTTTCACAAGATGTAATTGATACTGCTGAAACGGTAAAGAAAAGATTAGAAGAGGCAGGTTGTGACATTGTTGAAATTCATGAAACCGCTGGTTACCCAATTGTCTACGGAGAAAAAATTATAAATCCTGATTTACCAACAGTATTGGTTTATGGGCATTATGATGTTCAACCAGCCGATCCTATTGACTTATGGCATTCGCCCCCATTCGAACCGGTTATTAAAAAAACAAATTTACACCCAGAAGGTGCTATTTATGCTAGAGGAGCCTGTGATGACAAAGGCCAAATGTATATGCATGTAAAAGCGCTAGAGCTGATGGTGAAGACCAATCAATTGCCATGTAACGTCAAATTCATGATTGAAGGTGAAGAAGAAGTTGGCAGTAATAATTTGAGTATTTATGTGGCTGCGAATAAAGAGAAATTGGCCAATGATGTTATTTTAATTTCCGATACGGGAATGATTGCTAACGATGTGCCATCTATTACAACTGGACTTCGCGGATTAAGTTATGTTGAAGTTGAAGTAACCGGACCAAATAGAGACTTACATTCTGGACTTTATGGCGGTGCAGTGGCCAACCCAATCAATATTCTCACAAAAATGATTGCCAGTCTGCATGATGAGAATAATCATGTAACCATACCTGGTTTTTACGATAAAGTAGAAGAATTGTCAAAAGAAGAACGGGCTGAAATGGCAAAAGCTCCATTTAGTTTAGACAACTACCAAAAGGCTCTTGATATAGCATCTGTTTATGGTGAAAAAGGGTATTCTACAAATGAACGTAACTCCATCAGACCTACATTAGACGTTAATGGTATATGGGGTGGTTATATTGGTGAAGGTGCCAAGACTGTTATTGCAAGTAAGGCTTTTGCAAAAATATCAATGCGTTTAGTGCCTAATCAAGATTGGAAAGAAATCACCGAACTGTTTAAAACGCATTTCGAAGCCATAGCCCCAAAAGGAGTTACTGTAAAAGTAAAACCGCACCATGGCGGACAAGGGTATGTTACTCCGATTGACACCATTGCGTACCAGGCGGCATCAAAAGCCTATGAAACTACCTTTGGCAAAAAACCTATTCCACAACGTAGTGGTGGTAGCATTCCTATTGTTTCTTTGTTTGAGAAAGAATTGGGTAGTAAAACAATTCTAATGGGCTTTGGTTTGGATAGTGATGCTATCCACTCACCTAACGAGCATTTCGGAGTTTGGAACTATTTTAAAGGCATTGAGACAATTCCATATTTCTACCAGTATTTTACGGATATGAACAAATAAAAGAAACGTCTTTGCAAGTAAAACGAAGCAACCTGTAAGTTTGGTGTATCAAACTTACAGGTTGCTTCGTCGCTAAATAGCTTCTCGCAAAGTCGTCTTATATTTTCTTCACGTACTTGGTAATAATAACAGTAAGCGTAGGTCCTACTTTACCTTCAATATATTCTGCGTTTTCTCGATCTAAAGAAATTCTACGAACCGCAGTACCTTGCTTGGCAACTTGACTAGACCCTTTTATTTTAAGATCCTTAATCAGCACAACACTATCTCCGTTCTCGAGAATAACACCGTTCACATCTCTATGAATAATTTTATCGGCTTCTGCCATTCCTTCTCCTGTAGCTTTTGCCCAATCTAAAGCTTCTGGCTCCAAATACATCATATCTAAAAGGTCTTTAGGCCAGCCTTCAGATTTTAAACGTGATAACATACGCCAAGCAACAACCTTCACAGAATCGTATTCACTCCACATACTATCATTAAGACATCGCCAGTGATTGGCATCCATTTGCTCAGGGTCTACAATTTGTGTACGGCAAGTTTCACACGCTAAAATACTAGAGTCAACTCCACTTATAGATACTGGCTCCACTTCAAAAACCTCTAAATTATTGGTACCCGTACAAAGTTCGCAAGTTGAACCACTACGTGCTTCCAAATCAGATAATACACTCATTATTGGTTGTTTTAAAAACAAACTTACACCTTTTTCATGGGGTGGTCGGGCCATTCCCCAAAGAATTGGGGTCGGGCTATTCGTTACAAGTACACTTCGCAAAAGGCGAATGCGCGCTTTTCACTTCTATCCCTAAGTCAACACAATAAATTTAACTCTACACTTGTAGAATTAAAATATTTGTTCTATGTTTGTAGAACACATTCTAAACTTGTAGAAAATGCAGTTGTCAAAATCAGAAGAAGAACTAATGAATATTCTCTGGAAACAGAAAAAAGCTTTTATGAAAGATTTGCTAGATGGTTATCCAGAACCAAAGCCAGCGACGACAACGGTTGCAACGTTACTCAAAAGAATGACCGATAAAGGTTTCATTGATTACAAAAATTTTGGCCGTAGCAGAGAATACTTTCCTTTGGTCAAGAAGAAAGATTATTTCTCTAAGCATGTAAACGGACTTATCAAGAACTTTTTTAACGATAGTGCTAGTCAGTTTGCATCATTCTTTACGCAAGAAACCAATTTGAGCAAAACGGAATTAGAAGATTTAAAAAAATTAATAGATAGTGAAATCTTAAAGAAATAGTCATGATCTTATTCCTTATAAAATCTGCTGCCTGTATGGCCATATTTCTAACCTTCTACAAATTATTGTTAGAAAAGGAAAGTATGCACACTTTCAAAAGGTTTTATCTTTTAGGTGCATTGTTCATTTCTTTCATAATACCGAGTATTGTTTTTACCGAAGTTGTTGCCACAACACCCATAAATGTCCCGATAGAAACAAAAAATATAGAATTTATAGAGGATGTTCAGATTACACAACTTATTGTAACTGATTCAAAATTCAATTGGGAATTAGCCTTATGGTCAGTTTATGGTATAGGAGTCCTAGGTTTCGGATTTCGATTTTTTCGTCATCTCTTTCAAATTGGATTACGAATTCGTAAAAACCCAAAACTAAAAACTAATTTCTGTGTAAAAGTACTTCTACAAGAGCAGTTACCACCACACACTTTTTTTAGTTATATATTCTTGAACAGGAAAAAGTACGAGGCTAAAATAATTCCTAATGAGGTACTACTTCATGAGGAAACCCATGCGAAACAAAAACACAGCATAGATGTGTTATTAATCGAATTTCTACAGGTTATATTCTGGTTCAACCCCCTTACCTATCTCTTTAAAAAGTCAATAAAACTTAATCATGAATTTCTGGCAGATAGTGCTATAATTATAAATAGCAAAGACCCTATTCAATATCAAAACACGTTATTATCGTACTTATCACACGATACTTTTAATCATCATCAATCGACAGGCATTGCAAATGCCATTAATTATTCATCAATCAAAAAACGTTTTAAAATCATGAAAAAAGAAACATCAAAAAAAGGGATTGTATTAAGAAGCACTCTGCTTCTGCCCTTACTTGCAATTTTACTCTTTGGTTTTAGTGAAACCAAAACTATCGTCGAAAAAGAAAATGCAGCAAGTAGTGTAAATATGACTTATTTAGAGATAAATCCAGAAATTGAAAAATACAATACACTTGCTAAAAAATACAATGCCATCCCGATTGAAAAAAGGGTCATCCCTTTAAAGGATTTAAAAATATTGGAAACCATCTATCGCAATATGAGTCCGGGACAAAAAGAGGCCGCACAACCTTTTCCCGAATGTATGCCAAAGCCAAATCAAGATGGTATCATTAAATTGATACATGTTAACATCAATAAAAAAGGACAATTATTAATCCAAGATGATGTAGTTGTATTAGAAGATTTACAAGTTTACTTATCAAAAATAAATTCTCAGTTATCAACCAATGAGAGAAATAAAATAGTAAAATCGATTATTCAGGTTGACCCTGATACCCCAAAAGATATAATTAAAAAAGTAGAACAGAAAATAAATGAATATGGTGTGGCTACTATTGACATTGTTGAATATAATTATTCCTTGAGGAAGACAACCAAAACCGCAACATCAGCTCAAATGGCACAATACAACCAATTGGCAAAAAAATATAATGAAATGATGGGGAAAGATGGTAACATCAGAATACTAAAATCAGATGTAGACCAATTAAGCTATATCTATGGAATCATGTCTGAAAAGCAAAAATCATCAGCACAACCTTTCCCTGAATTTCCCGAACCTCCACCACCGCCAAAAGCGCCTAAGGATTTAAAAGGAGAGAAGAGTGATATTCCACCTCCTTCAATACCAAAAGAACCAAAAACAAACGTAGAATCAACCCTAAATTTTCCTGCACCACCGCGTTCACCAAACGCTCCAAAGACACTAAACACTTCTAATTTTGCCGATAACCAACTTAAAGAAATTTTAAAAAATCAAGATCCTTATGACCATAACAATCTTGACCTAAAAGCGGTTGACGGCATACCCGTAAGCTCGAATACTTTTTATAGCCGAAGTGAAAATGAAAATATTGACTTGAAAGCTCAAGAAAACATGAGAGTATATATTCATAACACTAGTTCATCTAAACAAGCCAATTCCCCTAGTCTTCTGGAAAACTTACATTCACTTGAAAAACAAGATGCGCAGTTCTATTTTGATGGAAAGAAAATAACCTCCGAAGAAGGGTTTCAAATTATAAAGAATGAAAAAAATATTAAAATAGAAACGCTACCTTATTCAAACAAACAACCAGAAGTTCGAATTTACAAAGAAAAAAACGATTTTCGGATTCCGCCTCCACCTGCTCCACCAACACCGCCTTCACCTCTAGACTATATTATTGACGCAGCTAAAAAAGGAGCCACTTTTATGTATGAGGGTGAAAAGGTTTCTTCAGATAAGGCTATTGATTTATTAAAGAATAACAAAGAGTTGAATATTGAATCGCGCAACAAAAACGGCATGCAAATTGTTCGAATTACTAAAGAGCCTGTAACAATCGAATAGAAATAACGTCAAACATATGTTAAAGCCCTCTTTTCGAGGGCTTTTTGCGTACCAAAAATCAAATAGTTACGTTCACCCATTACACACGATCATCAATCAAAAACAAATCAAAATGCTACAAAAATTTTTTATTCTTTGCTCTGGGGCAGATGCTGAGCTTTTAAACACCTGTTCTAAAGGGGAACAAAACAAATATGCTGGGATAGGCGCTACCGTCTTTTTCACAGCCGTTATGGCATTTATTGCCAGTAGTTATGCCCTTTTTACGGTATTTGACAACGTGTATACTGCCGTATTCTTCGGTCTCATTTGGGGGCTGCTAATTTTCAACCTAGATAGGTTTATTGTTAGTACCATAAAAAAGCGAAATAGTTTTAGTCAAGAATTCTTTCAGGCTACTCCCCGTATAATCCTTGCTATTATTATTGCCATAGTAATTTCCAAACCTTTGGAAATGAAAATCTTTGAAAAGGAAATAAATCAGGTTTTATTGGAGCAAAAAAATGAATTGACTTTAGCCAACAAAGACCAATTAGCTTTACAATACACTCCTAAAGTTGAGCAATTAGATCAAGAAATTGCTGCCTTAAAATCTGAAACAGCAACCAAAGAAGCCGAGACAAATGCTTTATATGATGTGTACATCAACGAAGCAGAAGGCACCGCAGGCACTAAACTTTTGGGCAAAGGTCCCGTATATGCTGAAAAACGCGAAAAGCACGATGCTGCTTTGGCTGAATTAAACGAACTAAAAGCAGCAAATGCTGAAAAAATAATCGGTATTGAAACCCAAATTTCTGCTTTAGATATTGAATATGCAGAAGTAGTAAAAAACTCCCAACCCATTATTGATGGTTTTGACGGGTTAATGGCAAGAATTACTGCTTTAGATGAACTGCCTTGGTTCCCATCCTTCTTTATATTCCTTTTGTTTTTAGCCATTGAAACCTCTCCTATAATTGCCAAACTATTAGCCCCAAAAGGTGAGTATGATATAAAATTAGAGGAAGAGGAAAGTATTCTTTCATCATGGGTTGCGCAAAAAGTAGCACAGCGTAAATTGATTGTTTCTACGGATGGTGATATTAATCAAAAAATTTATGAAGATTTAAAAGGGGAAGAAGAGCTCTATGGCTATAAAAAGAAAAAAGCCGAGGAACTTTTACGTTTACAGGCAGATAGTTTTCACGATATACAGGTGAAAGGACTAAAATAAAAATAGACCAATATTGGCATTGGTCCTTTACAGAATTGGAGAAACTATCTAAACAATTATCAAATGGCCATTACCTCTAAAATCAACTCTGTACCAGTTACATTGAAATTACAGATTTAATAAATTTCATCTTGACAGGCTGTTTCAAATAACCTAAACATCTTTTCATATTTTTAACTGAATTTATATGTCTTGTAATTTTGTAAAATTTTTAGTTTAACATTTTCTACTCTCCAAAGGTATCTACTTCATTAGAGTTTAATTATTACTTATAGTTCAAATAAACTTAAGCATAGTTAGAATGATGACAAGTATCAATGAATACAAAATTCTGTTTAATAATAGATGTGATTTTAGTAAATAACTCAATAGCTATGTAGATAATCTTAATTCGAAATAAGTTAAAATTATAGCACAGTAGTCTTAACTTTGCAGTATTATGGCAACATTTAAAGAAAACAAGAAAAAGAAGAGAAGGTTCTATAACCTGGTTATCATAATAATACTACTAATTATAATTGCTACAGGTTTTATGGCGCAGCTTGGATCTTAGTTTATCAAAGCTCAGAATTGAATATGATTATTCAATCTTAAAATGTTTACCATATGACCATGAAAAATCTAAAAATTAAAAAATATTCAAAACTCTTCGGGAAGATTATTCTCAGCGTTTTAATACTATTTTTTATTTTAGTTTTGGTAATTAGAACCCCTTGGGCTCAAAATCTCATTGTTTCTAAAGTAACCAAGTACATATCAGATAAGACGAATACAAAGGTTGCCGTTGGTAATTTATTCTTAACTTTTTCTGGAGATTTAAAAGCCGAAGAAATTTACTTAGAAGATATAAAGGGTGACACTTTATTTTACTCCAAGTCACTTCAAGCAGATATTCCTATTTACCCCGTTCTATTTAAGAATCAGTTATCGATAGATGGGGTGATTTCCAATGGTGTTGTAGCAAACATCAGCAGAACCAATAAGGTAGCCGACTTTAATTTCTCTTTTCTAATAGATGCATTAACTGCTCCGACAGATAGTAATGCTACAAATACTGAACCAATGAAGATTTCATTGGGTGACCTAAATTTATCTGATTGGAAGTTAAATTATAATGATGCTTACTTAGGAACAGACATAAAACTTATTTTAGGGAAACTCGCTGTTGATGTTAATGAATTTGACTTGGAAAAGATGAAATTCTCGATAGACGAATTCTCCTTAAATGACACACAATTCAGCTATTTACAGTCACATCCATTTCCTGTGAGTGAAGACACTACTAGTACGTTGTTGCCTTATATTGAAGTCGATGAATTTAGCGTAAATAATCTTTTGGTCAATTACAATAGTAAACCAGATGGCCTCAATACCGATTTAAAATTAGGTACAATTAAACTGACTAATATTTTGGCTAATGTTGCCGCAAATCAATACGAAACAGAAGACCTGATTTTTAATGATTCACACATTAAACTGAATCTGATCACTGAGGAAACTATAGTACAAAACACCAACGCAGATACGAGCTTTAAATGGCCCGAATTGATTTTAACAGCCAAGAACATAGAGATTCAGAAAAACTCGTTTACCTATACGCTAAACAACACCCAACAAAAAGAAAATCTATTTGACTCAAATGCATTTCAAATACAACAGTTAAAACTACGCGCATCTGACTTTGAATATCATCGAGAAAAGTTTAACCTAGATCTTTCAGAATTTTCATTTTCTGAGCCTAGCGGTATTCATCTAGATCAATTAGTTTTTAAAGCTGGGTTGACCGACACGTATGCTTCGTTGTCAGATGTTGCAATTCAAATTAACCAAAGTTCGGCAAACGCAAATTTAAAGGTTCAATTTCAATCATTGACCAAAGCATTCAAAAATCCGAAGAACAGTACCTTGTCCGCCTCAATTTCAAACCTAATTTTAGACGTTGGCGATGTACTAAAATTTGCACCCGAACTTGCGCAAAATAAATACTTAGATTCTTTATCAAAACATAATATAACAGGTTCTTTTAAAGCTGAAGGAAACTTAAAGAAAGTTGATAATCTTAACACCCAATTACAATGGGGACCTGACACTAAAATAGCTACAAAAGGATCAATTAGCAATTTGACCAATGTTGATTCACTTCAATACAGTTTGAACAATATTAACTTTTCGAGCACCAAAAATGACATCCATAAATTAATATCAGAAAAAGAAATCGGAATTTCGGTTCCAGAAACCATATTTGTCACAGGTAGCTTATCTGGCGGAACCACTTGGGCAAATACCGATTTGGATATCAAAATACCCGAAGGATTTACTCAGATTAATGCTAAGGTTAATTTTGGTAAAATGATGCGTTTTAATGGTGCTGTTTCGGTCGATAGTTTACAGTTAAATAAACTTCTAAAGAACGAACAATTGGGCAAATTATCTCTCAACTTAAAAGGATCAGGTTCGGGAACAACTTTAGCAACTATCAACGCAAATATTGAAGGAATCATTTCACAATTTCAATACGCTGGTTATACCTATAAAACCATTGATATTTCTGGTAATATGAAAGATGGCAATGGAAAAGTTACAGCCAATATCAATGACCCTAATTTAAACATGAAGGCCATATCTAGTCTTGTTTTAGAATCAGAAAGTAATGACATAACCTTTAGTTCAAATATTATTGGAGCAGATTTGCAAAAGTTGGGACTTACAAAGAATAACATTAAAGTAGCAGCCAACATAGACGGAACTTATACGGGAACACCTTCAAACTTTACTATTAAGGCTGATATTAAGGATGGAATTGCAATAGCAGATAATGAGCAATATCAAATTTCAACAGTATCATTAAGAGCGCATATTGAAGATTCAATCACAGATGTTTCTATACGTAGCGAATTTCTAAATGGGGAACTTTCGTCGAATGCATCACCGAATCGTATTTCAGACGCCCTTAAAAAACAAATTGAACACTACTTTACAAATGACACGTTAGTTTTTGAATCAGAAGATAGCATCGAAGCAAAACTGGCACTCGCGATAGTACCAACTCCTGTTTTATCGAAAGTATTTTTCAATGGAGTAAAAGACTTAGATTCATTGAATATCGACGCCAGCTTCAATTCAAAAACACAACAAATCTCAGCCGAAGTAAAAGTGCCACATATCACATACGCTGGAAGCTCTGTTGATAGTTTAAATGCCTTTGTAAAAGGAGATTCCATTGACCTTAAATTCTCAGCAGGTATAGCCGAATTAATTTATGACCCGATACACTTAAAACAGACCTATTTAGAAGGAAGTCTTAAAAACAAACAACTCGTATTAGATTTTAACTCTAAAAATGACACGGTTCAAGTAATGCATATATCATCTTCATTAGTATTTCAAAAAGATACACTGAATCTGCATATATATCCTGAGAATTTGACACTCAACAATAAACAATGGGAAATACCCGAAGATAATAACATTGTAATTGCAGAGTCGTATACCAATTTTCAAAATATCATACTTAGTAGAAATTCTCAAAAATTGGAAATTTCAACTAAGGTTCCTAAAATGGAAGTGGATCATATAGGCATCTTATTCGAAAATTTTCAATTGCAGACCTTTCTAAGTTTTTTCAATCCTGATGAAGCTTTAGCAAAAGGCAAGGTAGAAGGCGATTTTGTGATTCTTAATCCGTATGCGGCAACTGGTTTGGCGGCCAATATTGACATCAAAGATTTTCAAGTATTATCTAACCCGTTAGGTACGATAACGCTAGACGCTTCTTCAAAATCACTGACTGAATATGACTTCGATTTAGCATTAAAAGGTGGTGCGGCCAATTTGACCTTAACAGGCGATTATACCGCAAAAGAAACTTCCGCAGACCTAAACATGGAGCTTGATATTCAAAAATTGGAAGCCAGCATAATACAGGGGTTTGCCAAGGAACAACTTACTGATGCCAAAGGATATATTGAAGGTAGTTTACTCTTAGGAGGAACCCTTTCAGAACCAAAATATTCTGGAAGGCTGAACTTTAATGAGTTTGGATTAAGCTTATCTTCTTACAAGACTGCTTTGGTAATTAATGATCAAGCAATAAATATAAATCAAGATGAAATAACGTTAGATAGCTTCAAAATAGATGATGTCAACCAAGGCTCTCTAACTTTAGATGGCCGAATTATAACGAAAAACATGCTCAATCCTGGTTTTGACCTAACCGTTAAGACCGATAAATTTAGAGTGTTAGATTCTAAAAAGGGTGATGATGAACTAGTATATGGCATCGCAAGTATTAGTGCTAATTTAAAAGTTGGCGGTAATTTAGAACTGCCCGTCATAAATGGTAAACTTAGAGTTAGAGATATTACCGATCTTACCTATTTAGTGCCACAAGACCAATTAGACATACAAGAGCGTGATGGTGTGGTCATTTTTGTAAATAGAGAAAACTCTGATGCGATATTGACACGCAATGACGGTGAGGTATCAAATTCGTTCTTCGCTGGCATGGATATCAACACCACCTTAGAAATTGGCAATGAAGCAAAATTTACTATTGTATTAGATGAAAAGACACAAGATAAATTACAAGCTTCTGGTGATGCAACGCTAAACCTAAATATTGACCCAAACCAAGATATTCGTTTATCTGGCAGGTTAGAACTTAATTCGGGTTTTTACCGAACCAGTTTATATAATTTGGTGAGTCGAGAATTCAAATTACAAAAAGGAAGCAGTATTGTTTGGAGTGGTGACCCCTATGATGCTAAAATGGATGTAACCGCTATTTACGAGATTGAAACTTCGGCCGCTTCTTTAATGTCTTCCATTAGTTATGGTCAAGATAGCAGTGTATCTGGCTCTTACCAACAATCAGCACCCTTTTTGGTCTATTTGAATATAGATGGACAACTTATGCAGCCCGAACTTTCTTTCGGATTGGATATGCCCGAAAATGCTCGAGGTAATTTTGGTGGCGCTGTCTATACCCGCATTCAACAACTGAACCAACAAGAATCTGAATTGAATAAGCAGGTGTTTTCATTATTGGCCCTCAATCGATTTTACCCTACTACAGGAAGTGACGGTAGTTCTGGTGGGGCAATATCTATTGCACGAAATAATGTAAACAAAGTTCTTTCTAGTGAACTAACTTCCATTTCGAACAAACTGTTAGGTAAAACCGGCTTTCAACTAGGCTTTGATTTAGATAGCTTTGACGATTATGAGAGTGGCACAGCACAAAGCCGCACACAACTTAATATAAACGCTAGTAAAAAGCTTTTTGATGATAGATTGATAGTTACCGCAGGTAGTGCTGTAGATGTAGAAGGTAGTGCTTCGTCGAGCGATACGGCAACACCTTTAATTGGCAATGTAACTTTAGAATATTTGTTAACTGAAGAAGGTACCTATAGATTAAAAGGGTTTAGAAGACAGGAATATCAGAACGTTATCGATGGTCAATTAATCGTTACTGGGGTGGCCTTTATTTTTGACCGTGAGTTTAATAAGTTCAGTCAATTATTTAATCCGTTGAAAAAAGAGAATATCGTAAAAACCCCATCAAAAGAAGTTGAACAGAAAAAAGAAAAAGTAAAAAATAATTGATTTCACACTATTGAAAAACAACAAC
>RCMY010002806.1_pt1 | contig 15647 bp, 13 predicted proteins | sample 2041341 | NCBI WGS metagenome assembly RCMY01 (sample SAMN09708234, study PRJNA481090) | Marine sediment metagenome, whole genome shotgun sequencing project. | reverse complement strand
AATTCGGCATCACCAACAAACCGGCGATGCAGGAAAAGGCGGGGCGATGAGTCCGCCAAGGCAGCCAGTGTTCGGGCATGGGCCTCCAGATCAGGGTGGTAGACCCGCACGTCGCCGACCACATGCAACGTTGCATCCGCGGGGTTAAGGCGAAGGAACGCCTGCATCGCCCGGTCGAAACCCTTGTGGGCCTGCAGGAATCCTATGCAGAGCAGCACCTTCTCGTCGGGAGGGAGATCCAGGAGGGAACGGGCCTCAGCCTTCGAAACCGTAGCGTGGGCCGCGAAATTGGAGCCGTGGTCCAACAGGGTGATCGCCGAGGACGAGAGCCCCGACGCTTCGGCCAACTCGTCCCTCTCCTGGGGCGTATGCACGGTGATCGATGCAGCCTGTTCGAACACGCGGCGCGCCGCCTTGCGCTCACTGGCGTGCTCCCGCATTGGTTGATACTGCACCTCATGGATGCGAAGCTCAGTGGGCACAAGTCTCGTAATACCGGCCAGCGTGGTCCATATGGCGAGGCGCTCGGCTCCGGTACGGGTCCGCCCGAATATCATCTCCGGGAAGAACTGGATCACCAGCCGGTCATAGCGACGGACGAACGTGGCCAGCTTCGCCATTCCTGCGACGCCGCCGAGGCGAATGTGGTGATGGGCCGCGGACGGGAAGGGAGAGAGGACTTCAAGCGCCTCACCGTCGGCTCGTCGCCGCCGGACCTCCTGCACGGCGTAGGCCGCGATCCCATCCCGGTAGGGGGCGTAGGGCGTGACCATGAGTGTTGTCACGGCGAAACCTCAGCGGCTAATGCCACGGCCGGCTTGGCCGACGGGACGACTGGCTTGGTCCATTGCATCAACGTCGCCTCCATCTTGTCCAGTACGGCGGCAGGCTCGTAATTGGTCAACACGTAGTCCCGCCCGGACACCGCCAGTCCCGCCGCCGCCTCGGGCTGCGACGCTACGAACCGAAGGCACTCCACCAGCTCGCTGGGGCTGCGATAGGTAAGTCCCGCTTCGGAACGTTCCACATGCCACGAAACAACGTCGGATTCAGCATTTGCGATTACCGGCGTTCCGGCCAGCCAAGCCTCCATTACCGTTCGGGAGAAGCTCTCCATCGCGCTGGGTTGCACGTAGGCAACGGCTGCGGACATTGCGTCGTTGCGCTGCTCCTCGGTGACAAATCCGATGTCGAAGACTCGACCGTTCAGATGAGTGGGAATGGTTGGATCGCCCACTCCAGCGGTGACCAGTTTTAGATCCACGCCCTGAGAGACTGCGAAGGCAAAGGCGTTCATGAGCTCCGTCCAGCCCTTTCCCCACTCCCGTCGACCGGCGAAGAAAACGAACGGCCCTTCGATCCCGAAGACATTCCGGAAACGGTCTGGGTCATAGGAGGTAGGCGCTTCTACGCCGGCACCTATGAGCGCAGATCGGGACGGGACTTGGAAGATTCTCTTGGCCAGGTCCGCCTCTGGTCCGGCAAGGAACCAAACGCCGGCGGCGCCCTCAATCAATGGCCCGAAGAGATCGATGTACGCGGTTGGTTCGTCGTGAAGGCAGGGCATCACAATCGTTTTGGCGGGATCCACCTGTCCGCAGCAGAAACTAGTCCAGAACATGTACGGGGCGACCACGATGGCCCGGTACTCGTGGCTGTGATCTAGCAGGTAGTGCCAGAGTTCGGGAACCCGGAGACCGTCGTTCATCCAAAGCTGCTGATCTTGGATAGGAACGGTCTGCCAGGCCAAGATCATGCCGCCCACCCGGGCCCGATCGCGGGCAGGCGTATTCACCACGGTTGGGAAACGCCGAACTGTGATGGCGCCATCGGTGGAGGTGCTGGCCGGATAGTGATTGGCCCAGGTGTAGTGATCGCTGGCGCAGGTGGTGAGAACGTCGACATCCCAGCCCCGGGCCGCCAGTCCGTGGGCGCTCTCGGCCACCACCGCCTCGGCGCCTCCCACCACCTCAGGCCCATACCGCGGCGGAATGAACGCAATCTTTCCCTTGGTCACTGCTTCAGACATCGCCCAAGAACCTAGCCGCCCCCCTCGCAACACTTGGGGACAGGCTCCAGTGCTGCACGGCGCGTTGAACTAGCTCGTGGAGATCGGCGTCTTTCTCGGTGCGTGGCCTGACCCGGCTCCGCAAGGATCGGACCGACGCCGTCGATCCCATTCCCAGCCAGCACCGAATGGCCTCATCCTGTATTTGCGCCTTCGGACCCAGAATCGTGACGAGACCCCTTGCGTCGGCAGTCGGGATCCGTTGGGCGACCAGCCAAGAGCTGAGTTGATCAAGCGTCGGCGACAGCTCGTCCTCGAGGTTGACGAACGATGCGTAGTCCTTTCGGCTACCGCCGAACACAGCCAAGCCGATCCGAGTGTTGAGCCAGTCCGGCTCAGGCGCCATTCCCAGGTAGTGCCGATGAGTTGACCAGCGGTAGCGGCTGAGGTCTATGCCTGGATCGATACCCAGGGGGTTGCGAGCCACATACCGGAGGCAATTCATCAGATAGGAGTCGTCGTCAATAGGTCTGGAATAAAACCGCCCCCGGAAGAGCGGACCATCATGCCCGTATCGCGTGTTGAATCTCTGGGTGTACCTGCTCCCAAGGCGATGCATCACCAGGCTCAGCCTGTCAGTCTTCATCGCGAGGACCAAGTGATAGTGGTTCCCCATTAGACACAGTGCGAGGCAGTCTTCGCCAAACTCTCGCAACGCATCGCTGAGGATATGGATGAAAGCAGACCGATCCTGATCGTCGCCGAAGATCGGCCGTCTGCGCGCTCCCCGGTTGATGACGTGGAATATGGGGCCAATCTGGTGTTTGCGAGCCAGTCGTGGCATGTTCGACTCCTTTGTTCAGGAGTTCTGCAACATTGGGGACTGTCCCCAAGCGCTGCACGTTGGCTGGATTCCAGCGAGGTCACATCGTGACAGGAGCGCACCCTACCGGCGCAGCAATGGGGTCTGTCCCCTAGCGTTGCATCTACGCTGGGCGGATGGGTTCGTTCGATGAATGGCAGACGGCAGCACAGAAGGAATTACGGGATCGGCCGCTAGAGGAGCTGTCCATCGCAACGCCCGAGGGTGTCACAGTTGACCCGCTGTACACCGCCGCCGACCTCGAGGGCCTTGAGCACCTGGATTCAGTCCCCGGCGCAGCCCCATACCTCCGCGGCCCGCGTGCCACGATGTACGCCAATCGCCCGTGGACGATCCGCCAGTATGCGGGGTTCAGCACCGCCGAGGAATCAAATGCCTTCTATCGGGCGAACCTCAAGGCCGGGCAGAAGGGTCTCAGCGTCGCTTTTGACCTGGCCACGCACCGGGGCTACGACTCAGACCATCCCCGGGTGGAGGGCGACGTGGGCAAGGCGGGTGTGGCAATCGACAGCGTTGAGGACATGAAGATCCTCTTCGACCAGATCCCGCTCGAGAAGATGAGCGTTTCCATGACGATGAACGGCGCCGTGCTGCCGATCCTGGCGTGCTATGTGGTGGCCGGCGAGGAACAGGGCGTTGCCCTTGACCAGCTCAGTGGGACCATCCAGAACGACATCCTCAAGGAGTTCATGGTCCGGAACACCTACATCTACCCGCCTGAACCGAGCATGCGGATCGTGGCCGACATCATTTCCTACACGGCGTCGAACATGCCCCGCTTTAATAGCATCAGCATCTCGGGCTACCACATCCAGGAGGCCGGGGCGACGGTCGACCTTGAGCTGGCCTACACCCTGGCCGACGGTGTCGAGTACGTGAAGGCCGCCTTGGCCCAGGGACTTGACGTCGATGCGTTCGCCGGCCGCCTCAGCTTCTTCTTCAACATCGGCATGGACTTCTTCATGGAGATCGCCAAGCTCCGGGCGGCCCGGCTCCTCTGGGCTGAACTCATGGCGCAGTTTGAACCGGAGGACCCTAAGTCTTCGATGCTTCGTACCCACTGCCAGACGAGTGGCGTCAGCCTGACCGAACAGGACCCCCATAACAACATAATCCGCACCACGATCGAGGCGATGGCTGGCGTGTTGGGCGGTACTCAGAGCCTGCACACCAACAGCTTCGATGAAGCTCTGGGGCTCCCGACGGAATTCAGCGCCCGCATAGCCCGCAATACCCAGCTGATCCTCGCTGAAGAAACCGGCATCACCCGCACCATCGATCCACTTGGCGGCAGCTATTACGTGGAGAAACTAACCGCCGACCTTGCCGCCCGGGCCCGCGAGCATCTAGCCGAGATCGATGAACTGGGCGGCATGACCCGGGCCATCAATTCCGGGATGCCCAAGCTCCGGATCGAGGAGGCCGCCGCCAACCGTCAGGCCCGGGTCGACCGGGGCGAGGATGTGGTGGTCGGCGTGAACAAGTACACGGTGGACAATCCCGAGCGGGTGGAGGTCCTGCAGATTGACAACACCGCTGTCCGTAACAGCCAGTTGGCCCGCCTCAAATCGACGAAGGCGAATCGGGACGCCGAGGCAGTGACCACGGCACTGAAGGCGATTACCGAGGCGGCCGGAGCGGACGGAAACCTGCTGGCAGCATGTGTGGACGCGGCTCGGTTCCGGGCGACCGTCGGTGAGATGAGCGACGCGATGGAGAAGGTGTTCGGGCGCCACAGTGCAGAAACACGTACGATCAGCGGCGTGTACTCGGCCAACTACGACGGTGATGAACACTTCGCCGAAGTGCTGGCTAAGGCCGATGCGTTTGCCGAGTCTGCTGGTCGTCGACCCCGAATTTTGGTCTGCAAGATGGGCCAAGACGGGCACGATCGTGGTGCGAAGGTGATCGCCACCGGATTCGCCGATCTCGGCTTTGACGTGGATGTCGGTCCGCTGTTCCAAACACCGGCAGAGGTCGCCCGTTCAGCAATCGACAACGACGTCCACGTTGTGGGTGTCTCAAGCCAGGCCGCCGGCCACATGACCCTCGTGCCGCAACTGATCGGTGAATTGAAAAAGCAGGGAGCCACCGAGATCCGAGTGATTTGCGGCGGCGTGATCCCGCCCGACGACTACCAATTCTTGCTAGATGCGGGCGTAGGTGCAATCTTCGGACCGGGATCCAACATCGTTGACGCCGCTGCCGACGTCCTCGCACTCCTGTCAACCTAATATGCCTTCGCCACACGCCTCCCCAGACGTTGCGACAGGCCCTCGCTTCCGCTTCGGACAGTCCCGAGCGAACGTTTTGCTGGCGGGTTCGGGAGCCTCCTGCGCCTTGGCAGCTGGCCGCACAGTCGCTGTCCCACAGCGCCCACAGCTTCCGCTGCGACAAGCGCGGCGCGGCGTTCACCTGCACGCAGCCTCGCCTACTTGGCGTGGCACTAGCTGCATCGAAGATTTCGACCTTGGCTACTCCACGGGCTTCGCTCCGCCGCTGGCGCTACTACGGGACTGTCTTCGGGCCGCCTGGCCCAGGGACTGCCCCAACGTTTCTCGAACGCTCACCGCAATGAGCGCCGGGGGCGCAGGGTGACTGTCTCCGATCTGGCCGAGCAACTTCGAAACGGCGATAGGCGAGCGCTGGCGAAAGCGATCACGCTGGTAGAGAGCCAAAATCCCGACCATCAGGAATCCAAGGCAGAGCTGCTGGACCGGCTCTATTCCGAGCCTCGCCTCAAAACCACCCGACTCGGCATTTCCGGCACGCCCGGCGTTGGCAAATCCACCCTGATCGAAGCCATCGGCACGAAGCTCATAGCGCAGGGCCAATGCGTCGCTGTCCTCGCAGTGGATCCCAGCAGTGCGATTTCCCGAGGCAGCATCCTGGGCGACAAGACCCGTATGCCCACCCTGGCCGTATCCGAAGATGCCTATGTCCGCCCCTCTCCAGCGCGGGGCGGCCTCGGCGGAATCACCAGCGCTACCGCCGCCACGATCACCTGTTGCGAGGCCGCCGGTTTCGGGTTTGTCATAGTCGAAACCGTCGGGATCGGGCAGAGCGAAACGGCTGTGGCTGGCGTTGCCGACCTGTTCCTGCTGCTCCACTCCCCCGGGGCGGGTGACGAACTCCAGGGAATCAAGCGCGGTGTGATGGAACTGGCGGACCGAGTGGCTGTGACCAAGGCCGACGGCGAACTACTGCCGGCGGCTCGTCGGGCCCAGGCCGAGCTTCGATCAGCGCTGCATCTGATGCGACCCAAGCCAGGCAGGACCATGACCGAGGTGGACCTGGTTTCCGCGGTCACCGGAGAAGGCCTGGATGACCTGCTCGAATCACTCGTGCAGCAGCACGATGCCCTCCAGCTCTCCGGCCAGCTCCAGCAGATCCGGCGGGAACAGGCCCTGGATCAGCTGGAGGCGGCGATGACCGATGGCCTCCGAGCCGCTGCATTCCAGACTGGCGCACCGGTTCTACGTCATCGCCTGCGAGAGGCGGTGGTGGGAAACAAAAAGGCTCCCTTGGCGGCTGCCATCGAATGGCTTAGTAAAGAGGTACAACTTCCACCACCGCATCCGACCGAAATCAACGCCATCACCTTGGGTGTGGCCGATATGGCGTGCTCAATCGACTTCTATGCCAGCCTCGGCATGGGCATCAAGTTCCGGGCCCCGGACGACAGCTTCGCCACGATGACCCACGGCGACAATTTCGTCAACCTCGAGAAAAATGAAGAACCCGGCACCGATTGGGGCCGGGTGATCCTGTTTGTCCCTGATCCGGATGTGATTCACGACCGGGCGGTAAAGGCGGGTTGGACGCCCGAAGCCGAACCTCGGGATGCGCCATGGGGCGAGCGCTACTTCCATCTGCGGGATCCCGACGGCCACGAGCTGAGCTTCGCTCGTCGGATCTGACCGCCCTTCGCGGTCACCGGCAAAGTAGTGCCTAGTCGGTCGTGCTATGCGGGGCGCTCCACGTGGAGTTGAGGGGTTCCTGCAGCCAGGTCTGCATCTGCTGTTCCATGAAAGAGATGAGACGCATGCGCTGGTCGACGCGGTCATCGATCAGATCGAGGGTGTCGGCGCCCTCCAGACCGTCGAGAATCATCTCGAAGACATCAACCTTGACCCCGCAACTGATTGTGCGGCTCGGCGTGCGGGCGAAGCTGGAAGCGGTCGTTGTCTTGGGCCGGAACATATTTGTGTAACGGCATTGTGAGCCAGATGCAGTATGGGTCGGGGGCAGGGTCTGCCTTGGGGAGTTTTACTAAGACCGTTACCCCAGAATCCCGGTTCGGCGCCGGAACTCGACTGAGTCGCTGAAGCCGATCAGCACGTCGGCCCGGTCCACACCGTCGTCCAAGAGACCCGTCCAGTATGTCGCACCGTTCAAATCGGCCCCCCGACCGAGGACGTTCAGATAGACCCGTTCAACGAACTCTCGGTTACTCAAAGGCCCATAGCGACCGGCGAATTCGGCGCTTGCTATGAACTGCGCAGCGATGACGAGAAGGTGAGCCTTCAGGCTGGCCCAGTAGAGAAAGCCCCCCTCGTCGGGTTGGCGACTGAAGGCGCCCACATAGAGCCGAGCGAGGGTGGCGTCCCGACCAGTCATCGACACGTAGGGCTGACCGATCTGCAAAGCGGCTGAACCCGGGGCTGGATTGGAGGGTTGGGCCATGATCGCTGGGACGGCTGCTCCGAGGCTCACATGACCCGCTGTGCGGCTGATCTTGTCTAATACGAGGCCATCGGTGTCGACGAATTCGATGGTCATCGTGGTCGACGAAGCGGTGAGACGAATTGCGCCGTGCCGGTCGCCAATTACCTTTTTCGAACCTGCAATCTGACCACCACCGAATCCGAAGGGCGCCCCGCCAAGACCGTTCACCAGATACAGGATGTCCTTCTCGATTCGCTCGTAGTGGTGGTAGTGGCCGGAGAACGATGCATCAATTCCCCAGGCCGCGAACGGCCACCGGATGCTGGCCTTGCCACCACCGGGAGATACGAAGGCGGGATAGTGATGAGTGACGATCTTCCACGTGGCGTCCGAAGCTGCAGCGGTACGGCGGAGCCAGTCCGCCTGGGCGGATCCGATCAGGTTGCCGTCGGGCTCAAGGTAATAGTCGTCCAGGACAAAAACATGCAGTGGACCCATGCGAACGTCGAAGTAGCGGCCATTGCCGGGCAGTTGCATGAGGTCATGCCATGCGCCCCGCGTTCCTCCCTGTCCGTCGGCGCTGAGCAGGGGCACACCCGGATCGCCCCAGTCATGGTTCCCCAGTGAAGGAAAGAAGGTGCCGGCATCGACGAATCGCTGGTAAAAGCGGAGCGCCTTGCGAGGCAGAACCTCGTAAGGGTCCGCAGCGTCCCCGCTGTAGACGTTGTCGCCCAGTGTGAAGACACCATCAGGATCCCAACTGTCCACCAGCGAGGCGACGGCGCGCTCGCCCGGTGAATCGGCTCCATAGTCACCGAAGAGAGCGATGCGGACGCCTTCCTGCGCCGCTACGGGCAGGCTGAAGAATGGTGACGCTGCCGCAGCAATCCCAATGCCACCAGCCGCGCCGGCTCGTCCTAAAAATTCCCGCCTACTCTCCGCCACCCGAATATTCTACAGACCGGTCACGGCCAGCCCATTCCAGCGATGTACCTAGTCGATTCCAGCGATGTACCTAGTCCATGGCTTCCGCACCCGGATCGTCCGGATGTGCGTCCATCGCCAGCCGCATTCCTGTCCATCGAAACAGTGGGAATCCACTCGACTACGGTTCTCGGGTGCACCAAAGTTCTCTCGACGCAATGATCGCCGCCCGTGATGAATTTCTTTCTGGTCGGAAGGGGCGACCCACAAGGATCCTCGACATCGGGAGTCAGAGCATCAACGGAAGTTACCGCGACGTCTTAAACGATCCTGCTTGGACCTACGTCGGACTCGACATGGTGCAAGGAGATGGGGTCGATGTCGTTGTGGACCAGCCCTACCGGTGGAAGGAGGTTGCTACGAATTCCTTCGATGTCGTCGTTTCCGGCCAAGCGTTTGAACATGTTGAGTTTCCCTGGGTAACGATGCTGGAGATCGAGCGAGTCCTCTCTCGTGACGGGATTGCAATCATCATTGCCCCCTCGGGGGGTGAGGAGCACCGCTTTCCATTCGACTGTTGGAGGTTCTACCCGGATGGTTTCCGAGCGCTCGCATCGTGGGCAGACCTAGCGACCCTTTCGTCCACAACAAATTGGAATCCCCCTGGTACCTACGATGATGACTCGGTTTCCTGGGCCGATTCAGTCCTGGTCGCCAAAGCCGTGGCAGTCCCCCCGCACCGACGGGTCCTCGGGAACGCCAAGAGAGCCGCACTTCGGCACGCGCTTGGCTACCAGGCAAGTCGGCGTCGCACATTGCCTGACTCCACAACTTCCTTGGGCTAATTGAACTCAAGATGGTGATTGAGTCGTCTAGCCCCCTTGCCCCTTTTCGACGATTTTTATTAACCGACGACTCATTCATGGGGCATCTCGATTTGCCTAGTCGATGGCTTCCGCAGCCGCACCCGGATCGTCCGGATGTGCGTCCATCGCCAGCTCTGCCTCTCGAAGGCGATGGAATGCGGGCACGAACTCCGTAACCGCAATTCGAATCGCAGCCGCAGCCGGCACAGCAAGTAGTGCACCCCAGATCCCAGCGACAGTTGCGCCAATGGCCAGCGAAAGGAGAATGGTTACCGGATGCAGCGAGACAGCCCTCCCCAGTAGTAGCGGCGCCAAGAAATTGCCCTCTAGTTGCTGGACGGCGAGGACCACGAGGATGACGACAAGGGCGGTGCCCGGGCCGTTCGTAGCCAGCGCTACACCGGCCGCCAAGACACCGGCCAGGGTGGCACCCACGACGGGTATGAAGGCCCCGAGGAACGTCAGCAAGGCCAGTGGGACATAGAGCGGTACATCAAGTATTGCGAGGGCAATACCGATCAGGATTCCGTCGACGAGGCCTGTCAAACCGACTCCACGGAGGTAGCTGGCGGTTGTGTCCCAGATCTCGGCTCCGACCCGGCTCAATCGCTCGCCCCGCTGATCACCAACGATCGCTGTGACGTAGGGCCCGAAGCGATCGCCATCCTTGCAGATGAAGAAGAGCACAGTAAGGGCAATGAACAACCCGGAGAAGGCTGAGGTGGCGAATCCGCCGATACTGGCGGCGCTGTTGGCGTTGACGATTCCAGAATCGTTGATCCACTCCCCCAGATCCTCGTCGATGGTGTTGAGCCGTTCAGGATCAACATTAAAAGGCGCCTGGGTCAACCGAGCTTGCAGTTCATCAATCGCCTCGCCGGCCCGCTGTTCAATCTCTGGGGCTTGGTCGACCACTTGGCTCACGACGAAGGACCCTGTGAGGGCCAGCATAAGGATGGATCCCACAAACACGATTACGGCGGCTAGGGAACGGGGCACGCCAACGTGGCGAAGTCGCGTGGCCAGGGGTTGGAGCACGCTACCGATCAGCATGGCCGTGATGATGGCGAGCGCCACAGAGCGGACCCGGATGAAGAGTAGGAAGGCCAAATAGGCCACGGCTGACACCGACAGGATCCGCAGACTGATGATGCCGGCGGTCTCCAACACCTTGGTATCTGCGCCGTCAGAGATCATCGGCACCCGGTTCAGAACACTCCGCCGAGCCTTTGCATTCGAATCAACCACGGCGCCAGTGTTGCAGATCGGGTAACCCATGTCGGTCACCACATTTGCCAAACCCGGCAGCTCCTCGTGACTACGACGCTAAAGGAGTCTCACCAAGAACCACTACTCATCCGCCATTCGAGGATGCACCAGCGACGCAAGTCAGGCTTACCCTGCCGAAACCCCCAAAGATACCGAGCGCAGTAACGTTTCATATCGTTCGGCTACCGCTGCAACGGAGTAGTGCGCTGCTGATTCTCGAGCCCGTTCCCCGAGCCGGCGAAGCTCATCGGGATTCTCAAGACAGTCTCGAATCGCTGCGGCGAGAGCTATCGGATCCCCCGGGGGAACTAGAACACCGTTGGATCCGTTTCGGACGATTTCGTTAATGCCAGGAATATCCGAAGCAATCGCCGCGCGCCCTATTGCCATGCTTTCGAGGAGTGCAACAGGTAGGCCATCTTTGTCGCCTGACGTAGCACGGACAGATGGAACCACAGTTACCGATGCGTGCGCAACCTCTCGAGCCAGCTCACTCTTTCTGAGCTGACCAGCAAACGTAACGTCCAATCCTATCGAAGCCTCTTCGAGGGTCTTTCGGAGTGGACCCTCGCCGACAATCGTCAAGGCCGGAGGATCTTCGAGCTGGTGCAGAGCTTCGAGCAGCACCCCGAACCCCTTCTTCTCTACCAGCCTACCTACTGCAACCATTCGATTGGGCTCGGCTTTCACCCCAAGACTGGCCGCCACAATTGTGTCAACGTCGGCACCCATCGGTTCGACGAAGACCCGCTGCCGGTCTACGCCCAGATCCAAAAGTAAGTTCCGCATCTCCAGATTCATGGTGGTTGCAACAAGAAACCTTCGAACAATCCATCGCTTGAGCCTCTTGAAGAGGGGGCCCTGCATTGCGTAGAGATCACCTCCCAATGTCGTGAGCAGTGCCGGAGTTCTCGTAAACGAGAGCCTCAGAGCCAGTCCCTGCGGCACAAGCCAATGGGTATGGATCACATCCGGAGCAAAGCGCTTCAACTCGCGGCGGATTGCAAGACTCTCGGCTACCACCAGGAGGGGTACGGACAGAAGGTAAACCGGTCGCGCGCGCACCAACTCCAACATGGCGCCGTCGACGATTTTCTCAAGGCGCTTGGGCGCATACCGGAACCTTTGGACAAAAACACCAGAGTCACACTCCGTGGGTGGAGCGTTCGGTATCACAGGTGTAAGGACGTGTACGTCGGAGTTGTGAGCTAGCTCGACTGATAGATCTCGTACGAACGAGGGCGTACCATCCCCGACCGAGCGGGGCCAGGTGGACGTGAGTACGAGGATTCGCATTCGATCTTCAGCCATCTATCCTCCGCTCTCCCACACCCGGATACTACTCTTTACCGGTGGCAGTCTTCGGCAATCGGCAATCGGCAATCGGCCAGCGCCGGCAGGGCAGCAGAACCGGACTTGGGCAATGGATGATCTGCCGGTAGCAGTCGTGGGCCCCCGCGGATTTTTGGGAACCTACGTCATTCGTCACCTCAAGAGCCGAGGGCTACCCGTTATGCCGATTCAGCGAAGTGAGGAATTGGCTTCGGACGAGATCGACTCCCTTTGCCAGACCCGGGCAATTCTTTGGTGTGCAGGGTCCTCGACGCCTCACACAGCTTCAGAAGATCCGTCGTCCACTGGTGCGGAACTGCTTTCTTTCCGGCGATTTGTGTCGCTGTTGCCAGATACGACCCAGCCTCGCCTTGTACTTGCTAGTTCTGGCGGAACGGCATACGCAACGGATATTGAGCCTCCGTACTCCGAGAGCGCTCCTACCGATAGGGGGTCGGCCTATGCGCGACTCAAGCTTGACATGGAGGCGTCGTTACCTACCGATGGCGTAGCAGTGCGGCTTTCAAACATCTACGGAGCCGGGCAGAAACCGCGGCGCGGGCTCGGTGTCGTCGCTCACTGGCTGCACGCAGCAGCCAATGGCAGCGCTCTTCGGTTGTTTGGATCAGATCAGTCGGCGCGTGACTACTTGCACGCGTCAGATGCTGCCGAGGCAATGATCTCCCTCGCGCTCGCCGAAGGTCCGGTTCCTTCTGTCGTCAATGCTGGTTCGGGGCATGCAACGACATTGTCTGAACTTCTCGAGATAATACGCCGGACCACCAGCCCGCTCGAGATAGCGGTAGAGCGTGTACTCACCCCCCGTGGATTTGACAGACAAGAGACTTGGTTGGACATTCAGCTGATAGAGAAAACGACCGGATGGCTACCCGCTGTCGGCCTAGAGGAGGGAGTCGCTCAAGCGTGGCGTCAGATTCGCTCGGATATTGACGGAGAACCATGACCGAGGCTCCCTCAAACCCAGATCGTCGTCGAAGGTCGCGACCGAGAGTGCTCGAATAAAGAGAAAGAATGCAACGTAAGCGACCGCCGAGACCGACATAATCCGCAGACTGATGATGCCGGCCCGGTCCATGCGCCCGGGTGGCCGATGGGGCACGAAAGTTCTGCAATACTCGATGAATGGTTTCGTTACCCGCCGAATGGTCAGTCAGCCCGAAACACCTCCTGCGACAATCGTGCATCGCCGACGCTTTGGCGGAATACGATCCCGGCAGCTTCTTTGAGGCCGGTGCCGGGAGCGGCCATCTGACCGGTTGGCTCGCCAGCCAAGGTTTTCACGGATACGCCAGCGATCTGGGCTCGGAGACTCAGAGCCATCTCAAGAAGGCGCTCCTCCAGACCAATGTTGCGGTCGTCGCTTCTGCTGCAGACTGCAGCGACAACGTCCAGTTCCTTTTTGCGTTCGAGGTCCTGGAACACATCGAGGCAGATGCCGAGGCCTTGAGGAGCTGGATGCGAGTCCTCCAAGACGACGGCACCGTGATCTTCTCGGTGCCTGCCCATCGCCGCAAATTTAGCGTGGCCGACGAGGCGGTCGGCCACGTCCGGCGGTATGACCGCACTGATGTCGCTGCTCTCGCTGAGAGCGCTGGCCTAACAATCTCACAAATTGATTGCTACGGGTTCCCACTCAGTGCACTCTCCCGGCGCGCCGAAGCGCTACTCAACCGAATTCGGCGCCCTTCAACCGAAGGCACAGCGATCGACCGGTCTATTGATTCAGGCGTAAAACGATCAAAGGCGGCCCGATTAGTGTCGCTGTTCCTTACCCCTACCTCGCTCATCCCGTTCCTCTGGCTACAGAGAAGGTTCTACCAAACCGATCTCGGGGACGGATTCGTCGTGACAGCAACCAGACAGTGACTTCAGAAGACAACGTTGCCGTAGAGCCCCGCGTGCTCGCCCTCGCGCCCCTGCGTAGAGGGACACCCTTCGGTCCAGCCAAAGCGTTACGTGCCCAGAACACAGTCTTGCCGGGATGGTCTATAGACGCAGTTGCGCAGGGCTACCGATCCCTCGACGACATCGTAGTGAGTGAGAATTGACCGCTCCCAAGAAATCGCGGCTCTCCCAGGTTGTTTTCGAGGCTGACGGATCGCCGGTCCCTGACCCCAGCGACTCGCCGGCCTTCTTAGCGGCGGCCATGAACGGCCGGTTCCTTCAGAGTCTTAAGCATCTTGTCGGCGGAGACCTTCTTGACCTGGGTGCCGGCAACAGGCCGTTTCAGCCCTGGTATGTCGGTCTAACTTCCCAACAGGCAAGCATCGACTTCGAGTATGCACCGGGGCTGAGTGCGCTGGCTCTCGGGGAGAACCTGCCTTTCGCCGATGGTTCGTTCGACACGGTGCTAGCCACGGAAGTCTTAGAACACACTCTCAGCCCTGAATCGGTGGTAGGTGAAGTTCACCGAGTCCTGCGGGTTGGGGGTTCGTTCTTTATTACGGCTCCATTCATCTACCCAGTTCACGAGGCGCCCTTCGACCATTGGCGCTTCACCCATCACGGGTTACGTCTGCTTCTGGAGCGGGGCGGTTTTGACGTCGCTGCGATCCAGTCGAAGGGCGGCGTCACCTGTCTTGTTGCGCACTATCTAGCAAACGGCCTTGCCATCGGATCGCCACAGATCAGCCAACTCTGCCGGCCGATCACGACTCCTCTGCAACGGGGTGCCCTGCGCTTCCGTGGCTCCCGTAGCCTCAAGGGAACCCGCTCGCTCTTCAGCCTGGGCTATATGGCCGCAGGGACGAAGCGATGAACAGTCAGCTCCACTGGTTCCGCAGAATTACATGAGCGCATGGGTTCGAATCCTCCAACGCCTTCGCCAGGGGCCAGCGAGCGCACGGAGTCGTCGAGCGCTTACCGTGGCTGGGCTTGGTTTGTTTGGGTTCATTACGTGGCGCGGTTTCGCTGAGCTTCCGCCAGAAACAAGCCTTAACCCTTGGAGTCTTGGCGTCCTTGCCCTGATCGGCGGCCCAGCGATTACAATTGCGACTGCGGGTGAGTACAAGTCGGTTGCCGCAATCTGTCGCGTTGAACCGTCTTGGCCTGATGCCATGGCAATCGCAACAGTGGCCGCCGTCGCCAATCTCCTCCCGATACCGGGATCTACGCTCGTCCGCGCCACCCACCTCAGGCGGCTTGGAGCTAGCAAGGTGCAGATCGCTCGCGCTATTTCGGCATCAGGTCTGGCATTTATCGGAGTCACTGGAACCTTCGCCGCCGGAGCGACTGCTGCCGCGTCATCTTGGCTCGAAAGCTCCTTGTTCGCTCTGCTCGCTCTGCTCGCTCTGCCCGCTGCCTACTTCTTCGTCGACCCCCAAGATCGGCTGGCCTATTACCTGCGCCTCCTTCGGGCGGAAGCGATCGTCGTCGCGACCGTAATTGGGCGCTTGTATGTTGCGCTGAGCGTCATCGGGCAGGAACCGTCTGTTTTCGCTGCGAGTCTGCTCGGGACTGCGAGTGTCGGTGCCGCAGCGGTGGCAATCATGCCGGGCGGTCTCGGGGTTAGGGAAGTGCTCTCCGGACTGCTTGGGTCTGTCGCTGGGATCTCAGTAGCGACAGGCATCGTGGCAGCAAGCATTGATCGCCTCACTTACTACGCAGGGGTCGCCCTTGCTACCGGGTCACTGGCCGTGTGCGGCAAGCTGGAGCCGATACTCGCGACAGCCCTCAG
>RCMY010002805.1_pt1 | contig 15651 bp, 14 predicted proteins | sample 2041341 | NCBI WGS metagenome assembly RCMY01 (sample SAMN09708234, study PRJNA481090) | Marine sediment metagenome, whole genome shotgun sequencing project. | reverse complement strand
TGCAGACCACCCGCCGCGTGAAAATGGTTCACGTCGGCCAGACCGTTTGGATAGACCTTTGCCATCAGTGGGGTGACTGACGAAATGTCCGCGAAGTCTTCGAGGTCGAGGATCACGCCAGCTGCGCGGGCCATGGCGGGCAGGTGCAACACAAGGTTGGTGGAGCCACCCGTCGCCATCAGCCCCACAAGGCCGTTCACAAAGGCCTTCTCGTCGAGGATATCGGAGACCGGCGTATAATCGTTGCCAAGGGCGGTGATTTCCAGCGCGCGTTTGGTCGCTTGAACGGTCAATTCCTCGCGCAACTCGGTGTGCGGGTTGACGAAGGACGCGCCGGGCAGGTGGAGCCCCATGAATTCCATCAACATCTGGTTGGTGTTGGCGGTGCCATAGAATGTGCAGGTGCCCGGACCGTGATAGCTGGCCATTTCCGCCTTCATTAGTTCGGCGCGGCCAATGTTGCCTTTGGCGAATTCCTGACGGACCTTGCCTTTTTCGTCGTTGGGCAGGCCGGACGTCATTGGCCCAGCGGGCACGAACAGACCGGGGATATAGCCGAAGGTCGCAGCGGCCATGATCAGGCCGGGGACGATTTTGTCGCAGACACCAAGATAGATGGCAGAGTCAAACACGTTGTGGGACAGCCCGATGCCCGCCGCGAGTGCAATCACATCGCGTGAAAACAGCGACAGTTCCATGCCCGTTTGGCCTTGGGTGACGCCGTCACACATGGACGGCACGCCGCCTGCGACCTGCGCAGTTCCGCCAAATGTGCGGGCGGCATTGCGGATTTTATCGGGATAGGTTTCGAACGGCTGATGAGCCGACAGCATGTCATTATAGGCAGAGATGATGCCGATGTTGGGGGCTTTGTCAGCGACCAGCGTCGCCTTGTCTTCACCCATCGGGGCATAGGCGTGGGCCTGATTGCCGCACGTCAGATGCGCACGGCGAGGACCCTCGGCGGCGGCGGCGGACATGCGATCCAGATAGATGCGGCGCGGCCCTTCGGAGCGGGCGATGATACGGTCCGTGACGCGCTGGATGGTCGAGTTGAGTGCCATGATGTCCTACCTCTTTAACGTGCTAACGACATTTCCGCACAATCTACCACATCTAGTTAGCGCTAACAATGCGTGAAGTGACCGTGGGGAAGCGGATCAACCGGACGCGACGGTCGCCAAGTCTTCGCCGTGTAACGACCCTGCTATAACCCTTTATTAACCACATTTCTGCCCCAACTTGCGGGCCATAACAAGGATGTCTCGTGGGGGACACTTAACTGGGCAAACCCCGGAGGATACTATGAAATTATTTAAATTCGTTGCATTCGGCGCATTCGCCGCCACCCTGACAGCCTGTTCCAGCACGGATATCGTTTCACGGAACGCGCCGCTTGAAACGCCGCGTGTCGCAGCGCAGGCCACGTCGCAGGTATTGCGGGATTATTCGCTCGAAGCCATCCGTTTTGCGGTGCCAGAGGATATGACCGTTTCGGAGGCCAATTCTTATTACCCCATCGCCGATATCGTTTGGCGCGGTGATCCGCTTGGCAACCGTCCGGCGCAGATCACGGACATTTTCGAGACAGCCATTCAAGGTGCTGGCGAAGGTTTGGACGGCGCAACACCGATCATCGTAGATGTCGTTCTTGTGCGGTTCCATTCGCTGACAGAGCGCACGCGTTATTCTGTTGGTGGGACGCATTCGATCAAATTCGATCTGACCATCCGTGACGCCGCGACCGGAGCGATTATTGAACCTACCCGTCGTATCAATGGTGATTTCGCCGGACTTGGCGGCTACGCGGCTATGGCGGCGGACAATCAGGGACAGACACAGAAGGTGCGCATTACAACGCATCTGACGAGCCTGTTCTATCAGGAACTGTCCGGATTGACCCTGGATCATCAGAATCCGCAAACCAGTAGCTGATCCGCTTTCCAAGTTAGAATGAACACGGTAAGGGGGCTGTTATGAAACAGCTCCCTTTTCCCGTCGTTCGCCTGCTTCCCAAAGCAAAACCGCAAGTCATTCGCCACGGATTCCCGTGGGTCTTTGCCAATGAGTTGGTCATGGACCGCCGCACCAAGGGTCTCGCCCCCGGCGATCTGGTGACACTTGAAGACGCAGAGCGCCGCCCGCTGGGGATTGGTACAATCAACCCGCTGAGCAAAATCGCCGTGCGGATGCTGGATTTTGATACCGAGGCCGAGGTGGGCGAGACATGGTTTGCCGCCAAGCTGACCCGCGCGTTGCAGCATCGCGCCCTATTATATCCCGAACCGTTTTACCGGCTCGTCCATGCAGAGGCCGACGGTTTGCCCGGCATTATCATTGACCGTTTCGGTGATATCGCGGTGATCCAGCCGAACGCGGCTTATGCGGAACGCCTGATCGAACCTCTTGTGGCGGCGCTGGTCGCGGTGACAGGTGTAACAACGGTGATTAAAAACGGCACAGGCCGCGCCCGCAGCCTTGAAGGATTGGACGAGGAGATGGTTGTTGTGCACGGCACGGCGCCCGATGGTCCTGTCCCCGTTCGCATGAATGGCGCGACTTATATGGCGGATGTGATGGGTGGCCAGAAAACCGGGCTGTTCCTCGATCAGCGCCCCAACCATACGTTCGCTGCGGCCTTGGCCAATGGCGGGCGTATGTTGGATATGTTCAGCCACGTCGGAGGGTTTTCCTTGGCGGCTCTGGCGGGCGGGGCTTCGTCGGCGTTGGCCGTTGATGGCTCTGCGCCTGCGTTGGAACTGGCACAGGCGGGCGCTGCGGCGACGGGCGTGTCCGAAAGATTTGCGACCCGTCAGGGCGATGCCTTTGATGTGCTTGAGGCTTTGGGGACCGAGGGCGAGGTCTTTGACGTGGTCGTCTGTGATCCTCCTGCCTTTGCACCCTCCAAATCCACCGCTGAAAAGGGCCTACGTGCCTATGAACGCGTGGCGCGACTGGCGGCCCCTTTGGTGCGCGAGGGTGGTTATCTGGTATTGTGTTCGTGCTCCCATGCCGCTGACCTGAAACGCTTTCGTGACGCGTCGGCCCGTGGCATTGGCCGTGGCGGACGTCGCAGTCAGTTGGTGTATACTGGGCAGGCCGGGCCGGACCATCCGCTGCTGCCACAACTGGCTGAGAGCGGTTACCTGAAGGCGCTTGCTTTCCGTCTATAAGGGTTCCAGCTATGAGGGTCCTGATAGACGCCTGCGTGCTGTATCCGACCGTCATGCGGGAGGTCGTGTTGGGCGTGGCAGAAGCGGGCTTGTTCGAGCCGCGCTGGTCGCCGCGTATTCTGGAAGAATGGGCACGGGCGGCGCGCAAGATTGGCCCTGAAGGCGAGACGATTGCACGCGGAGAGATCGCAGCAATCGAGGCGCGGTTTCCACGGGCTTCGGTCAATATTCCTCAAGGGATCGAAGCGCGGCTGTGGTTGCCGGACCCCAATGACATTCATGTTTTTGCCGCTGCTGTGGGCTGTTCGGCCGATGCGATTATGACGATGAACGCCAAGGATTTTCCGAGGAGCGAGTTGGCCGATCAGGGGCTGGAGCGTGTGGACCCTGACGGGTTTCTGGTGGGCATGTCGGTTGCTCATCCGGATATCGTGCAGGGGGTTGGAGACAGCGTTTTAGCCGAAGCGCGGCGCTTGTCAGGTGAGGCGTGGGAGATGCGCAAGTTGATGCGTAAAGCGCGTTTGCCACGGTTGGGGAAGCTGTTGGCCTAGGGTCGAATGGGCAAAGCCCATCCGACCCGCTGCGGGCTCGCCCCCAGACCCCCAGAGTATTTTTAGAACCAGAGAAATAGGGCGCGCCCTCAGGCGTTCCACTTGACCTCGTTCGCCTCGATTGCGGCGATGCGTTCGGCGGTTTTCGGGTGGCTGAGGAGCCATGCCGGTTGCGCGGCACCGTGAGCGCCGGTCAGGTGTTCGAGTTTCGTGAACAGGTCTTTTTGCGCCTGAGTGCCGATGCCAGCCTTGATAAGCAGGGCGGAGGCGTAGGCGTCTGCTTCGTATTCGTCCGAGCGTGACAGGCGGGCCATCAGCATGGACATAGCGGCATTTGCTATCATCGGACCAATGCCGGGGATGAAGCGGGACAGGACCATGGCGAGGGCTGTGCGCAGGGCGTTTTGGCCCGAGAAATCGATCATCCGGCGGCGGGAGTGGCCGAGTGCTACGTGGCCAAGTTCGTGGGCGATGACGGAGGCAATTTCATTGGCTGTGACCTCTCCGTTTTTGTATTTGTTGTAGAAGCCGCGCGTAATGAAGATGCGACCGTCCGGTGCGGCGAGGCCGTTGACGGGGTCGATTTCGTAGATGTTGACGCGGATGCGGGGGATGTCGACGATCTCGGCCATTTTCGAGGTCAGAGCACGCAGTTTCGGGTCGGCGAGTTCGGTTGATTTTTCATCCAGTTCGCGCCCCAGCCGCCACGCGGACAGGCGATACATGACGATGCCATATCCGATGGCCAGCAGGAGGGGCAGGAATTTCAACATGGATTAGATATGGGGGGGCGGGCCGGTTTGAGCAAGGGCTATGCCACGGGCTTGTTATTGGAGCGGATGGGTCAGTCGATTGAGGCGATGCCCGTGACGAAACGCAGCTGGGCGGGATGTCTGGATTGATGATAGCCCGTCGATTAAGAGATCGTCGATTAAGAGATCGTCGATGAAATCGTCGTTACGCCGAAGTAGCCAACTGCCGCGAGCGCGACGAAAGGCGATATGGCGTCCGCCCAAGCTCTGTTGTCAGGTAAGCACTTTCATGCCGCGTTCGATGCCCGAGAGGGTCATCGGCACCATGCGATCCGCGCCAAAGATGTCCTGGATCATGTGCACGCTCTGCGTGTACTGCCAATAGCGTTCATCGAGCGGGTTCAGCCACAGGTGGTTCGGCCATTGATCACGAGCACGTTCCAGCCATGTCTGGCCGGCTTCAGGGTTGTGGTGTTCGTTGGCGCCGCCGGGGTAGGCAATTTCATAGGGCGACATGGAGGCATCCCCGACGAAGATGCATTTGTAGTCGGACCCATAGGTGCGCAGGACGTCCCATGTGGGGGTCTGTGCGTCCCAGCGCCGGCGGTTGTCGCGCCACACACCTTCATAGAGGCAGTTGTGGAAGTAGAAGTGTTCGAGGTGTTTGAATTCGGATTTTGCAGCTGAAAACAACTCCTCGACCAGTTTGATGTGCGGGTCCATGGAGCCGCCGATGTCGAGGAACAGCAGCACCTTCACCGCATTGCGCCGTTCGGGGCGCGTTACAACGTCGAGGTAGCCGTGTTCCGCTGTGGCACGGATGGTGCCGTTGAGGTCAAGTTCGTCCGCAGCGCCGTCGCGTGCCCATTGGCGTAGGCGCTTCAAGGCGACCTTGATGTTGCGGGTGCCGATCTCGACTGAGTCATCTAGATTGCGAAACTCGCGCTTGTCCCAGACTTTGACGGCGCGCTGGTGACGGCTTTCATTCTGGCCGATGCGCACGCCTTCGGGGTTGTAGCCATAGGCACCGAAAGGCGACGTGCCAGCGGTGCCGACCCATTTGTTACCGCCTTGGTGACGGCCCTTTTGCTCTTCGAGGCGTTTTTTCAGGGTTTCCATCAGCTTGTCGAACCCGCCCAAGGCCTCGATCTCGGCTTTCTCTTCGGCGCTGAGATGCTTTTCCGCCATTTTGGTGAGCCAGTCGGCGGGGATGTCAACTGCGTCCATGACGGCCTCGAGCGGGATCGCCTCAAGCCCCTCGAATGCGGCGGCAAAGGCGCGGTCAAATTTGTCGATGTTACGCTCGTCCTTGACCATGCAGGTGCGGGCGAGGAAATAGAAGGCCTCGATGTCGTAGGTCACAAGACCCGCACGCATACCTTCCAGAAACGTTAGATATTCGCGCAAGGAGACCGGCACGCCCCCCCTTCGAAGCTGATCGAAAAAGGGTAGAAACATCAGAGGTACATGCGGGTGATGATGATGGTAATGAACATGCCGATGACGCCAAAGATCATCGCAAACACGGCGCCCCATTGCGCCATATCTGCGCCATTGCCACCGCGCTTTTTCGCCCGATACGCCCCCAGCATTGCTCCGATAAGAAGACCGCCGAGAGGATAAATCATGGGTTAGATCCCTTTAAGTGGGTTAAGCGACGCGATCTCTCGCAAGCGGGCACGGACATTGGAATCCGCGCCAAATCCGTAGCGCGCCCAGCCCAAAGAGTCCATGCGCACTGAACGGGCTTCTTCCGCGCGGCCCATCATTTCAAGCGCTTCGGCTTTGAACATCATCAAGGTTGCCAATAGGGCGGCGTTTTCATGGGCGGCGGCGATGGGCATGGCGCTATCGACAAGGTTCAGCACAGCGGCACCGTCACCAGCGGAGAGGGCGAACGCCGCCAGTTGTACGGACACATGGGCCGCATGCAGTCGGGTTTCCGGAGAGCGGTTGTAGATGCGCAGGGCCTGATTGAACGCGGCCAATGCAATGTCGCTGTCATGGCCGACATTCAGGCGGCCATAGGCATAGTGCGCAAAGCCGTCACGGGGGCCGGACCAGTTCGCAGCGCTGGCCACACTGACGGCCTGCAAAGCAGCAGAGCGGCGGCGGTTTGGCGTGGAACCTGCTGTGAGAGCTGTTTCGATGTTTTCGATCCAGTCACGGGTGGTGTCATTTTGCGGACGCGCAGTGCGGCTGTCACCGGCAGGGTTAAGACGGGACAGGACGGGTCCAAGGCGGGCAGCAACCTGACCGCGTGACATACCATTTTGCAAGGCAGGGTCGTAGTAAGCCTTCAGGATCATCATATCAAAGGATGTCAGCACCGCGTGAATGTTGTCGTCGTTGAACACGGAATCAGACAGGCGGTACAAGTCGTTGAGCGGACCAAGAGCCTGCGCAAGCTCTTCGTGCAGGCAGTCGCGGATTTCTTGCGGGGCGACGTCGGAGGGAACGAAGACGGCGGCGCGGTCACGGCGCTCCAGTGTGGTCCAGTCCACGGTGGGCGTGCGGCGCGCAGATTTGAATTCTTCCCAGGACGATACCCGTGGCACGACGAAACAAGCGGCGCGGGGCACGGCGGCATTCAGCACGGCGCGTGGGATGGCCTCGACCGTGATAGACGCGGTTGGTCCGCCCGTCATGAAAATGTCGATGTCGGCTTCGTTGCGCAACCGCCCGAGCAGGGCGCGAAGGTCGGGCGTGAGGCTTGGCGGTACCTGGCCGGTCACACGCACGGTGATTGGCGCCTCGAAACGGGTCAGACGGGCGACCGGACGGCCACTTTCCATCTGAAACGCGAGGTCCATGAAATCCTTGCCGATTTCACGGTTGGACCGCGTCGGCGTCGTTACTCGGTTGCCCGCAAAGGAACGCATGGGCGGAAGGCTGTCCTGCAGGCCCATGGTACGGGTCGGCAAAGTCGGACTTTGGGGAACTGGGGTACAGGCGGTCATGAACATGACAGACAACGCCATTAGGCGACGGAACGTGCGATTCATTTACCGCACCGCGATCTGCGACCGGAGGGTGCGTACGGGTCAGATCCGAATGGGTCAACGCAACCGGCGCCGGACTCAATAAAGGTCAGTTCATCGGTCCACATACGATTGGCCCGCACACCTTCGGTGCGTGACTTACGGTACTGTGCGACCGGCATTTTTGCCTTGGTCAACTCTGCTCTCCTTCTAGCTCAGTCCAGAACCTGCCTGCGGACTGAGGCTCGAGTAGGGACGAAATTAGGCAATTCCGCGACCGACCACTCGGGCTCTTTATTTAAAGGAGACATTGGGGGTGCTTTTCACCGCAAATCTTCACGTTGCGTAAGTATTAACGAGGGGTGTGTTTCAAAAGACTCAATGGCTTAGTGGGGTTATGTAATGCAACCACAAGATGTGGGGTCAGTCCTTCATGGAAAGTCTGACCCCAAATTTTTGCACAATTTGGGCGGCTTAACGCTGCCCGCGCGCCATGAAGGCGAGTCGTTCGAAAAGATGCACATCCTGCTCGTTCTTGAGCAATGCACCGTGCAGCTTGGGCAGGGCAGATGCACCATCGCGTTTCAGGTCTTCCGCACTCAGGTCTTCGGCAAGCAAAAGCTTCAGCCAATCGAGGACTTCTGACGTACTGGGCTTTTTCTTCAGACCTTGCTGGTCCCGAATTTCGTAGAACTGGGTCAAAGCGGTTGTCAGCAGGGCGTCTTTTATACCGGGGTGGTGCACTTCGACAATTTTACGCATCGTTTCAATATCCGGAAACCGGATGTAGTGGAAAAAACAACGGCGCAGGAATGCGTCTGGCAGTTCTTTTTCGTTGTTGGAGGTGATGATGATGATCGGGCGCTGTTTTGCCTTCACCGTCTGGCCGGTTTCGTAAACGTGAAACTCCATCCGGTCGAGTTCTTGCAGCAGGTCGTTGGGGAATTCGATGTCGGCCTTGTCGATCTCGTCGATCAGCAGAACCACACGGCCCTCTGCCTCGAACGCTTGCCACAGTTTGCCGCGTTTGATGTAGTTGGCGACGTCGTTCACCTTGGCGTCCCCAAGCTGGCTGTCGCGCAGCCGTGACACGGCATCGTATTCATAAAGACCCTGCTGGGCTTTGGTCGTGGATTTGACGTGCCATTCGATCATCGGCAATCCCAGTGCCGCGCTCACCTGACGGGCGAGTTCGGTTTTGCCGGTTCCCGGCTCCCCTTTCACCAAAAGAGGGCGCTCCAGCGTCACGGCGGCGTTCACAGCAACGGTCAAGTCGTCCGTTGCCACATAAGAATCAGTTCCGGTAAATCGCATAAGTCGCCCACATGTCATGATTTTCAGCAGTTTGAACGGTATCACCCCTGAATGTGGCATCAACCCTTGAAAAGTTGATTATCAAGGGGGTGACAGGCAGCGTGCAAGGGGGTAAAGGGAGCGCAATGGAGGGGGCTATATTTTGTCAAATGAACAAGAAACGTCGCCGCAATCGCCTTCAACGGGAGCGAAAATGAAATCTGAATCATTCTTGCCGGACGATTATGTGCCGGTCGATTCCGAACCATTCATGAACGAAAAACAGACGGAATATTTCCGCCGCAAGTTGATTGAATGGCGTCACGAAATACTTGAAGACAGCCGCGACACGATCGAAAGCATGAAGGACGGCACGCGCAATATCCCTGATATCGCTGATCGTGCATCCGAAGAGACTGACCGCTCGCTGGAACTTCGCACGCGTGATCGTGAGCGTAAGCTGGTGTCCAAAATCGACGCGGCCCTGCGCCGTATCGACGAGGGTGAATTCGGCTATTGCAGCGTCACCGGTGACCCGATCAGCCTGAAACGCCTTGATGCGCGGCCGATCGCCACCATGAGCCTTGAGGCGCAAGAACGTCATGAGCGTCGTGAAAAGGTTCACCGCACCGATTAAGGGGTTCGTCGTGAACATGAGCGAGAAGATATTTAGCGGCGGCTCCAACAGGGGTCGCCGTATTTGCGTTATCGGGGGCGGTATCGGCGGGCTAACGGCGGCGCTCGCATTTGCGGCGACGGGCGCGTTGGTCGAGGTGCACGAGCAGGCGGAGGCGCTGACGGAGGTTGGCGCAGGCCTGCAAGTGACGCCAAACGGGGCGCGGGTCTTGCACGCATTGGGACTCGCAGAGGAATTGGACCGGATCGGGATCAGGGGGCAAGCCGTAGAACCAATGGATGCGCTCAGCGGGCGTTCCGTGACGCGGTTTAATCTTATGGGTCAGTCCGGTCCGCCGTACCGATTCGTCCATCGGGCTGATCTGATTGATGTTCTGGCGCAGGCTTGCCATGCGGCGGGGGTGATTATTTATCTTGGATCGAAGGTCGTGCTCGCTGATTTGACGGCGGATTTGGTGATCGGGGCTGAGGGCATACATTCGAAAACTCGCACTGCGTTGAACGAAAGCTCCGAGCCTATTTTTACGGGTCAGGTGGCATGGCGGGCGTTGATTGACGCGCCGGATGCCGAACCTGTGGCGCGGATATGGATGGCGCCGAAACGGCATGTGGTGACTTATCCGGTTTCTGGCGGGCGGTTGAATATTGTCGCTGTGCAGGAACGCCAGCAGTGGGCACCGGAGGGTTGGGCGCACGCAGATGATGCGGGCAATTTGCGCCACGCGTTTCGCGATATGTCGGGGCGGTTGACGGGTCTCTTGGCACAGGTGGACAAGGTACATTTATGGGGGCTGTTCCGCCATCCGGTGGCACAGCATTGGTATAAAGACGGAGTCGCGATCCTCGGGGATGCGGCGCACCCGACGTTGCCGTTTCTGGCGCAGGGGGCAAATCTGGCGATTGAGGATGCGTTTGTGTTGGCGCGGTGTTGTGACGACAGCAAGGATATCACGGCGGCGTTAAAGACCTATGAAGCCCTACGGAAACCTCGCGTGACACGCGCAATCGCGGCGGCAAACGCCAATGCGCGGAATTATCACCTTTCAGGTGTTGCGCGAAGTGTGGCGCATATTGGGTTGAAAACGCTAGGTAATGCCGCGCCGAACGCTTTCATGGGGCGGATGTCGTGGCTCTATTATCATGACGTGACCAAGGGCGCCTAAGCGTCCAGATCGACCCACACAGGCACGTGATCCGATGGCTTTTCTTTGCCGCGTACGTCGCTTTCGATCCAGCAGTCATTAAGCAGATCAGCGCATTGATTTGACAGCAAAAAGTGGTCGATGCGGATGCCGTCGTTACGGTCCCACGCGCCAGCTTGATAGTCCCAGAACGAATAGTGGCCGCCGCCCTGATGACAGGCGCGAAAGGCCTCTGTCAGGCCGAGGTTCAAGAGACGACGGAAGGCGGCGCGGCTGTCGGGGCGAAACAGGGCGTCATCCGTCCAAGCCGCGGGGCGCTTAGCGTCTTCCGGTTGCGGAATTATGTTGTAATCTCCGGCCATTAGGAAGGGTTCTTCAAGTGCCATAAGCTCTTCGGCACGGGTCTTTAGACGATCCATCCAGCGCAGCTTGTAGTCGTATTTCGGACCCGGTGCGGGATTGCCGTTGGGCAGGTACAACCCGCAGATGCGAATGGCTTTTTCGCCGATCACGGTAGCTTCGATGTAGCGGGCTTCGATGTCGTCTTCGTTATCGCGACCCGTGCCGGTGCCACCAGGCAGACCACGGGTCACATCTTCGAGGGGAAGTTTAGACAGGATTGCAACACCATTGAACCCTTTTTGACCATGAGTTTCAACGGTATAGCCAAGGTTCTCAAAGTGCTCTCGGGGGAAGCCTTCGTCGACGGATTTGATTTCTTGCAGCAGCGCAACGTCAGGCTTTGATGTTTCAAGCCATTCCGTCAAAGCACCGATGCGGGCCTTAACGCCGTTAATATTGAATGTCGCGATTTTCATAAACTGCCCTCGATTTGAGGCCCTTATGTGGCCCGCAACGACGCTAAAGGCAATCGTTGCTCAAGCGGACTACATCGAAAAGCTGACCCCACAACCACACGAGCTGGAAGCATTGGGGTTCTCGATCGTAAAACGCGCGCCGATCAGTTCTTCGGTGAAATCAATCACGGCGTCTGTCAGGAACGGCAGCGAGATGGCGTCGATCACCACCTTCTGGCCAGCACCCTCAAGCACAAGATCGTCGTCTTTGGCGGCATCCAGATCAATCTCGTACTGGAAGCCGGAGCAGCCGCCACCTTCAACTGCGATGCGCAGCGCTTTGCCATCGGCGGCAGCACCGATCTCGGCAAGGCGTTCGAATGCGCGTTGGGTAACTTTCGGAGGTATGGTCAACATGATTGCAGCCTTTAGGTTGGGCGTTGGTTTCAATATAGGAAGGGGAAGCCCGTGCAGCAAGACATGCGCGGCAAAAGGCAGAGGGCGCAAGGCAGTGTGGCCCGAAGAGCGAGGGACAAAGATGACGGCAGCATACGCGTGCAGTCCGGGCGAAAGCCGTGGACGGTTGTATCCTGAGGAGGAGAGCGAGTTCCGCTCACCGTTTCAGCGGGATCGAGACCGGATCATCCATGCGAGCGCATTCCGGCGGCTGAAGCATAAGACGCAGGTGTTTATCGAGCACGAGGGCGATTATTTCCGCACACGGCTGACCCATTCGATCGAGGTGGCGCAAGTAGCGCGCACGATTTCAGGCGTTTTGGGGCTGAATGCGGAGCTGACGGAGGCTGTCGCCTTGGCGCACGACCTTGGACACACGCCGTTCGGGCATACGGGCGAGGATGCGCTGTCGGCCTTGATGCAGCCCTATGGCGGGTTTGACCATAACGCGCAGGCGATCCGGATTGTGACGTCGCTGGAGCGGCATTATGCGGAGTGGGATGGGCTGAACCTGACGTGGGAGACGTTGGAGGGGATCGCAAAGCACAACGGGCCGGTGTTGGCGCCGGTGCCTTATGCCTTGGAAGAATACAACGCGCGGCATGATCTGGAATTGCACACCCACGCCAGTGCAGAGGCGCAGGTGGCGGCTTTGTCTGACGACGTGGCCTACAACCACCATGACATTCATGATGGGTTGCGGGCAGAGTTGTTCGGCACCGATGATCTGCTAGGGCTGCCCATTGTCGGGGAGTGTTTCCGAGAGGTGGACCGGATTTACCCCGATCTCAATTACTATCGCCGCCGCCATGAGGCGCTGCGGCGGTTCTTTGGCGTGTTGGTTGAGGATGTTATTAAAGTCAGCCGCACAAATCTTGCATCCCTTGGCCCCACGAGTTGCGCCGATGTGCGCGGGGCGGGGCGGATGATGGTGCAGTTCTCTCCGGGCCTGTGGTCGGACCTGAAAGTGGTGCGAAAGTTCTTGTTCGAGCAGATGTATCGTGCGCCTTCGGTGGTGAAAATGCGCGCCGAGGTGACGCAGGTGGTCGAAGACCTGTTCCCGCTGTTTATGGAGCAGCCAGAGCATCTGCCAAAGCAATGGCGCAAAGATGTGGCCGACGCTGCGGATGAAACGGCGCTGGCGCGGATTGTGAGTGATTATATTTCCGGCATGACCGACCGGTTCGCCATAGAAACCCATGAGCGGCTGGTGGGTTAGGCCCCGCCGGCGATGCCTCGTTGACGTTCGTTGCCACGGTGCTAAACGGAGCATCCGTAGAAAGGAAGACCCATGAACCTGTTCGCCGATATCCGCAGCACCGTGATTACGTGTCTGGACGAAATGACAGCCGAGGGCGTTTTGCCCGCCGGTCTGGATTTTGCCAATGTCGCGGTTGAGCCGCCCCGAGATCCGGCGCACGGCGATATGGCGACCAACGCGGCGATGGTTCTGGCCAAGCCCGCGGGTCTGAAGCCGCGTGATATTGCGGATGCTTTGGCAGCAAAACTGACGGCTGATGATCGCATCGACAGCGCAGAGGTCGCGGGACCGGGGTTTTTGAACCTACGCTTGGATGCAGGCGTCTGGGGCGCAGTCGTGAAAGCCGCCCTGACGAATGCCGATTTCGGCAAATCCACCCTGGGGGCCGGTCAGAAGATCAATGTAGAATACGTGAGCGCCAATCCGACGGGACCCTTGCACGTCGGCCACACACGCGGTGCCATCTTTGGTGACGCTCTGGCGTCTTTGCTGGCCTACGCGGGCTATGACGTTACGCGTGAATATTACGTTAACGATGGCGGCGGTCAGGTCGATGTTTTGGCGCGCTCTGTCTATTTGCGCTACCTTGAGGCGCATGGCCAAGCGGTGACGTTCGAGGACGGAACATACCCCGGTGACTATCTGATCGCCGCTGGTGAGGCGCTCAAGGATAAGGTTGGCGATGCGTACCTCGGGCAGGGGGAGGATGTCTGGCTGGCCGATGTGCGCTCTTTCGCCACCGATCAGATGATGGAACTTGTGCGCGCTGATCTTGCGTCGCTTGGCATCCATATGGACAAGTTTTTCTCGGAGAAATCCCTGTACGGCACGGGTCGCATCGAAGAAGCCATTGCAGACCTGAAATCCAAAGATTTGATCTATTGGGGCACATTGAAGCCGCCAAAGGGCAAGCTGCCAGACGATTGGGAGCCGCGCGAACAATGGCTGTTCAAATCCACGGAATTTGGCGATGACGAAGACCGTCCCGTTCAAAAAGGGGACGGGGCGTGGACCTATTTCGCGCCTGATATTGCGTACCATTTTGATAAGGTTTCCAGAGGGTTCGACGGCCTAATTGATGTATTTGGGGCGGATCACACAGGCTACGTCAAACGGATGAAGGCGGCGGTTGCGGCGTTGTCGGGTGGTAAGGTTCCACTCGACATCAAGCTGGCGCAGATCGTGCGTTTGTTCAAAAACGGTGAAGAGTTCAAAATGTCCAAACGGGCAGGGACATTCATCACTGTGCAGGATCTGGTGGACGAGGTCGGCAAGGACGTTGCGCGGTTCATTATGTTGATGCGCAAAAACGACACGCCGTTTGATTTTGATTTCACCAAAGTAACGGAACAGTCCAAGGACAATCCCGTTTTCTACGTGCAATACGCCAACGCACGGGTCCATTCGGTGCTGCGCAAAGCGGGCGAGGCGGGGATCGACGTCAGCAGTCTGGACACCGCTGATATGTCGCTGGCCGAGCATCCTGCTGAACTGGCTCTGGCCGCTAAGCTGGCCGAATGGCCCCGCGTCGTTGATGTCGCTGCGCGGTCGAACGAACCGCACCGCATCGCGTTGTACCTTTATGATCTGGCCAGCGACCTGCACGGACTCTGGAATCGCGGCAATGACGACGCCAGTCTGCGGTTCTTGCAAGAAGACAACATTCCGGCCTCACAAGCGAAAATCGCCCTGATTAAAGCCGTAAGCGTTGTAATTTCTCATGGTTTGGGTATCTTGGGCGTAACTCCAGCAGAAGAGATGCGCTAAAGCGCACGTGTCTGGGGCCAAGAGGCGTAAATAGGTGGTGGGGTAAACCCACCTAAAGAGGCAGGCACATGGCAGATTATACATCGGATCCGAACGGATCAGGCTCAGGGATTCACGCTGGTAAATACGTAAATATCGCGGCGGCAGCTGTTTCGGTTGCCCTGATCGGCGGTGTTGGCGTTTGGGGATATAAACTCCTGATGCGTGATGTGACGGGCGTTCCGGTGGTGCGTGCCATGCAGGGCGAAATGCGGGCCGCGCCCGAGACCCCCGGTGGTGAAATTGCCAATCATGTCGGTTTGTCGGTGAATTCGGTACCCGCGCTTGGTGGTGCCGCAGAGCCGGAAGACCGTCTGGTTCTTGCGCCGAGCAACGTCTCCTTACAGGCCGAAGATCTCGACATCGCGCCGATGGCAGAAGTCGCCGAAGTCGTGCCGAGCGAACCAGAGATTTTCGATGAAGAAGTGACCAGTGCGTCCTTGTCGTTGGACGAAGTCGAAGCGGGCGAACAGGTCGCGGCGCTTGCGGAGCCGGTTGATCCCTCGACACCGTTGAGTGCGGATGACGTTCTAGCACTGGCCGACCAGATCGCGGCAGGGGCGTCCCCCATGACCGATTTGGCCGAAGGAACGGATGTTCCGATCGAAGTGGCCGTGAACGGTGTAGCTGTTAACCCTGATCTTATTCCCGACGCGGTGCCCGGTGTGCGCCGTTCCCTGCGTCCAACATCGCGCCCTGCAACGCGCCGTCCCGCGGCCGCTGCGACTGTCGTTCCGGCTGCAGCCACAGCAAGCTCGACAACTAGCACAGAGGCACCGGTGACGGCAGCCGTCACAACGGAT
>RCMY010002804.1_pt1 | contig 15654 bp, 11 predicted proteins | sample 2041341 | NCBI WGS metagenome assembly RCMY01 (sample SAMN09708234, study PRJNA481090) | Marine sediment metagenome, whole genome shotgun sequencing project. | reverse complement strand
TGCAATTGGGGGAAGAAAATTCGTATAGACCCGTAGGTCAAAGAGTTGCTATAAATATAGGAAAAAAGATTAATACATTCTAAGCATTTGCCAGTTTTAATCCTTTTGGTTATCTAATGATAGAAGATTAAAGCCCTCCCTTAAACGTAAGCTCTCCCTAAAACCGAACTGTTTAACGCGAGAAGTTCATCTTCGGAAAAGTCATGAGCATTATTATAATAAATAACGGATTTACTAGCAGCATAAAAAAAGAGCTACAAAGTAGCCCTTTTAAAACTATGATTGTTACTATATCTTCGTGCCCACGGTCATCTTCTACTTAGTTAGAATCAAGGTGCTTATAATACCACCAAGCGTAGAATGTTGAAGTTCAATTTGCGTTTCGGAAACTGAAACTATCACCCAGTCCCCATTTAGCAAGTCAAGTGGTGCGAGTAGCCCAAAATCAAAAGCCAGTTCAGCATTGTCGTTTTTTAAACTCCAGGTACCATTTATAGGTAGTAGGTTATTGGCAATAACTTCTCCGTCAGTATTAAAAGTAAGGGTATAGCCCCCCAGAAGAAGTGTTTGATCGATATCATCAATCAAATAGGTTGTAATTTGCCAAATTCCGTTCGTCAACTCCGTACTTACATCTATTCCAGGGTTGTTACCTGGGTCGCCAACTGTACAAACACTTTTAAAGTGAACTTTGTTTTGGTCTAAAATAAGCCTTACATCGGTATCCTCTGTGGTACGTGCTATTTCTTGAAGTTCCCATACATTATTAAAATCGTTCAGACCAGGTATATTTATTTCTAATGAGACCGTAGTTGCAGAACTGCTGGAAACCCAAGTACCGAACAGCGTTTCTGTATCAGAAACCGCCAATACAACACCATCTAATTGAAAATTGAATAAAAACGTTGTATACAAAGTATCAAGTGTTTCCCCATCGAGTTGAAGAACGTGTGCTTCCCATTCTACGCACTCGGTCCAAACCTCTAACAATTCATCTGAAGTACAATCAACACAATCATCATCGTTAACATCGTTATCATCATCTTCGTCACAAATGTCTTTGGCATTTTCTATAGCATTTTCCAACTCAAATAGGTTGGTAATCCCTATTGAAGTGCCATCATATAACAGTAATGAAATAGGAAAGTCTATACTAACAATATCATCGTCGGTCAAACTATTTAAAAAACCATAAAAAACCATATCACTCAAAAAAGAAATCGTATTGAAAATCTCATTATTGGTATTGAATATAGACACGGTAATGGGATATTGTATGCTTATACATTCTATATCATCATCTTCTTCGTTTTCTCCTTGGCAATCATCGGCATATCCTTGTAGCTCATCTACGGTCAATACGGGCTTTCTGGTAAAATCATTCAATACAATCGCAATCGGAAATATAATCTCTAAAGTGTCAGCATCAATTTCGTCCTCGTCAAAAATGGCCTCTATTGTCTCATAATCATCTTGACTGACTACGATAATTTCCGTCCCGTTTACGACTACTGTCACCGGTAGTTCTACCGTAAAGCAATTTGAACCATCAATTATATTGTCGATAGAACCATCGTTCATCGTTGTTTTTAGCAAAAGGTTGGCAACATTTGACCCTGCCAGTAATACTTGCTCGGGCGGGGTTCCCACAAATACATATTCCTCTTTCCGGCATGAGCTGTTAATCGCGAGTAAAAGAGGTAATAAAATACTTAAAAAACCGTTAAGCTTTTTCATGGGACCTTAAATTAGTATGTGTTCTACACTATTAAAACAACTAAACGCTCAAAACTCCTGAAAAGTTTTTAAAAAGTTAATATTCTACCTTTTAAACGTCAAAAATTATCATCTTGAAGAAAGACCTTTATGAAAACGTATGTGAAGAGACCATATTTTCCAATCTTTATGCTAAATATGCACAAGGTCTTCACAATTTCCTCTACTATAAATACGGTGAAGACCTTAACCCTGATGATAAAGCACAAGATGCTTTTGTTAAACTCTGGGAAAATTGTAAAAAAGTTTCTTTGGAGAAAGCCAAATCATTTTTGTACACAGTGGCGAATAACATGATGCTGAACGAGATAAAGCACCAAAAAGTAGTTTTAAGATATCAAAGTATAGCGCCTAAAGGGCATAACAACGAAACGCCCGAATTCATTCTAGAAAAAGACCAGTATTACAAAAAGTATCAGAAGGTTTTGGCCAAACTAACAGACGAACAACGTGTCGCTTTTATGCTGAACAAAGTAGAAGGTAAAAAGCATGAAGAAATAGCACAACTTTTGGGGGTGACCCGAAAGGTTGTAGAGTACCGTATTTATTCAGCTTTTGACCGATTGAAAAAAGAATTGCATGATTTTAGGATAAAATAATCAGGAGAATTGGCATCTCAGTTGTTTTATATAAAAAGAGTCCATCCATGAACGATAAGAGCTTGATAAAGAAATGGCTATCAGATAGTCTGACCCAAGAAGAACGCATAGCGTTTGAGGCCTTGGAAGACACTCCTTTTCATAAGGGGATAATAGAGGATGCTTCTAAATTCAGAGCTTCACATTTCTCAGAGATGCCTGATTTTGAAACCTTCAAAAAACGTGTCGCCGAACCTGGGCTTTCAGTCAAAATGTTGCACCGAATTAGACCCATGCTCAGACTAGCCAGTGTTCTTATAGTAGGTCTCGGAATTTATTATTTCTTTTTTCTCAATAAAACGACAGAGGTGCAGACCTTGGTCGCCGAGAAGACAACGATTGAATTACCTGACGCTTCACGTGTAGTTCTGAACGCCCTTTCAGAAGTTCGTTACAATGAAAAAGATTGGGGTAAGAAAAGGGAAATCGAGTTGGAAGGAGAAGCTTTTTTCGACGTTGCAAAAGGCGCTAAGTTTGACGTAGTAACCACAAAAGGTACAGTAAGTGTCTTAGGAACCGAGTTCAATGTGAAGCAACGGGGCAAATTTTTTGAAGTTACCTGTTATGAAGGTACCGTGCGAGTGGTCACCAATGAAAAAACAGAAATTCTTGAAGTAGGCGATGAATTTAAATGGAATATGGGTGATGTGATAACCAGCCGACATATTCAGAAAGTGCCCCAATGGACAAACAACAGAAGTGATTTTCAACGCATTCCGGTTTCAGAGGTGCTTGCTGAACTGGAAAGGCAGTATGATGTGAAACTAACTGTCGATGGCGTAGACGTAAATCAGCTTTTCACCGGTACTTTCAGGCATACCGACCTTGAAGATGCACTTTCGTCAATTAGCGAACCCCTTGGTCTGAAATATGAAGTAATAAAGCCTAAGTTGGTACGTTTAAGTATAAGTGAATAATAAACTATTTGTTTTAATTTGCCTTTTATTTGTATTCAACAGTAGTACTAATGCCCAAGAAACAAAGGCCCCCAGTCCGCTTGCGCATATTTTAGTTGTGTTGCAGGAACGGTTTGATATACAGTTCAACTATGCCTCCGTGCTAGTCGATGGAATTTTAATTACTGCACCCGATAATTCACTCACTCTTGATGAGACCATTGACTATTTGAAAGCGCAAAGCGATTTGAACTTTGTATTCATATCCGACAGCATCATTTCCATTAAAAAAAAGCGGACTTTACTTTGCGGCTATCTTAAGGATATCGACAGTGGCAAAGCGCTGCCCTATGTGACCGTACAAAATGGTGTTCAGGGCACCATTACAAATGATTTAGGCTTTTTTGAAATTGAGGTAGCAAATGATTCCGATGTCATACAAATAAGGCATTATGGCCATAAGCCAATACGAAGGGAGGCCAAATTTTTCAATACGGACCAGTGCGGCGTGCTATATCTTATTCCAGATCATGAGCAGTTGGCAGAAGTAATACTCTATCAATATTTGATACGTGGTATCGATAAGCTTAATAATAGCTATCTTCAAATAGACTTTGATAAATTTAATATATTACCAGGGTTGATTGAAGAAGATGTGCTACAGTCGGTACAAGCCTTACCGGGTATTCAGAGTATCGACGAAACAGTTTCAAATATTAACATCAGGGGGGGTAGTAACGATCAAAACCTCATTACTTGGGACGGTATAAAAATGTACCAGTCCGGTCATTTTTTTGGCTTGATATCCATGTACAACCCTCATATTACCCAGAAGGTAGAGTTGCATAAAAACGGCAGTGGAGCTGCAGAAACAGATGGTGTCTCTGGTACGATAGCCATGAAAACGACAGATTTTCTAAACCCGGATGTTAATGGCAGTATCGGAGCCAACCTCATTGATGCCAATGGTTTTGTAGACACTCCTTTAGGGCAGCATGCATCTCTTCAGGTATCCGCACGCAAATCTATCAGCGACTTTGTCGAAACTCCTACCTATTCAGTATATTTTGACCGCATCGCGCAAGATACCGAAATAGAAAGTCAAAACTCAGAGGTTAAAAATTCGGACATAGGCTTCGATTTCTATGATACTTCGTTTCGCTTGCTTTTTCACACCTCTGACAAAGACCGTCTAAGAGTTAACTTCATCTATACGGCGAATGAAGTAACCTTTAATGAAATTGCAAAAGTAGCAGGAGCGGAGGAGATACGTGAAAGTAACCTTAATCAACTCAGTATAGCAGGCGGAATACAGTACCAAAGAGATTGGACAGAAACCTTGAATTCTGAAATTGTGGTCTACGAAACGGACTACGAACTTCGGGCGGTTAACGCCAACATTCTTGACAATCAACGTTTCTTACAAAAAAATAAAGTATCGGAAACAGGTTTGAAGCTCGAAGTAAGAAAAAAGATCGCTTCACAGATGAAATTGAACAGTGGCTATCAACTAGTGGAAACCAAGGTCACTAACCTCGACGATATAGACAATCCTCAATTTATGCTTTTAGTGGCAGAAGTTCTGCGTACGCATGCCGTTTTTACAGAATTGGGTATATTGTCAAAAAATAGGGCCACTCGACTCAATGTTGGCTTACGCTTCAATTATCTCGATAAATTCAAAAAGCAAATATGGGAGCCGCGGTTGAGACTGAGCCATAGCTTGGGGGCAGGGTTTGACATTGAGCTCCTTGGAGAATTCAAACACCAGAACACGTCACAGGTCATCAATTTTCAAAACGATTTTTTAGGCGTTGAAAAACGAAGGTGGCAACTTTCCGATAATGCTTTCATCCCCGTTATAACCAGTAGACAAGTATCGTTGGGGCTTAGTTTTACTAAACATGGCTGGCTGGCAAACGCCGTTCCTTTTTATAAAAAAGTTGACGGCATCACGACTCAAAGTCAAGGGTTTCAAGATGGTACCGAGTACATTAAAACGGCAGGGAGCTATAATGCAAGGGGTGCTGACCTACTACTTCGAAAACAGCTAAAGAATAGCAGTTATTGGTTCAGTTACTCCTACCTAAAAAGCGATTACTTCTTTGATCGACTACAAGAATCTCATTTTCCCAGTAACTTTGATATTACCCATGCGGTCACTTTGGGTACGAATTATACTTTGAATCAGTTTCTTTTCGCTGCCGGACTGAATTGGCGAACGGGAAAACCATTCACGCGTCCAATTATCAACAATGAGTTGAGCGATGGAGCCGTTAATTTTGGGAATACCAACCGGTATCGACAAGATGATTATTTGCGTTTGGATATTTCAGCCAAATATGAATTCAAGTGGGGTGAAAATACGAAGGCCCAAATTGGTATAGCCGCGTGGAATGTGCTTAACCGCGATAATACCATCAACACTTATTACAGGCCTGATACCTCGGGCAACGCAAACAAAGTTCGACAGAGTTCCCTTAGATTTACACCCAATGCTTCCTTCAGGCTTATATTTGAGTAAATAAAATTGTTCACGACAATACTTGCGCCAAACACTGACAGCGAATCATTCGTACTGTTGTAAATAAAAAACTGGGCCCTTGGGGTTCAGGCACAGTTATTTATAAATTTCAAAATAAAGGATAGCGATAAATTGGTTAAGGTTGCTAATATAAGTTTATAGAATGGCAAAAAGGATAAGGTACTGCAATACTGCAATTACGATTAACCCTTTTAATAGGTTTGTTTGGTGGTCGTAAATTTTCTTGATTTCTTTACTTTTCTCGTTGTTGGCAACTCGAATTGATTCAAACTTTATCATATTTATATGTTTTTGTTTTTTAACTTATTTAGACTTAATGTTTGGAACCGATATTTTCGGCTTTTGTGCCCTAATGAAGTCATTTTTTAATTTCATAGCCATAGCTACGGAATTCGAAAATGAGGAAATTAAGGTGCAAAATGTGGAAATCGCAGGTAAAAGAAAAAGTCTAAATGAGTTCATTATATAACAATTTAATATTTCAAACTCCTGAAAAAATTACACTAATTATATTATTTTCTATAAGAGGGTATTTAGCTCTGAATAATAATTAGAAGAAATACGTATTGCATTATTGCAAACACCAATATACCTATTAACAGTTTCGTCTGGTAATCGAATATTTTCTTGATTTCTTCTCTTTCCTTTTTTTTTGCGACCTGAATTGATTCAAATTTTCTCATATCTTGATTCTTTGATCTAAATGAGTTCTCTATATATAAAACAACACTTGGATCAAATCTCCTCAAAAAAAAAGGTTTTTTTAAAATCGGAGCTCTATTTGTATGCCACAAAATGGATTATGAAGGGTGCAAAGACTACGATGAGTCATCTAAATACTAAAGGTATTTCGGGGTATTAAGATGGAATGCACCTCCTTATTGCCAAACCAGAGTGCTTCATGATTTACCACTCGCTCGGATTCTCTAGTTTTCACAGGTACCTAAATATGGGAGGAGGTCAAAACCATATTGCGAATAGGCATTAAGTTGTCCGTGACTTCTAAAATTTATTCCGAAAATGGAATTAAGACCGCTTCATTAAATTTTAACACTTTTTTTTCAGGATAAATTCCTTCTCATCTGTTATATAACAAACAAATGTTAAAAAAAAATATCATGAAAAATTATTTGAAGACAATATCCATCTTTCTGACCTCAATGTTCATTATCGTTTCCTGTAGTAAAAATGATGATGGAAATGGCAATATGGAATCCGAATCGTACGACACCGCTTTCAAGATCACCGATGCCCCCATCGAAAACACCAATGTGGAAGCAGTCTTCGTGACCGTTTCCAACGTAAAGGTTGATGGCAAATCGCTGGAAGGGTTCAACAAAACTACCTTTAATCTGGCCGCCTTAATCAACGGAAAGACCGAGACCTTGGGCAATCTACAACTGGAAGCAGGTTCTTATTCTAATATCGAGCTCGAGTTGGACTATGCAACCGATGCCGCTGGTATCAGTCCAGGATGTTATGTAGAAATGGCCGATGGGCAAAAAGACCAATTGGAAGCTTCCGCAAGTAGAATAAATGTCAACGATACCTTTGAGGTTTTTGCGTCCAATACCAATGAAATAATCATTGATTTCGATTTGAGGAAGACCATTAAGGAGGAGCAAGGTACGCTTTCGAGTAATCTTGAATTTGTAACAATTTCCGAACTTTCCGCTGGGATCCGTACCGTAAATAAGGATGCTACGGGTATGATTTCGGGTACGGTCAACGATGCTGGGGATACCTCGGATATCATCGTGGTCTATGCCTATGAGAAAGGAACTTTCGATGCCGAGGTGCAGACCCAGGGCCAAGGAGAAAGTAACGTAACTTTCGCCAATGCGGTCACCAGTTCCGAAGCAAGTGGTTTGAACAATTCGTACAGCCTGAATTTCTTGACGGAAGGCGAATATGAACTCGTGTTTGTCTCCTACACCGAGGATGGCGATACTTTTACATTTAATTCCTTATTAGAGGCAGAGTCAACAACGGGATTGAAACTTGGTGCCATTAACGTAACATCGGCCCTACAGATAAGTGCCAATGTGACCATTACAGGTACGAAATCGTAGTAAGTACTGTATTTTAATTAAGAAAGGGCTGTCTAAAAACAATTAGACGGCCTTTCTTTTTTCTGTTATTTGGTGATAAAACCCAACTTTATCTGAACTTTGTAATGAGGTGAAAAAAAGTATATTATCGTATTTTTTATGACCTAAATCTTTTCTGTAAACTTGGCGAGGGGATTTAATGCGAATTTGAAGTGTTTAGATAGATGAGCCTAAAGCAGCAAACTTCCTGCAGGCCTATTGCTTGATGTTAATTTCTACCGCTTTGCCATCTTTTTCATTCTTCTTGTTCTAGTTTAGGTTTTATAGTTTTCAAGAACACTTTGAAATTAAATTTTCAAGATATTAAGGAGTCATCCAAACTTTATGCGGCAAGCATTTGATTAACATTTTGAAAGGCAGAACTTGCAAATTACACAGTAAAGGAATCAGGTTATACATTACTATTTTTCCTTAACGATTTATTCATTTAATTTTATTCACGATTATCTAAGATTCCTTAGTGAACAAAGTTATATAAGGACTATGGTATTTTGAAATCGCTAACTTATAATACTCCCCAAATATTCCAAATTATAAATATTAGAACTTAATAATCAATGTATTATGGAAAGATATTACTATCAACGAGGGAAAAAAATCTCAGTTACTGAGGTTGAGGGTGTGATGGCCGTTCAAATCGATTCGGCTTCACGTGACTCCAATAGGGCCCAAGCATTTGGGCAACTGATTCAAGCTGTACCCGAGGCAGGGTTTACCGTCGATGCGCCCACGGAGGAGCTCGAAGCCCTTGCATCCGCCAGATGGGTCTTTTTACAACCAACTAGAGACTTTAGAGAATCTTTCAGGTCAAGGGATGACGGGCCTTCCGGAGTTCAGGCCATTGGTCAGGTCTATCAGAAAGAAGATGGTCACATCTTGATAGGGAGTTCTAACCTAATCGTACAGTTGTCACCTGAATTATCCGATAAAGCGGCTCGCCGAGAACTTAAAAAGCGTAACCTAAAGATTTTGCGGGCCTTGGCCTTTGCCAAGAACCAGTTCCAGGTTGAGGTTGATCCGGCTGAGGATGCACTTAAAGTCGCAAACGACTTGCAAGAAAGTAATATCGCCGTGGCAGCCGAACCAGAGTTTATTGAATTCATCGGCCATAGATTAAGACCCACGGATCCGACTTACGGACAGCAGTGGCACCTAAATAACCCAGGCGGCAGTGGGGGAGTGGTTGGGGCTGACATCGCTGCCGAACGGGCATGGGACTTCACTCGTGGACAAGGTGTGCGCGTTGCCGTAATAGACAATGGCTTTGATGTTACACACCAGGATCTGAGGGCAGGAATTGTTGCCGAATCCGGATTTTTCAATAGTGCTAGCACATTCCGTCAGACGCTAACAGGTTTTCCTGACAGTAATCATGGTACGTTCTGTGCCGGTATGGTAGGGGCGCGTCAAAACAATGGAAGAGACGGTTGCGGATCGGCACCTGAATGCCAACTCATGCTCCTTGCAGCACTTGGAGATCAAGTGGGCACACAGGCAACGTTGGCCCGCGCTGTTGCCTATGCGGCAAATCCCCGTCTAGAAGTAACAGGTGCTAGTGCTACATCCGGTGCGGATGTGATTGTATCGAGCCTCGGTCCCAATGGTGCTAACTGGGCACTTACTTCCGTGCTTGACAATGCGATTATGTTCGCTACGCGTCAAGGACGCCGTGGACGAGGAACACCGATCTTTTGGGCAAGTAGCAACGGTAACAATGTAGATATTTCGCTTGACCAGGTCGTGTCGCATCCGAACGTTATTGCAGTGGGCCGGTCACAGCGCAACGACACGGAGGACAATTCTGCACGCGGGACCCAATTAGACTTTCTTGCGCCCGGGGTGAATGTAACCAGCACAGCTTCCGGAGGTGGAACAAGAATGGCATCAGGTACAAGCTATGCTGCACCACTGGCCGCTGGAGTTGGTGCTCTCGTTTTAGGTATTAATCCAGATCTCACCGCCGAAGATGTGCGACGGATTATGCGGGATACCTGTGATAAGATAGGTGGCGCTACCTATGATTCATCCGGCCATAATGATGATTACGGCCACGGCCGTATAAATGCTTTCCGCGCCATTATTCGAGGTCTCCAGTCAATAGCGTTACAAGGTAATTTTGATACCGACCACGACGGCGATCGTCTCGCCGAGATTCCGGTTACAAGTCCTTGGGGTATAGGAACTTTAAAATTTAGAGGAAATTCAATCACCCATTTGGCTATGGCCCCCAACGGAACAAGGTTTAATGGGTGGTTATTGAATACAGTGGACAATCGTTTTCCACAGAAAGGAAATTTTATTGGAAACCGTAGATCGGAGCTGCTGGTGACAAGCCCTTGGGGAATTGGGGTGCTTCAACGATTTCGGTCTTCCTATAGAGCACTAATGCTAGCTAGTAACGGTACTCGCTTCGGCGGCTGGCTGCTCAACACCGCGGACAATGAATTTGGTCCAGTGGGTGATTTCGATGGCGACGGCCGCAAAGAAATTTTAGTGCGCAGCCCGTGGGGAATCGGAGTACTAAAACTAACGACCGGGCCGGGTCGAACCTACAACTTTCAACCACTGATGATGGCGGCAAACGGCACGCGTTTTGACGGTTGGTTACTGAATACCACCGACAACCAGTTGGGTCCTGTTGGCGACTTCGATGGTGATGGACGGGATGAAATTATGATTTCTAGCCCATGGGGCCTCGGGATGCTCAAACTCTCTGGTAATTCTTTCGAAGTTGTAATGATGGCCCCTAATGGGACTCGCTTTGGAGATTGGCTTCTGAACACTGCCGATAATTGGTTGGGCCCGGTCGGTGATTTTGATGGGGACGGAAAGGATGAAATTATGATTTCTAGCCCGTGGGGACTCGGGATGCTCAAACTTTCTGGCGATTCTTTGGACGTTGTAATGATGGCCCCTAATGGGACTCGCTTTGGAGGATGGCTTCTGAACACTTTCGATAATCGGTTATGGGCGGCAGCAGACCTCAATGGAGACGGCCGGGACGAACTATTCATATCCAGTCCTTGGGGCATTGGGGTTTTAGCCATATCAGCCGGAAGAATGAACAGCCTAATGCTCGCACCCAATGGAACTCGCTTTGGAGGATGGCTACTCAATACGGCGGATAACCAATTTCGAAATTTTCAAGACATGACAGGCGTTGGCAAGTCCAGCATTCTCATTGAAAGCCCATGGGGCATCGGAATCATGACGCTGGGGGGCTCCACATTTCAGGTTCCGGTTATGGCACCCAATGGCACCCGCCTCGGAAATTGGCTTCTGAACACTCACGACAACGAGTTTTGATTTATTGGCGACCCGTAGAACAGGACCAAAACAATATTTCGCGACTAAAATGGTTTGAAAATCGTTCCCATAGAATTAAGGGCGCATGTCTTTCAAATACCCTGTAGTAAGGGGTTTTAAGTGCTTCGTTATTAATGTGTACCAATACGTGACGATTTGCAAATTAGGTTACTCTCTCTGTTTTTCCGCAATGGTATTTTTAGCAAAACATAAATGAAACATAAAAAATAACTGAATATATGATACTTCCTACAGACTATACATTTATAGATGAAACCTCAATTTTCTTTGTTAATTTTATATGATTTTAGTTGTAATGCCCCTCAAAGATGAACCCAAGAGAAAAATTAGATAACCTAAACGCTAAGGCTACATTTGAGGATTCCTTTCTATTAAAGATATCGGAAATTGTAAAGGACAGTCAATATTCAGAAAATTTAATGATTGGAATTTACGTGATTGAAGAAGATCATTTCATTTACTGTAACCAAAGCTTACTAAATATTTTCGGGAAAAGCGGCACAAAATTGCTGGAGGAAGGTTGGAATTCTTGGTTTGCCAGAGTTGACCCCAAAGAGGAAAAATGGATTAAGGAGAGTGTCATGCAATATTTTGATATTCCCGAGATGCGAAATTCGCTTACTCTTATATATCATGTAATTAATTTTCAAGGAGAAAAAATTTGCTTAAAGCATGAGGTTTTTTTACATAAATTAGATAAGCACACCTTAGCCATTAACTATTTTTTTGATGTTTCCGGCAAAGAGCGGCTAGAGAATTACTTTATATGTACTGACAAAATTGGGAACTCTAAATCTTGTCAAAAGCAACTATTGCATATTTCCACAAGAGAAAAAGAAGTGTTACGCCTTATAGCCAATGGCTATTCTTCAAAAGAAATTGCCAATCTACTTTTTATAAGCAACCATACGGCCATATCCCACAGAAAGCACCTTTTGGAAAAATTCCACGTTAAGAATACCGCCCATTTGGTAACAAAAGCTACAGGACTTATTCAAATGTAAGCGAAAATCGCTACTAACTACATCATTGGTCACAATCGTAAGTATAGACCATGCTATCGATGTATCGGAATTCAGTTTCTACGAGCAATCCGATTTTCAAAATTTACTACGTTTACCCTTTACTAAGTTATTGTTACACCTTGTCAAAGCAATCCAATAACTCAAAAACCCAATGATTATCGGCAATTTCATTTCCCTTTCATACCAATAAATCTTCAATCCTTTAGGGGTTTATTTTACATTAAAAATCCCTCAAAAGAGGTATTGAATTCTTTCCAATTGTACTTTAATTTTACTTTAAATCATGGACGCCGGATTTTGCTCTTCGAGAAAGAGTGAGAAATAGTTTAACGCTTTAAAATAAGAAATCAGCCGCAGTGGCACAAGAATATTTAAACGGTAAGAGAGCAAAAATATCGCCGGCCCAGTTCGCATATTGCTGAACTATCCGCTTAACGGAACGGCATCGGCAAACCCGGAAAGTGATACAATTGGTGTGATGCCCGACCTTAAAAAATTATTATATAAAAGCTTAAATGAAAAAGATCAGAATATTATCGCTGGATGGTGGGGGAATCCGAGGGATTATCCCGGGAGTGATACTTAGTTATCTGGAGCGTAAATTGCAGTCCCTTGACAAAAGCACTTTAAAGATAGGGGACTATTTTGACCTTATCGCTGGCACAAGTACAGGGGGTATACTGGCGTGTACCTATCTATTGCCGGGTGACACAGGTACCGCAAAATATTCAGCGGACGAAGCCATGGACCTGTATCTAAAAAAAGGGGGCGAAATTTTTCATTCCGATGTCCTCACAAAGGTTAGAAGCGGGTTTGGGCTTTTCGATGAAAAATATGGTGCCAAGGCCCTAGAGAAAAACCTGCAACAGATATTTGGAGAAACCCGGTTAAGCCATTTTATCAGGCCTTGTCTGATAACGGCCTATGAAATAACCTCACGCAATGCGTGTTTTTTTAACAGCGCGGACGCATCCACGGACCCCATGTATGATTTCAAGGTAAAAGATGTGGCCAGATCGACCTCGGCTGCTCCCACCTTTTTTGAACCTGCAAAAATCCAGTCGGAATCCGGTCAGACCTATTATTTTATTGATGGGGGTGTATTTGCCAATAATCCGACATTGTGTGCGTATGCCGAGGCGCGTAAATTAAAATTTTCAACACTGCTAGAACGTGATGACAAGCCAGATCTGCCGACCGCAAAAGATATGTTGATCGTTTCCATAGGCACGGGTACGGTAAAAAAGCCCTATCATTTTTTGGAATTGAAAAATGCCGGTGAATTAGGTTGGATCCAGCCAGTAATAGACATATTGATGTCCGGGAATTCTGAAACCGTTGATTATCAGCTTTCACAAATGTATAAAACACTTACGGGTAACAATAAGAACGATTATTATAGGCTTGAGCCCTCCTTAAGGGAAGCTTTCCCCGAAATGGATTTGGCCTCGACCATAAACCTCGAGAACCTTCGGCAGGCCGGTTTATGGTTCATAAATAAAAACAAAGAAATGCTCGATGATATCGCAGCTAAAATTCTTACTAACGCTTAGATGAACAAACGGCTTCAAGCCTAGATTTTCCTTAATTAACAATGTACAGCTCGAAGTCTTTATGGGCCACGAGCTGCAATCCCAATGAAACTACTAGGTTTATTAATGACTACGAACCTAAATAATTAAAAGATGAGTGAAATACCTAGCGAATTTTTTAGCAAAAAATCATTCGAATCATTGCCTAGACTTGCATTTCTAACCTGGTTATGTGTTCTTATTATTGACGCCGTAATTCTTCAAAGGTTACCCTATTCATATATGCGGGTACTTTACATTTGGATTATAGGAATGGCTGTTTCGTTTCTTTTTGAACTGGTGAGGTATAAAAACCTGGAAGATCTAAATAAATCCGAATACAAAAAATACTTTATGCTCCTCAATGCTTTTCTTATTTTTTTGTACGCCTCTTCCTTTACAGGGATAACTAAACAGATAGGGGCCTGGGGCGAGGTACAAGAAGTGATCAATACTGGAAACGACAGTGGTATCGAGGCAACTGATACCCCTAAAAAAGCTAGTATTTTTCTCATTGCCGAGGAATGGGCCATCCCTATTTTGGCCAAGCAAACCTCCTATTTTCCGGATGTTACGACGATAGCTGAAAATTCCGAATTAAAAAAGGAAATTAAGGGCCTAAGAGATTCATTGGCCACCGGAGGTAGTGAAGGTAATTCAGCAATTATTACCGATGAAAATAGAGTAATCGGCACTTTAAAGGAAGATATGAGTGTTTTATCCAATTCACTTGCAGATTGTGAACAAAAGATTTCGAATGGTAATGTGAATCCAACTAAAGATGGTGAAGCCCTGATGGCAGAAATAGAAGGACTAAGAAATGCAAACAATCAATTAACCGAAAATGACAGTTTGATGAACTCTCAAATTCAAACACTACAGCAGCGCATAAATGCCTTCAACACCAAGCAAAGCGAATGGGCAAAATTGACTAATGAAGATTATGACATTAATATTAAACCGATGCTTAATAGTGTTTCACAAGATTCCACTTATTTTGATTTTCTTTTTTATACGCCGATTGATGCGACCTTACCCGGTAATTAACGGAAAAAATGATTGGAACTATAGTAATATTAGCTATCGGGGTTTTCCTTTTTCCTTTTTTTTATCGTTGGATAAAACACAAGAAAATAGCCTAAGCGCATAATAAATTTGATGAACCCACATGAGACACTTTATGCAGGAGACCGATAAATTCATACGGAAAAAAAACAAATGGCGTTACAAAATGTAACAGATCCGGTAAAATTAACTGTCCGTTTTGTGGTGGAATTGGCAAAAAAAACTTGTGGTGTTTTTGAGGTGTTCTGATTAATGAAATTTTAGAAAACTAAGCAGTTCTAACTAGGGGAAGCTTACAATTATCTTTTCGTAATCGAGAAAATTTATAACAACTTGCCAAGCCTAATAGCCTGACCTTCTCCGATAACAAAGAAAACCGATTGTTCTTAGACGTATTACCTAATCAGGCTGCGCTATTTTTATAAATGCTTACTAAACCCAAATAGGTGAAGAGAAAGCATATCGAAAAGGATAACGCTCTGGATATATAAAATTATTTCATTTTTTTAATGACATCTGATAGGGTAGAATGTACTCCGATCAATTCTTCTTTTTATTGAGAATTTCCCTGTTTTCTTTCAGGATTTTGGAAACCGTTCTTCGTTTCACCTTATTCTGAAAAACGGTATCGATAACTTCTTCGGTATTGATATAGTCGTGCAAGATTCTTTGCAAGGTATTTTGAACGGAAGCATGTTCA
>RCMY010002803.1_pt1 | contig 15658 bp, 11 predicted proteins | sample 2041341 | NCBI WGS metagenome assembly RCMY01 (sample SAMN09708234, study PRJNA481090) | Marine sediment metagenome, whole genome shotgun sequencing project. | reverse complement strand
GCTGCACAACCGCCATCGAGGTCACTCGGTGCGGCTAACGACGTCCTGAATATTCCGGATCACTGCCTCCGTCGAAAATATAGCCGGCGGGGCACTTGTTACGGTTTCAGCGGGAGCTGCTGTGCGTTTCTGAACGTTGGTATGTACATTTATTGATCAAAACCGCACTCCCTCTCGTGCCGCGCGTCAGTTCACTCGCCCTGCCTATGCCCGGTCGGTTATTATCCTTCAGCAGGTCAAAAAAAACTGCCTCGGCGTGAGAAAAAGAGAGGTTTTCTGCCAGGCACTAAATACAAATCTGCCGCCTGCCAACGGCTCAGCAGCAGCACCTCTTCGGTCACAACGGCCGTGACATTAGGATTGCCGTCGCGGTCACCGCCCATCCACGAGCAAAAAGTCACCGGTGTCGTGGTCAATGGCAAATGAGAACCGGTCGCTGCAAACAGCGTTGTATCGAGGCGCCGCAAAAATTCGGCACCGCCTGCCAGAGGGAGTTTTCCACTACCGCGAAGCCCCACTTGGATTCGTCTACCGGCGTGGGCCGCTCAAGCCTGAAGTCATGACCGTGCCAGAGCTGAGTGATCAATTCTCGCAGTCGAGCGAGTAACTCTTGCTCTTCCTCAAAGGTGCGCCCCTGTAACTCGAGCTGGCCAAGACAGGCATCGACTTCACCATGTTTGTGAATTAATGTACGGCGGGTGATTTCTGTTGGGTGCGCGGTCAGCACCAATTCGATATGCAACGCCGCTGCGGCATCATGTATTGCCGGTTGCGAGACGTCGCGCGAGGCCAGTTACGCAAAGACCGCTGCCGGCTTTTTACTGGCCGAGTGTTCGGCTTCCATTTTCAGGAAATATTATGATGTTGATCGGCAATATTGGTTAAATTCAGAAACTGACTGAAAGCCCGAGCGACCGGCACTAATTGATCCGTGTTGAGTTAGCATAACGTGTCTTGCAAGCGGCGATGATCACTGTCACTGCCGCCCCTCGAAGATTTCGATAGACTGAGAATAAGTTCGATCTGATCCAGGAATGCCTCGCCCTTGGCTGCGCTAATCACCTCACCCAGTAGCCGTCCTAACAAGCTAACGTGTTGCGCATTGATGCATAAGCTTCGAAGTCTTCTCCAGTAGCGTTGGCGTTCTCTTTCTTGGTGACCGACCTGTGGATTTTCTTTGCGTACAGCGGATGCTGTCACGCTGCTATTATTACCCATAATTGCTTAACTTGGCAGGACTGCGCTAGCGCAGAGAATTGACAGCCAATCACAGCTGAATGCTATGCTTGCAAACACCATTAAACGGAGAGCTCGCATGGCCGACAAACTGACGTTTTATACAAACCCGATGTCACGCGGACAAATTGCACGCTGGGCGCTACATGAAGTAGGCGTAGATTATGAGCAAGTGTTGCTCGAATACGGTGCTCCGATGAAAACCGCTGGCTATCTTGCCATCAATCCCATGGGCAAAGTGCCCGCCATCAAACATGGCAACCAGGTGGTAACCGAAGCCGCTGCGATTTGCGCGTATCTGGCCCAGGTGTTCCCTGAGGCCGACCTTGCGCCCTCTGCCGCCGAGTGTGCCGACTATTATCGCTGGATGTTTTTTGCAGCCGGCCCAATCGAAGCAGCGATTATGAACCATAACCTGGACTGGACACCGAACCAACAGCAACAGCAGATGGTGGGTTATGGCAATTATGATCTTGTCATCGATGTGTTGGATGAGCTGTTCGCAACGCGTGACTTTGTGTGCGGTGATCGCTTTACCGCAGCGGATATCTACGTTGGCAGCCAAATTGACTGGGGTATTCAGTTCGACACCATGCCCAAGCGAGACGCGTTGGTTGCCTACGTCAACCGCTTTCGCGATCGCCCTGCCTATAAACAGGCAAAGGAAATCGATGCCGGACTGATTGCCGAACAGCAATAGGCTTACATCCAACCTCAATACGAGGGAAATCACGCATGATGAAATTCAGCACACAGTCTCTACAATACCAGGCCAGCTTCGTTGAATTTATGGACGCGCATATTTAGCCAAACGAAAAGACCTACGCCGAGCAATTGCAAACGGCGGCTCATCGCTTCGGTAGTCTACCCATCATGGATGAACTTAAAACCAAAGCCCACGAGGCCGGCCTGTGGAATCTATTTGTCTCGCCCGACCATGCCGAGTTTTGTGATCACGACGGACTAAGTAAATTTAACTATGCGCCACTGGCAGAGGTGATGGGCCGCGTGCTGTGGTCGCCGGAGGTTTTCAACTGCAACGCACCTGACACCGGCAACATGGAAGTATTGATGAAATACGGTTCAGCGGCGCAGCAACAGCAGTGGCTAAAGCGCATGCTCAGCGGTGAAATACGCGCTTGATTGGCGCTGCTCAGCGTTCGCTCGAACTTGCCTGCCAACGGGTCAGCTCCCGCACCGACTTAGGCCGCACTCTGAGCCAGCATCAATCGGTGCGTGAAGACATTGCCCGCTGTTTCTCGGAAATTAAAATGGCAAGCCTACTGGTGCTGCAGACCTGCAAAAAAAGGACGAAAACGGTGTTAAAGCAGCGCTGGATCTGATCGCCGCCAGCAAAACCAGCGTGCCGTTAATGGTGCATAACATTATCGACCGCTGCATGCAGATGCACGGTGCAGGCGGCTTGACCGAAGATTACTGTATGGCGGAAGCCTTTAACTATGCGCGCTGGTGTCGCCAGACCGACGGGCCAGATCAGGTACACCAGATGGCGCTGGTGAAACAGGTTATTGCGCGCTATGCCGGTGCGCCTGCCAAGTGACTAAACCTTGAAGGCGTACCTTGAAGGCGTACCTTGAAGAGGTATTGACTATCCCGTCGTTTTCAGGCTTGAGCCTTTCTTCTGCGGGCCGGTATATTCCATGATTGCCCACAGTATATTGCGGCAACTTAACTGGCCGACCAGTTTGCCATTGTCGATCACCGGGCGACGGCGATGATGATGTTCGAGCATTGACTGCGCTAGATGTATGATATCTTCGCCCGGGGCACAGCTTACGACGTCAGTAGACATGTAGTCGCTAACCAAGCCAACACTGGCATTACCGTCATTGTAAACTGTCCCTAACACGGCACGCAGGCAATCAAGCTCTGATATCACTCCCAGCACTTGCTTATCGTCGTCAATCACGGTCAGGCCAGTGATTTTGTGCGCCATGATCAGCTGAATCGCTTCATGAATGGTGGAATCCGGTTTCAGCGTTACCGGGTTGCTGCGCATGCAGTTTTCTGCCAAAAAAGGGTTAGCCATAGCGTGCTCCTGCTTTTGTGCCTATTGTAGTGATCGTGGCTCGATTATGTGCTGGTTGAGTATCATCGCACTAAGGGAGGGAGGCTTCAATATGTAAACTCAATTCTTCTCTTTACCGGTGCGACTGCACGCGCTTAGCAGTAGCGTTAGTCGCTATCGAGGTAATACACGTCATCAAAGGTTTTAACCAGGTCGGGATAAAACACCGTTAACGCCGTGACTATCATACCGTTGATGAAGCCTTCCGGAAACAACACCAGCGTGATCAGCGGCCAGTTAGCCAAAGCCTGCTCTGCCCAACCTTGTTGCCCGATCAGCCACAACAGTGATACGGCGGCGATCGCCGTTACCAGCACCGATAGCATGCCGCCACCGAAGCCCGCCCCCAGCATGTAAATAAACAAATTGTGCGACTTGAGTCTATGCAACGCGCTTACCAACAGGCGCGATACGGTAGCTGGAATAGCAATTGTTAGCAGCCAGGCGGGAGCAACTGCAGCTAAAGGCTCACCGATTAACAACGTGTAGACCAGAATCGCCACCGTGCCGGCCAGCATAGCAAAGCGCCAGCCGAGGATAAGTGTCAGTGTTGTGACACCCATAAAGTGCATCCACAAGCCGTCGACCATTGTTACCGACATGAGCCAGAGCAACAGGCAAAACAACGCGCCACCAAACACCAGATGATAGCGGCTCGGCTGCTGTCGCAACGCGCGCCAGTCGGCATAGCGGGCGGCGAAGCCACTGGTGGCCAGCAGCAGCAGCCAGAGCGTGGCAGACATCCACAATGGAATCAATTGAGCAGCTATCGACATAGCGCCAGATTGTAGCGCCGACAGCTTGTGAATGGCTATGCTAAGCGCGCTTTTCGCCCTTCGCGGCACAAACACTCGAGTGTGGTGTAACGAATAAAGTGGCCATTCGATGCTAATATAGCGCTATTACACTATTTTTTAGCATCTTGACTGAATTCGGTACCACCATGCCGCTGTCGATAGACGACAAGATTGAATTGCACGAACTGGCTGCACGTTACGGCGATATTGTCGATGACCGCGACTGGCAGGCGCTGGACACGATTTTTACTGAAGACGCGGTATTCGAGGTCGTCAAGTTGGTCACCCTTAACGGACGCGCCGAGATTAAACGCTACATGGATGAAGACGGCAGACACCCCCTCGCCCACCTGATCACCAACATCCATACGCAGCAAAGCGGCGACGATATTCGCCTGCTAAGCCGCGGCGTGTTCCCCATCAGCTCGGCGGTTGACAGTACTGAACGTGGCGATGCGGGTCATCGCGTTTTCTATGGCTCGTACTACGACGAAGTCGTAAAAACGGCGGTGGGTTGGCGCGTCGCAAAACGAATTTTTTCTGCCAGGCGGATGTGAGCAGCTGTTACTTAAGGAATAGCCAATGAATCATCCTCAGTACGGCAGCGGCGATGCAACGTTTCTGGCGGCGGGCGGCGAAGCGGGCATTACACAGCTGGTTGACGCGTTCTACGACATTATGGCGTCTGACCCCGAATACGCCACGATCATGGCGTGGCATCCGCAAGACAATCTTGTTTCACGCGACAAACTGGTTCGCTTCCTGTGCGGCTGGATGGGCGGCCCGCCGCGCTACCGGGAAAAGTACGGGGCAATCAGTATTCCGGGTGTACATGCGCATTTACATGTTACTGAGCGGGAGCGGGATCAATGGCTGGGTTGCATGGCGAAAGCGCTGGCGCAACAGGACTATCCTGACGACCTTGTCGCCTATTTACTCAAGCATTTGTTTGTACCGGCTGAGCGCGTGCGCGTAACCAGCGGCAAGCAATGACACGCTTATCAGCCGTGAAGATGCATTCAGCTATCAAGGTAATATATTGATATAGTTTAGTGATTCTAGAAATCACTTTAATTAGATGCATTTGCGTCGCCGCTGCCGGCCTCCGTTAGAATACTTAGCTTTCGCAGGAGTCAGACAAATAAATATTTCAGCAACCAGCAAAACAATTGCACTCAGTGTTGTGGTCGCGGCAGTTATTGCATTGGCGCTATTCAAACCCATGGATGACCTGGGCGGCGAATACGTTGACGACGCTTTTCAGCGGGCGCTGCTGGGTTTCGCCATAGCGCGCGGTCTTAACGGTGTGATCTCGGTCGCGCAGGGCACTGAGATCGCCGTGCAGCCGGCCGGCGTGGGGGTCAACTTTGCACCCGGTCAGATCCTCGATCCTATTAATGACCTTGTTGAGCGCTTCTCCTGGATTATGCTGCTCGCAAGCAGCTCGCTGGGCGTACAAAAAATGCTGTTGGCCATGAGCGGCTGGATTGGCCTGGGCGTGCTGGTCGCCGTAGCGGCGGCCTTTTTTCTGCTAACACAGTGGGTGGGCTTTAAGGCTAACGACACGCTTAAGCGCATCGCAGCGCGGTGTTTTCTATTGCTTCTTGTGCTGCGTTTTATGATGCCATTGGTAGCGCTGGGCAACGAATGGTTTTATCAGCAGTTTCTCGCCGACCAGTACCAGCAGTCTTCTCAACAGCTGGAAAATATTAGCGAAAAAATCGGTGAGATAAATAACGAGGTCATGCAAGACAGCAATACCGAGCCTGCCAGCAATGCGCTAGTCGACCGAGCCAGGCAGCTGTATCGTTCAGCGGTGAAGAAGGTGGATTTCGAACAGCGGCTGGACGACTACAATATTGCTGTGCAGGATCTTAGTGAAAATGCGATCAATCTTATCGTTGTATTCACGCTGCAAACCGTGTTGTTGCCGCTGCTGTTTTTATGGGTTGCGCTTACGCTCGTGCGGCGCTTGCTGCGCTGACAGCATTTGCCAGTGCGACTGCGCGAGCCTCCCAGGGCGCGCACGGCGCACTCTCTATGTGTTGTGTTGGGTCGGCGCGGGGGCAGAATCGCTGCGCGCGGCGAAGTTTGCCAGCCGGGTGCAGCCTTCTTTAAGGGTTTGCAAAGGCTGCACCAGCGAGAACCGGATGTGACCCCGGGTACTGGTGCCGAATGCGCTGCCCGGCACTACCGATACGTTTTCTGCATCGAGCAGGTGCTCTGCAAAGCGGACGTCGTCGCTGTCGAACGCGGTGACGTTGATCATCACAAACATGCCTGCTTCCGGGCGATGACATGACAAACCCGGCATCTGGTTGATTTGAGCTACGACATAATCACGGCGCTGCTTGTACTCCTCGCGCATTTCCTGCACGTAATACTCGTCGTTGCTCAGAGCAAAAGCCGCCGCGTCCTGGATGAACTGCGGGCAGCCAAACAAGGAAACGGTAGCATAGTTTTCCAGGTGCTGCATCAGGCCAGTGGGGCCGACTACCCAGCCCATGCGCCAGCCGCTCATGGCATGCGATTTAGACAGGCCATCGATCATCACGAGATTGTCTAACCGCTTGGCCGAGGCTCGCAGAGAGATGTGCGGTTTGTCGAAGGTAAACATGGAGTAAACCTCATCGCACACCAGCCAGAGATCTTTCGCATAGCAAAATGCAGCCAGTTCTTGCAGCGTCTGTTTACCAATGATGGTGCCGGTTGGATTACCCGGTGTGTTAATAAACACAAGTTTAGTGCGTGGCGTAACAGCTGCCTTGATACGCTCCAGGTCAGGCAGAAAGTTGTTTGCCGGGTCGGTTGCAACCGGCACGATAGTCGCGTTGAGCGCCCGCATAATGCCGGGATATCCGACGTACATAGGATCGGGAATGACAATCTCATCGCCGGGGTCCAGCAGGCAGCTCATTACCGCATATATCGAGGCCGTGCCGCCGGGGAAAATAGCGACCTCTTCCGGCGAACAGCGATGCGGTGAAGTGCGGGTTTCATAGTCGGCCACCGCGCGCCTTAAATTTAACTCGCCTCGCGCGGGAGAATAATGGGTACGGCCTACCCGCATATGGCTGACTGCATTGTCGATGATAGGTTCGGGGGTGCGAAAGTCGGGGTCGCCTATCGACAGAAGCACGACATCTTCACCGTTACGCTGTTTCTCTAATGCGCGCTGATGTACATTCCAACCGCTGGCCTCGTCGGTGTTCAGACGTTGGGTCATTTGGCTGAAGTGTGGTTGAAATGCAGTGGCAGTCATGTAAATCCCTGGATGCTGACAAGCTATCCAGCGAGCTTACCAGATCGACATCGGAAACTCTCGTTCGTGACTACAGTCGCTGCCATAACACTTGCCCAATCTGCCGTGCGAGCAACTTTAGTCGCGAAAACTTCCGTCAGCGTAAGGTTGCAGAATATTGCTGCCATTAAACTGTGCGTCAAGCACAGCAATGAAGGTGTAAACGCCGATAAGCTTGCGGTTCAGGAATAAAAACTCTTTGGGGGGAATACGAAAATAACGACTAAACGACGACTTCGCCGCGCGCTTGGCGATGCGCGTGGGCAGGTCGCTGTCTCTCCACTTGTATTGGCCCTGATCGTTCAGCGCATAGTCGGGCACCGTGTCTGGCTCAAATACCAACGGCTCTATAATGCCGGCGCACACCTCAGTGAACGATTGCCGCACGTCTTCAGGGTAGTCGGCTTTGATAAAGTCCAACTCAATAGCGGCCGCCTGCACTTTGGCGAGATCGTTGTTATAGGCACCAATGATCATATCCTTAAGCGGCTGCAGGAAGGTGTCGTCATAACGTTGCACAGCGCCAAAATCCAGCAGCACGATTTGATCGACTGCGTTTTCGCCCTCGGCGATACGAATACGGTAGTTGCCAAAATTGGGATCGGTTTGAATTTCGCCCCAATCGAACACTTCGCGCAGGAATAGCTCCAACGCCCGCGCGCCCAATTGGTTGCGGCGCTGCTGCGACAGTGCCTGCACCTCTACACTGCCCAAGCCAAAACCCGACTCGTAAGACATCGTCAGCACATGCGCGGTCGATAGCTCTGGAAACATGGTTGGCACCACAAAGCGTTGGTCTTGCTGCAGCATTTCTGCGAAACGCTGCGTTGTCTCAAGCTCAATACCGTAGTCCACCTCGCGATGCAACATGGTGCGCACCTCTTCCAGCCAGGTGCTAAACTCTTCGGTTGCTGTTATCAGGTTCGCCATTCTTAGCATGCTGGCAACCGAATCGACATCGTTGTCAACCGTTTCAGCGACACCCGGGTACTGAATTTTTATACACAGTTGCTGGCCCGTTTTCTTATCGGTCGCTCGGTGTACCTGCCCCAATGAGGCAGCGCCAATGGGTTCGTGTTCAATATCCAGTTGCTGCAGCGCTGCCTCGCCCAGCTCTGCCTGCAATACTTTCTCAATGCTGGACCAATGCAGCGCAACGGTACGGTCTTCGAGCGTGTGCAGCGCCTCAGTGACTTCCGGCGGTAGAAAATGCTCACCGTAGAGTGCCATCATCTGGCCAATCTTTACCGCGCCGCCTTTTAAGTCGCCAAGCTCCTTTACCAGGTAGCGCGCCTCTTCCGACAGCATGCGCTGACGCCGGTTTGCCTTGCCCTGCTTGCTGCCCAGCCATAATCCTGGCGCTTGCGCCATCATGCGGCCACCGGCCATTAAGCCGGAGCGGGTGAGACTGAGCCGGCGTTCAAAGCTACCGGTCTTAATACGACGAAAATTCTTTGGTTTAGGTGTAGTGGATTTGTCTTTTGTGGCCAAGGGGTTCCTTAGAAGAAGCGTAATTACAACAACACTCTATTAGAAGTGCTGGGCTGGGTTTTGTGAAGTGATTTTTTCGTTAAGCGCTTGACCGGCTGATTTTAGCGGCCTATTGCGGGACATTAGCTTCAGGCAATTTTAGAATTTTCAAAGGTGACCTGCAACTGTGCATTCAGCAAATCCGCAACATGCGCGGCCGGCACCGGGCGGCTAAACAGGAAGCCCTGAACTTCGTTGCAGCTCATTTCACTCAGCAACGCTAGCTGCTCCTGCGTCTCGACGCCCTCAGCAACCACCGTAAGGCCCAGACTTTGGCCGAGCATGATGATAGTTGAAACGATGCTGGCATCGCGCTCATCAGTTTCAATTCCCATAACAAAGCTACGATCGATTTTCAAACTGTCGAGCGGTATACGCTTCAGATAACTCAACGAAGAATATCCCGTGCCAAAGTCGTCCATTGCCACCTTCACACCGTGTCGGCGCAGCTTCTCGAGGGTTTTTATGGCACCTTCCATGTCTTCGACCACGGTGGACTCGGTGATTTCCAGCGCTAACAGCCGCGGGTCCAGCTCAGCCGCTATCGCCATTGACAGTACCTGATCAACCAGCTGTTTCTGCTGAAACTGCACGGGTGACAAATTGACGGCAATCGTCAGTTCGATATTATGTTCGCGATTCCACGCGGCAGTTTGCTGCATTGCCTCGCGCAACACCCAATCACCGATGACGTTAATCATCTGAGTTTTTTCGGCAATAGGAATAAAATCATTGGGCGGTACCAGGCCTTTGTCGGGATGATTCCAGCGCACCAGCGCTTCGAAGCCGATAATTTTGGCTTCTTTTAAACATACCTTGGGCTGATAATACAACTCAAACTCTTGCTTCTCGATCGCCGTCCGCAAATCGCTTTCAAGCTCCAGCTGTCGAACCGACGCCTCGTTCAACTGTTCCGAGAAAAACTGAAATTTATTGGGTCCTGTCGCCTTTTTTGCATGATGGCGCGCAATGCTGGCATTGTTGAGCAGCACTGCCGCATCTTCACCATCGGCCGGATACACACTGATACCGACATTCACATTGATGCCGACTTTATGGCCGGCAATATCGACCGGCTCGTTCAACACTTCAAATATACGTTTCACAATCCAGGTAATTGATGCTACGTCGGTGACATCGGTAAGTAACACCCCAAATTCGTCGCCGTTCAGCTGCAATATAGTCGGCGATGTTTGATCGGCTGCTATCAACGCAACGGAGTCTGACTCACGCAGCGTGTGATTAAGGCGCGCCGCCGTCTCAAGCAATAAGCGGTTACCGGCCTCAGGCCCGAGGGTGTAATTGATTTTCTTGAATATATCCAGGCTTAGCGACAACACGGCGGCAACACCGCTGCCACGGCGCGTTCTGGCCAATGCCTGGTCGATGCGATCGCAAAATAGCTGCTTCGCCGGCATGTCGCCCAACGCGGTCATATCGCTAGCCGGTTCCGCAGTGACCACTGTCGATTCGGCTGCTGTGGGTATGTGCACATGGGTGTGCTGGGCCAAGTCTTGCACGTTGGCGTCATTCGATGCTTCCTGACCGATGAGCAGGTCGTCGAGATACAGATCCTGTACCGAGTCTTTGGCCTGCTCTTCTTCCAGCTTGCTATTCCAACTAACGACTTTGTTACGGCCGCTGCTTTTAGCGAAATATAGCGCCTGGTCTGCTTCGCAAACAAGCGCTTCGGTATCCTCCGCGCCAAGCATCACCGAAGCAACACCAAAACTCGCCGTCAGGTTTTGCACCGGTCCGAAGCGTGCCTCGCCACCGCTTTCAATCTCATGACGAATGCGATCGGCGATGCCAAGCGCCATCTCAATTTGTATATTGGGCAACACTACACAAAATTCTTCGCCGCCGTAGCGACTGACGAGGTCGACGTCGCGGGTATTGGATTTCAGAATAGCAGCAACGTTTTTAATGACTTTGTCACCCACACTGTGACCAAAGGTGTCGTTTACTGCTTTAAAGTGATCGATATCCACCATCAAACAGCTGAGCTCTCCGCCCGTCTTGCGTGCTTGCGCAAACAGCGGCTCGAACTCTTCATTCATCGCGCGCCGATTGAGACAGTTAGTTAACGGGTCGCGCGTTGCCAGCACCTGCAGCTTCTGATTTTGCGACTCCACCTGTTTTTGCGATTCTTCAAGCTCCGACAACATGGTTTGCAAAGCCGAATTTTTATGTTCCAGTTCGGTCACATCATCGAACGTTGACAGCACGCCGCGGCTGTTGCCGCTGTCGTCCAGGATAGGCGCGCTATTGACCATAAAAATTCGGTGCGGTTGTCCGTTTTCGCCCAAGGTGAGGCGCACCCCTGTATGGCTTTCGTCGTCGCTAAACACGCGGTTCCATGGCATATAGTCGCTGCCAGGTTTTTTATCGGTTTCAGGCCAGATCCAGTTTAAGTTTGACGCTTGCCGCCCTAACAAAACGTCTAGCGATTGTTGCGATTTTTCCTGAAACACGGCGTTGGCGAGCACAATATGGCCGTGTTCGTCCAGAATCAATACGCCTTCGGCCAACGCGTCAAACGCGGCTTTGACGCGTGCCGGAATAACTCCCGAGGGGTCCAGTTCGCGCAGCGCGCGTTGCATAAAGAAGCGGTAGCCGAAAAATCCGAGTAACGCGACAAAAGTAATCAAACCGGCAAACGATTGATTGAGCAAAACGTGAATGCCGCCTTTTGTTAGCGGAATGAAGCTAATTTCGACGGCGGCCCACGGCTGGCCGTGATTGAAGATTGGAACCACAACGTGGTTGGCAGTTGATTTATCGCTGCCAGCACGGCGCCAATAAAGGTCATGATCACCGGCCCGCGACACAATGCTGCCATCGGTCATACGCAGGGCGGCTGACTGAACATCATCGTTGCGCGCTACAACGGCTTTCATAGTTTCGTTAATAGAGGTCAGCGCGCCGCTGTTGACAGCCGACGAAAATTGTACAGCCAATGTCTCGCACAATTTTTTGCGCGCTTCCAGCCGAGTGCTGGCAGAGTTTGGCATCAGACCCAGCATATCGCTGGCGAACAGAATGCTAATAGTAAGCAACATTAGCCCCAGGCTCAGACGCGTTGCCGGCTTAATACGCAGCTTCATGGGATGCCCGGTTCATGGTTTAACTTAGCGGTGCCTTCATTGGTCTGAAATAAGCCATCAACAGCAGCCTGATTTTTATCTGCCGCTGCGGCGTCATTGGCCGCGCGATTGCCGATTATTATCTTTTCCTTTGTGGCAAGTATAGGTAACGGATCGAAACCCTTCCACAATGGCATGGTAGACAGAAGACTGGCTAATAATGAACCACCGCGCAGTAGCCAGGTAACGACGCCGGCCGAAGCGGTGAGTGTAGAACCTGCCATTATTTTGACGATAAGTTCATTTTCCTGTTGCTCGGCAGAGATTTCGTTCATTTGCTGCTGCATTTTTTCTACTTGTTCCCACAAGCTGTGGTCGGCCATCACACTGTTAAGCGCTTCGCTCTCCAGGTCAGAAACCGTTTTCCTGCCAGTGCTGTTTTCCTTGGTCGACACTTGAGTCGCTACGGCTGTCGCTGGCTGCACGCCTTCGTTTGCAGACTCAGTTGGTACGAAGAAGCTCGCTATCGAGCCCGGCGCGACCTGACCTGGCGATGAGCCGATAACATCCACAATAATGCCGCCGGCATTGCCGCTGCGGCCGCCGCCCACGCGGCGATCGAAGTCATCTTCGTCAGCGCTTTTAGAAGCATCTAAATCAGCGTCGTCATTCTCATCATTGCGGGTGGGCGAGAGATTCTCTTTGACGTCTACTTCGTCAGTGGTGTGCGCTGCAGCTGATGCGGATTCATCACCGGGGCCGGTGTCAGTAACAACATTTGTCTCAAAACGAAACCAGTCTATGTTGTTGCCACTATTGAGCGAATCGGAAGGTTCAATCGACCGCTGCGATAGGTCCGAACCCGAGGCATCTGAATCGCTTACATCCAGAAATTCCAGTGTGCCTTTTATTGCATTTGCCGTGAGGTTTATCGACCACTGATCGCTTGGACTACTGGAAACCAGGTTGATGCGGTCGTCGCTGTCGAGACCGTCAAGGGTCAGCGTGCCAGTGATGGTCTGGGTTGCGGCAGCATCAAAAGTTAACGTAGCATCAATACCATCGTTTGTGGTCTCGACCTTGGTGAAGTTGTAGAAAACCGTTGAACCAGCGATCTGCTGATTGATTCCGTCAAAGGTAACCGTGGAAGTTCCGGCGGAAAAACTGCCGCTGTGATTCGTCCAGTTGCCGGCGACTGACCAGTGAGAACCGCCAAGATTGATCGTGGTGTTGGCGGAAAACAAAAAGGACACATCGCCGTCAATATCTATTATTGAGTTGTGCGCAGTTATGAAGCCGGCCTGGGACAGGCTATTGGCCACCTGCAAGCTACTGGCGGTAATATTGTGGCTTGCAATAGAGGTATCTAAAATTGCCAGCCCGGCAGTCGATGGAAAAACCTGGATGGCCCCTGTACCGTTTACCAGAAGGTCGCCGTCTAACTGAAAAGTGGTACCCGCTCCCGTATTGTAGCCATCAAACTGCAGAGCCTCAGATACTGTGTACGTTCCCCCTGCAACCGTGACGGTTGTGGCGTTGCCGTTGCTGTAGATAAACCTGTTCGCTGTAACTGATGCAGCGTTATTAACAAATGGCGTGCCTGAACCGGCAACGGTGATGTCATGGCCGCTGCCATTGTCGGTTAACACTCCGCTGGAATCAGCGATGGTTAAAACATTGTTAACCCTCAAATCGCTTAGTAAGATGGTAGTTTGTGATGCCGCACCAGTGGTTAGGTTATAGAATGAATCGCCGGCTGAAGCTACCGTTCCCGTGCCGCTAAGCACTACCTCGGATGTTCCCTGGACAAACGACCCCGCACTTGAATCCCAATCCCCGGACACGTTGATCGTATGACTGCCGGCAATCAACACGCCACGAATATCAATGTTATTTGCGGAGATATCCGCTCCGGCCATAAAGGTGTGCCCACTTAACACATGGAGTTCGCTGTTGGCCCCGCGTACCGTCAGGTTATCGCTAGCATCCAGCGCATAGAGAATTTCTGCATCCCCACCTGCGCCGTCGGCTGCATCCAATAGAGCGTTGGTCATCTCACCGGCGTTGTCATGCCGGGTAATCACATGATCGACATAGATATCGAGATCGGCAAGGCCGTTACCATCGACAACGGTCACGGTGGTACCGTTGTTGACTGCGCCGTCGTTGTCATCGACATAAACCAGGACTGTGTCATTGGCTGCCAGCAAAGCAGAGAATACATAACGCCCGTTCGCATCGGTAAAGGTTGTGCCCTGGTCAACTCCATTGACAAGCAAACGCAGCGTATTCCCCGCAGCTAATGCCACGGTTCCTTCGTCACTGAAGAGGGTGCCGGAGATAACATTATTGGCATCGGTAATGCTTATGGACAAGGCCGCACTATCTTCCGGCGTTGCCGGCAGCGAAGGATCATCGACCTGCACACTGACATCCAGGCTGGCATTGGTTTCAAAATCCAGGCTTGCACCGGCATTGAGAAACACCTCACTGCCAACAATGGTAAACATCGCGGCGTCGGCACCACTTAGCGACAGATTATTGGTTCCAGACGTGTCATCGGTGATCGTGATGTCGGCAACCTTGATGGCGGCGCTGGTATCGGTATCTTCCGCCAGAGTCGTGGTGACGTTGTGTAAACTGACGGCAGGTGCATCGTTGACCGCGAGAACCGTTATGGCCACTGTGTCACTGTCAGTCTGCGGCCCGCCGGTTCCGGAGTTCCCGAGATCATTGCTGCTGATGGTCAGTAGCGCACCGCCGCTGAATTCGGCAGTCGGGTCGAAGCGCAGCCCATCGAGCGCCGTGTTGATGTTGGCGATCGTTCCGCTGAAGGTCATACCGGCATCAGTCGTACCGTCGCCGGTGACAAAACTCAGCCCCGCGAACCCGGCCGCCAGGGTGAGCGTGCCATTGGTCACCGACAATGTCACCTGCACCGCATTGGCGCCGGAATCTATATCGCTGATCGAAATCGGATTGCCGTTTGCAGAAGAGAAAACCCTTGCAGTGTCTTCATTCACCGTCTGCGCGCCAGGCACCACGTTCACCGGCGCCATGTTTGCGACCTCAAGGTTGGTGACCGAGAGGTCGGCTGGATTCAGCGCGTTAAAGTTCACGTCGGCACTGGTCGCGGCACCGAGCACCACCGTGTAGACCTGATCACCGTCGTTGCTGTAGTCCTGAAGGCCGGTCACTGTAACCGTCTGCGCAACGCTCCAGTTGCTGCTGGTGAAGGTAAGTGAAGCCACCGACACGGTGCCTTCGGTGGTGTCCGGCACGCTGACCGGGATCACGACATCAGCCGTTGGCGCCGCCTCCAGCACCACCTCGAACGTGGCCGTACCGCCCGCCTCCGTCGTCGACAACCCATAACGCTGCATGAAGATGCCGTCGGGATCACCCGCACCGGCGCCAACCCAGACCACCACGAAACCGCCTCCAGGCTGCGCCACGACTTCACCGGGGCTCTGATTGCCAGCGGTCGTGGTATTAACCAGGAATTCGCCCCCCAGGGCCGCGCCGGACCAATCCAGCCGTTGACCAGCTACTCCGCTGCCATCACCATCAGTGGAGTATGACCAGACGACGACGATATTACCGCTCGCGTCTGCGGACA
>RCMY010002802.1_pt1 | contig 15659 bp, 15 predicted proteins | sample 2041341 | NCBI WGS metagenome assembly RCMY01 (sample SAMN09708234, study PRJNA481090) | Marine sediment metagenome, whole genome shotgun sequencing project. | reverse complement strand
CACCATCTCGTCGGTCGACGTGACCGAGGCCGCCGCTCTCGAGGGTGTGCTGTGCGTCGTCACCGGGGCCGATCTTCCATTCGGCCCTTTGCCGGCTGCGCATCCCTTTCTCAACGAGTCGATGGTTCGGCCGCTGTTGGCCGTCGACACCGTTCGTTTCGCCGGTGAACCAGTGGTGGCGATCGTGGCCGAGACCGCTGCCATCGCCGCCGACGCGGCCGACCTGGTCGAGATCGACTATGACCCCCTGCCGCCTGTCGTCGATCCGCTCACGGCTGCCGAGCACGAGTCGGTCCTGCACCCGGCCGCCGGCTCCAACGTTGCGATGACGATCGGCGGGGCGCCCGAAGGGATCGACTTCGCGAAGTACGACGTCGTCGTCCGGGGCGACCTGAACAACCAACGTGTCGCTGCGGTTCCGATCGAGGCCCGCACCGCCGCCGCCCGCTGGGTCGACGGCCACATCGAGCATCACGCCAGCTCGCAGGGCAGCCACCGAGTGCGGGATGCACTGGCCGAGCTGTACGAACTCGATGCCGACCACGTCCGGGTGATCACCCCCGATGTCGGGGGCGGCTTCGGTGCCAAAGGCGGGCCCTCGGCCGAGGAGCTCCTGATGCCCGAGCTCGCACGCCGCGCCGACCGTCCGGTCAGGTGGGCCGAGACCCGCACCGAGAGCCTGCTGGCCATGGGCCACGGCCGGGCCCAGCACCAGTCGTTCACGATCGCAGGCAACCGGTCGGGCAGGGTCGAGGCTTACGAGCTGAAGGTCACCCAGGACTCGGGCGCCTACCCGTCGATGGGCGGCGTGCTCCCGTGGATGACGAGGGCGATGCTGACCGGCACCTACGACATTGCGGCCGCCGACTTCGGTGCCACCTCGGTCGTGACGAACACCGCCCAGGTCACCGCCTACCGAGGCGCCGGGCGGCCGGAGGCTGCGGCGGCGATCGAGATTGCGATCGACCGGTTCGCCGCCGAGATCGGGATGGACCCCATCGAGGTTCGCCTGGCCAACTACATCGCACCCGAAGACTTCCCCTACACCACCAAGACCGACACCTCGTACGACACCGGCCGCTACGCCGACGCTTTGCGCGCTGTGGCCGACCACGCCGACTACGCCTCGCTGCGGGCCGAGCAGGCCGAGCGCCGGGCCGCAGGCGACCCGATCGAGCTGGGCATCGGCGTCGCCAGCTACGTCGAGATCACCGGCGGCCTCGTCGGCAACGAGTGGGGTGCGGTCGAACTCCAGCCCGACGGCACGATCATCGCCCGGACCGGCTCCACCCCGTATGGCCAGGGCCACGAGACGACCTGGGCGATGCTGCTGGCCGACTCGCTCGGCATCGAGATGGACCGCATCACGATCGTCCACGGCGACACCGAGACCATCCCGCGCGGCGAGGTGACCGGCGGCTCGCGGTCGGTGCAGGTCGCAGGCTCCGCGATGGTCCAAGCGGCGGACGGCCTCATCGACCTCGCAAAGGAGAAGGCCGCCGACATGTTGGAAGCGGCCGTCGACGACATCGTGATCGACACGGGGGCCGGCGCGTTCCACGTCGCCGGCTCTCCCAAGCCGAAGGTCACCGAGTTGGCTAAGGGACAGTTCGAGGATGCTGAGTACGCCACCGATGGCAGCGCTCGGATCGTGCGTCTAGCGGACGGCACCCGCTTCCTGCGGATCGAGAACTTCTCCACCTCGCAGGCCCCGGTCATCCAGGTCGCCTTCAGCGCTGCGCCCAGCGGCGGGGAGTGGGGCTCCTACGACGACGTCCGGTTCGCGCCCATCGGCACGCTCAAGGCATTGAGTGGCAACCAGAACTACGAGATCCCCCAGGGCTTGGACCTCTCCGGCTTCCGCTCGGTGGTCATCTGGTGCGACAAGTACGACGTCGCGCTCGGCACCGCACCCGTCCAACTCTGAGACCGGTCCCCGCTTGCTTCACCACCCCAACGCCATGGTCTGGTCTAGCGGTGCTTGTTGCGGACCCGCACAACGAACGGTCGGCTGAACTTGCCTGCGCCGACGCCGTTGATCGCTTTCACTCGGAGGTGGTACTTGCCCCGTGCCGGCTTGCGAACGACCAGCCTCCTGGTGGTCACCGTCTGCGTGGTGCCGTTGAATCTGACCCGGTAGCGCTGGATCGCTGCACCGTTGGGGTGTGGGCGCAACCACGTGACGATGAGCTTCTTCTTGGTCTGTCGTACTCGCGTCTTCCAGACTCGGCCCGGAGTGGTGGCCGGGATCACCGTGTTGCTGGGCTCGCTCTTCGCACTGCGGCCGCCGGCGCTGATGGCCCTGACCCGGACGGTGACCTCGCGGCCGTTCTGCAGCGGTCGGATGAAAGCTGAGGTTCGGTTCCCGGGCACGACCCACTCACGAAGCTGGGGTCGGATCGTGAGGCGGTACTTCGTGATGGGCGAGCCGCTGACCGGCGCGGTCCACCTGACCAGAGCCTTCCTGTTTCCTGATCTGACCTTCACATCTGTCGGAGCGTCCGGCGCGGCGGCAGCCGCCGCGGTGAACCGAGCCGTCGCCGGTCGGCTGTACCCGGCTGCGGTGCGAGCCCGGACGGCGAAGTCGTAGGTGTCGCCGGACGTGAGTCCCGAAACGACGGCCGCACTTCCGTCGACGGGTTGCCACCGGCCACCTTCGAGGGACCACTCGTAGGCGACGAAATCTGTGTCGCCGGGGGACTCCGGTGCCTGCCAGGTCAGTCGTGCGGCCCCCTCCTGAACCGGGTCGAGAGCCAGGCCGAGCGGCGGGGTCGAGGGCTGCCCGAAGGTCACGAACTCGCTCCAGCACTCGGTGTGGTGCCCGACCACGTTGTCGTGGAGCGGGCAGAGCGAGAAGTCGTCCCGTTGCCCGGGCCTGAGTCCGGTGAACGTGTACGAACGCCTGTCAGCATCGAGGTTGAACGAGTCGCGGTGCCTAGTGATCTTCCAGCCGGTCACCGGGGATGTCGGGTCGGCGCTCACCCGGGACCAGCGAAGCGTGAGGGTCCCATCGGACAGGTCGATCTCGGTGTCGAAGTCGAAACTGGTGCCACCGTCGCCCTGGGCTGCGACGGCCTGCGCCTGCTTGGACTGCTCGCTGTCACCGGCCGCTGCTGCGGTCACAGGCGCGAGCCCCGCGAGAGCGATGGCCAGCCCGCCAACAAGGATGCGTCCCCCGAGAGTCTTCACTCAGAAAAGCGTAACTGCCAGTATCCGCGATGGCCAATGGCTCCGCTTGTGCGATTCAGGGGTGGAGCGTGGAGAATCAGCGGGCTACGTCGACGAGGCCCGAAGGGAGGCACCATGAGGCACACCGAATTCTGGGATCGCATGCGTGATGCGTTGGGCGACGCCTACTACAAGTCGTGGGCCGATCAGTTCGTGATGGCCGATCTTGACGGTCGCACCGCCCAGCAGGCCCTCGACGACGGATTCGCGCCCAAGCAGGTGTGGCGCGCCGTGTGGGCGGCGCGAGGACTGCCTGAGAACCTGAAGTGACCACTGGCCTGACGTACGACGCGGTCACGGTTCAGGCTCGCAGCCTGCGGGTCTTGATGTTGGCTCAGGCCATCGGCGCCATCGGAATCACCATTGGCATCGCGACCGCTTCCCTCCTGGCCCGGGATCTCTCCGGGTCGGAATCATTGGCGGGACTTGCGCAGACCTTCCAGGTTCTCGGCACCGCCATCGCAGCGTTTCTGCTGGCTCGCCTCATGTCGGCGCGAGGGCGTCGGATCGGCATCCTCACCGGCTACCTGCTGGGAGCGGCCGGTGCGGCGACCGCTGTCGTCGCCGGGGTCGTCGGCTCGATGATGCTGCTGCTCGTGGGCGCCGTACTCCTCGGGTCGGCGAGCGCCGCCAACGCCGGAGCGCGGTACGCCGCCGTGGATCTCGCCCCCGAAGCGACGCGCGCTCGCTCGCTGTCGCTGGTGGTCTGGGCAACCACGATCGGAGCGGTCGCCGGACCCAACCTCACCGGACCATCGAGCGCCTTCGCCGATCTCCTCGGCATCCCCGAACTCACGGGTCCGTTCGCGCTGGGTGCGATCGGGATGCTGTTCGCGGCCCTGGTCGTCGGGGTGCTGCTGCGTCCTGATCCGCTGTTGGTCGCCCGCGAGTTGGCGGGGGCGGACCCCGAGCCGGTGACGGGTTCGAGTTGGGGTCGCGCGGTCGCGGCCGTTCGGGAACGACCGGTGCTGGCGTGGTCGATCATGGCGCTCGCAGGTGCTCACGCCGCGATGATCGGCGTGATGGTGATGACGCCCCTCCACATGGAGCAGGGCGGCGCGGAGCTGAACGTCATCGGCGTGGTCATCAGCGTGCACGTGCTCGGGATGTTCGCCTTCTCACCGGTGGTCGGTGTGGTCGCCGACGCACGCGGGCGTTCCTTCGCCCTGGCGTGCGGTGGCTCGATCTTGTTGGTGGCCCTGATCATGTGCGCGAGCGCCCCGGAGGGGAGTTCCTGGCAGATCTTTGTCGGCCTCTTCTTGCTCGGTCTTGGCTGGTCCTTCGCTACCGTCACCGCCTCGACCCTGATCGCCGACCACGCTCCGCTGCGGGTACGCACCGACGTCCAGGGTTCGGCCGACCTGGTGATGAACGTGACGGCCGCGGCCACCGGCGGACTCGCCGGCCTCACGGTGGGTCTGTTGGGGTACCCAGCGCTCGCCCTCGGCACCATGGTTCTCGCTGTTCTGGTGATCCTTGCAGCGGTTCGTGTGGCTCGGCTGGCACAGTTGCCCGCGTGACCCAGACTTCAGCCCCGCTCGCGCCCGCCGACATCGCCGTCATCGGGGGTACCGGCTTCTACGCCTTTCTGGACAACCCGTCCGAGCACGTCATCGACACGCCGTACGGCGCCCCGTCGGCGCCGGTCTCGATCGGCACCGTCGCCGGTCGCAGCGTGGCGTTTCTGCCTCGTCACGGAGCGCACCACGACCACCCGCCCCACGCCATCAACTACCGCGCCAACCTCTGGGCCCTGCGTTCGGTCGGGGTCCGTCAGATCCTGGCGCCCTGCGCGGTCGGTGGGTTAAGCACCTCGGTCGAACCCGGCAACATCGTGGTGCCCGACCAACTCGTCGACCGCACCCATCGTCGGATCGGTTCCTTCGTGGAGAGCGGGGCCTGTCACCTACCGTTCGCCGACCCCTACTGCCCGGGGGTCTCCGCCGCGGTCACCGGCGCCGACGACTCGATCAAGGCTGGCGGCACCATGGTGGTCGTAGAGGGTCCTCGGTTCTCCACCCGCGCGGAGTCTCGTTACTACGCCGCGCAGGGGTGGGACCTGATCAACATGACAGGTGCCCCCGAGGCGGCCCTCGCCCGCGAGATGCAGCAGTGCTACTCGGCCATCGCCCTCGTCACGGACATGGACGCCGGCGCCGAGTCGGGGGAGGGAGTCGGTCAGGAGGACGTCTTCGCACTCTTCAAGGCAAACCTCGAGCGCCTCACTGGCCTGCTCACCACCGCGATTGAGAACCTTCCCTCGCCCGATGGGTGCACCTGTTCGTCGTGGGCAGAGGGCATGGAGTTGACCTACGAGGTCCCAGGGCGCAAGCCGTGAAGGTGCTGCTGACCGGCTCCGCCGGATTCATCGGCACCGCGATCGGGAAGCAACTCGACGAGGCGGGTGATGAGGTCGTCCGCGTCGATCTGATGCTGGAGAACGCCCACGGTTCCACGACCGTCCCGCCGGGCACGCACCATCTCGACGTGCGTCAGGCGGAGAGTTGGCCCGAAGGGCTCTTCGATGGCGTGGACGTCGTGTGCCACCAGGCGGCGGTGGTGGGCGCCGGCGTACGGGTTGGCGATCTGCCGCTCTACGCCAGTCACAACGATGTGGGAACCGCGGCCGTGCTGACCGCGATGTATGACGCTGGGGTCTCGCGTCTTGTCCTCGCGTCCTCCATGGTCGTTTACGGCGAGGGCCGATACGCCTGCCCCACGCACGGCCCCCAGATTCCCGGACCCCGCTCACTCGCGGCGCTCGACGCCGGCGACTTCGAGAACCACTGCCCGCAGTGTTCGGCCTCGCTGACCTGGGAGTTGGTGGACGAGCACGCGCGCCTCGACCCCCGCAGCACCTACGCCGCCAGCAAGCTCGCCCAGGAGCACTACGCCTCGGCGTGGGTGCGGCAGGCCGGTTCCGGTGCGATCGCGCTGCGCTATCACAACGTCTACGGGCCAGGCATGCCCCGCGACACCCCCTACTCGGGCGTCGCCGCGATGTTCCGCTCCTCGCTCGAGCGCGGGGAGTCACCCCAGGTCTACGAGGACGGGGGCCAGATGCGCGACTTCGTGCACGTCGCTGACGTCGCGCGAGCCAACGTGATGTCGATGCGATCCCTGGTGGAGGACTCCTCGCCAGATGGTCGGTACGACGCCTACAACGTCTGCTCCGGTCAGCCCGTCGGCATCCTCGACGTCGCCCGGCAGGTGGCCGCTGGGACCGGGAGCGATCTTGAGCCGGAGGTCACCGGGGGCTACCGACTCGGCGACGTCCGCCACATCGTGGCCTCACCGGCCCGGGCCTCGGCCGACCTCGGTTTCAGCGCCCAGATCGGTCCCGAGCAGGGGCTGGGGGAGTTCGCGACTGCTCCCTTGCGCACCTGACTCCTGCGGAGTTTCGAGACAGGACTTCGTCCTTCCTTAACCACCGAAGTCGACAGGACTACGTCCTTCCTCAACCACCAATTCCGTTGGTTGAGGAGGCCGGCCACGGCCGCCTCGAAACCACCCTCAGCGGCCTACCAACTCGTGTAGAGCAGATGCTGCACCAGCAGCGCGAACGCGAGTTGGATCCCCAACCCCCACCGACGCCAGAAGCCCGGGAGGAGGGCCAACGACAGCGTCAGCCACGGGATGAAGGGGAGCCAGATCCGCTCCACCTCTGACTTCGACATCCGGGAGATATCGGCGATCAGGATGGAGAGCGCCGCAGCACCCGCCAAGAACAGGGCCACCCGTTCAGCGGAGAGGAGCCGTCGACGGTCACTGATCCCGTACGCGACCCCAGCCCCGATCAGCGGTCCGGCCGAGAACAGCAGGGCACCGATGTTGCCGAAGATCCAGTACCCCTGGGGCCGCACCGCGGCGACGCCGTCCCAGTAGCGGTCGACGAGGACGGGGTAGGCCTCCCACCAGTAGAAGCCGTAGGCGGCGAAGGCGCCGACCACGCTCAGCGCACCGAGCACAGCGATAGGCAGCGGGAGCCACTGCTTGGCGAGAAGCAACACCGTGATGGCCAGAATCCCCAGCAGCGGAAGCCCGTAGGACATCATCACGCAGTAGCCGAGCAGCACGCCGGCGAGCAGGGACCAGGCCGCCATCCGAACCCGAGAGGTCGACGTCGCGGCCAGGGCCAATGAGGCCAGCCCCCAGGCGGCCACTGCGGCGAACAACGCGTCGGCGGAGACCGCCATGAACACGGCCGCCGGTGTGAACACCAGGAACGGTGCAGCCAGTCGGGCCAGGGATTCCGAGCCCAATGCCCTCAGGGTGGTCATCACGGCTAGGGCGGTGGAGGCGGCGATCAGAGTGACCACGATGCCTGCGGCGAAGTCACCGCCGAGCCCGATTCTTACCAGCCCGATGAAGAACAGCAGCGCCCCGGGCGGGTGTCCGGCGATGTGGGTGACCCAGTTGTCCTGCGCCGCGTAGGGGATGCGCTCGACGTAGGTCTCGAGCATGACCGGGATGTTGTCGATCGCCCGCGCTGTCTCGAGGTACTCATAGGGGTTGCCCAGCACTCGATCGATGCCTGAGGGGCCGTCGACGAGTGCCAGGGCCAGCAGCCAGGCCGACCCGGCGACGTACGACGCGAGCATGAGATGACGCCACGTCAGCGCGGTGGCGAGCCGGGCGGCGTACCGGAAGGCCAGCAGAGCTAGGACGATCGCTGGCACGGTGCCGACTCCCACCGTGGCTTTAAAGAACCCGTGGAGCGGTGGGAACGGGCCCTCGTCGTCGCGGCGAGTCCCGACGTCCCATCCCGTCAGAAGCGGCACCGCCACGGTGAGTGCCATCAACAACCCAGCGGCGAAGAGTCCCCGACGGGGCCACCGCGAGTGCGCGACGGGCTCAGTGGGCGCGGACGTCGACATCGAACTCCTCCGGACCGGCTGAACATGGCTGCTGGCACCCGCGAGGCGCCAGCACCGACACAGTACGACGCGCTCCGAAGTGGCAACGCCGGACCTCTTCTGTCCGTTGAAAGCGCGTTCTATCCGCTCTCTCTGCATACTTGGCCAGTCATGACCACCTGCGATCTCATCTTGCCCTGCCGCGACGAGGCCCCGGCCCTCGTGGATCTGCTGCCCCGTGTCCCAGCGGAGTTCTCCGTGATCGTGGTGGACAACGGCTCTTGCGATGACACCGCGGACGTCGCCCGCCGGCTCGGTGCTCTGGTGGTCCAGGAATCAACCCCCGGGTACGGCGCTGCCGTGCACGCCGGCCTCGAGGCCGCCACCGCCGACTTTGTTGCGTTCATGGACGGCGACGGTTCGTTCGATCCCGATGAACTGCTGCCGATGCTGGCCGAGGTTCGCGAGGGTCGCGCGGACATCGCCGTCGGGCGACGGCGCCCGGTGAGTCGCGGGGTTTGGCCCTGGCATGCGCGGGCGGGCAACCGAGTGATCCTGGCGTGGCTGCGCCGTCGGATCGGCACCGATGTCCACGACATCGCTCCGATCCGCCTGTGCCGTCGTGAGGCGCTGCTCGGGCTCGACATCGAGGACCGCCGCTTCGGCTATCCCGTGGAGTTGCTGCAGAAGGCCACCCGGGCCGGGTGGAGATTCTCCGAGCGCGACGTCAGCTACCACCCTCGTGCGGCTGGCACGAAGTCGAAGGTGTCGGGCTCGGTGAGGGGCACCGTGCGCGCGGCCCGTGACTTTTGGAAGGTGCTGGAGAAGTGAAGATGCTCGTTGTGGCCAAGGCCCCCATCTCGGGGCAGGTCAAAACCCGACTGGGAGCCGATATCGGGTTGGATGCCGCCGCCGACCTGGCTGCTGCCGCACTGTTGGACAGCCTAGATGCCTGCACGGCTGCTGTGGGGGCGGAGAAGTGCCACCTCTCGCTGTCTGGTGACCTGTCCAAGGCGGTGCGAGGCCCTGAGATCGAGGCGGCACTGACGTCGTGGACGGTCACCGAGCAACGCGGCTCCGACTTCGCCGAGCGTCTCGTGAACGCTCACCTCGACGCCGGTCCCGGCCTGGTCGTCCAGATCGGCATGGACACCCCGCAGGTCACCGCGGGGAGTCTCATCGCCGCAGGCAAGGACTCGATCGGCTACGACGTGGCGATCGGCCCGGCGCCCGACGGTGGATGGTGGGTGCTGGCGCGTCACGACCCGGAGGTCGCGCGGGTGTTGGCCGGGGTGCCGATGTCCACCCCCACGACGTACGACGACACAGTGGCGGCGTTGCGCGCGGCAGGTCACACTGTCACGCCGACGGCGATCCAGCGCGATGTCGACACCGTCGAGGACGCGGACCTGGTGGCGGCGACCATGGAATCGGGACGCTTCAAGGAGGGATGGACCAACCGATGAACGATCTGGCCGCTCAGACACCCTCGCTCACGCTGCGTGACGACGTTTCCTTCTCCCAGGTTTTCGCTCAGGCGTTGCGAGGTGAGCCCTGCTCGGTGGTCGGTTTGGACGCCGCACCGACGGTGCTGCCGATGGATGAGTGGACCCGGACGGCCGACCGCGACGATCACAGCCTGCTCGCGCTGTGCCACGGACCGACGGTCGACGTCGGCTGTGGTCCGGGACGACTTACCGCTGCGCTGGCAGCACTGGGTCACGTCGTGCTCGGCGTCGATGTCGTCACCGAAGCGGTCGGGCAGACCCGCGGCCGTGGTGTTCTCGCCGTCCGGCGTGATGTCTTTGACACCCTGCCGGGTGAGGGGCGCTGGTATTCGGCGCTGCTTGCGGACGGCAACATCGGGATCGGGGGAGACCCCGCCCGGCTTCTGGGTAGGGTCCGCGAACTCGTGCTGCCCGGCGGCCGCATCGTGGTGGAACTGCAGGCGCCCGGTTCTGGTTTCCGAGTGGGTTCCGTGCGCTTGGAATGTGGGGGAGAGCGCAGCAGGCCGTTCCCGTGGGCCGTGGTTGGGATCGACTCCATTGCCGGATTGGCCGATGAGGTCGGCCTCCACGTGCACAGCACCCACCAACACGGGCAGCGCTGGTCCGCTGTCCTTGAGGCGAACGCCTGATGGCCCTCGCACTGCGACCCCCCACACCGGAGGACTTCACCTCCCGCTTGCGCAGTCCCGCGGTGGCGGCCCGCGTCGGGCTGTGGCTCGGGGTGAGTTTCGGCATCTGTTTCCTGACCGGACTAATCAGCCACTACGCCCAGAACCGCGGACAACCGGTGGCGTTCCCGACCAGCCCGGTCTGGGGGTACCGCGTCACCCAGGGGTTGCACGTCATCAGCGGCATCGTGGCGATCCCGTTGCTTCTGGTGAAGCTGTGGTCGGTCTTCCCCCGACTCTTCGACGCCATCCCGTTCAGAGACGCTCGCGCCCTGATCCTCACCGGTCTCGAACGCGCTTCCATCGCTGTCCTGGTCGCCTCGGCGATCTTCCAACTAGCGACGGGACTGCTCAACACCACTCAGTGGTACCCCTACGAGTTCAGCTTCCGCTCAACCCACTACGCCGTCGCCTGGATCGCCATCGGGGCCCTCATCGTGCACATCGTGGTGAAGCTCCCGATCATCCGAGACGCCCTGGGCGCCGACGTCGACGACACCACGCACGACCGGGACACCGCGACTCAACCCGGCGTCATGTCTCGCCGTGGCCTGTTGCGGTCGACCTGGGCCGCCGCTGGCATCGCAGCGCTGGCCACCGCAGGCAGCACGGTGCCCCTCCTGCGCAACGTCTCGATCTTTGGTTGGCGCACAGGCGATGGACCCCAGGGGCTCCCGGTCAACCGGACAGCGGCCGCGGCTCAGGTGACCATGGCCGACGGCGGTCCTTCGTGGCGACTCGACGTCATCCACGAGGGAGTCACCACGAGTTGGAGTCGTGAGGAGTTGGCGACCCTGCCCCAACGGACCGAGGAGCTTCCGATCGCCTGCGTGGAGGGCTGGAGTGCCAACGCCGAGTGGACCGGCGTACGCCTGCGGGATCTGTTGGACCAGGTCGACGCGCCCCGCGGGAAGGACGTGCTCGTCCGGTCGCTCCAGCGCCGCTTCGCGTTCGGAGTGAGCTTGTTGCAGGACAACTTCGCGGATGACGACCGGACGCTACTCGCCCTGAAACTGAACGGGGAGGAACTCTCTCTCGACCACGGCTACCCGATCCGACTGATCGCGCCCAACCGACCTGGGGTGCTGCAGACTAAGTGGCTGACCTCGGTGGAGGTGCTCTGATGCGGGTCACGCGCGCAGGACTGATGGTTCTCGGCGTCCTCATCGGCGGCTACGGAGCCTGGCTGCTGTGGGAGGGATCGAGCTCCGAGGACCGGATCAGCGCCGGCGTCTGGCTATTGGGTGGCGTCATCGTGCATGACGTGCTGATCAGCGCTGCGGTCATCGGGCTTGGTCTGGTCGCCACGAGACTGCTGCCCGCGGCTGCTCGGGCACCCAGCGCCATCGCCCTGATCATCGTCGGGCCGCTGACCCTGATCGCCCTCCCGATGATGGGCGGCTTCGGAGCCAAGGACGACAACCCCACGTTGCTGGACCGTCCCTACGTCACTAGCTGGGTGGCTCTGCTGGTGTTCTCGGTGGTCCTGGTCATCGTGGCGTCGCTGCTCCGGGCCCGCTCAGGTGACGAAGCCCACGGCGACCCCCACCACGAACCTCGCGACACGCCGCACCACTCCTAGGTTCGAACAGGTGTTCGGGCTAGGGTCTGTCCACAGACAAGGCCGACGCCAAGGTTTTCCCCAGGCTCAAGCAGGGGAGCGAAGACTGTCGGTGGTCCGGCCTAACGTCTGGTGAGACGTAGAAGCACCCCTCGAACTAAGGATAAGAATCATGGCTGGTGGAGATCGGGACAAGGCCCTTGACGCGGCGCTGCTGAACATCGAGAAGCAGTTCGGCAAGGGTTCGGTGATGCGGCTCGGCGACGAGACCCGTGCACCCCTGGAGGTGATCCCGACCGGGTCGATCGCCCTGGACGTGGCCCTCGGACTCGGAGGTCTCCCGCGCGGTCGCGTGGTGGAGATCTACGGCCCGGAGTCCTCCGGAAAGACGACGGTGGCGCTGCACGCGGTCGCCAACGCTCAGGCGGCCGGCGGCATTGTGGCCTTCATCGACGCTGAACACGCGCTCGACCCGGACTACGCCAAGGCCCTCGGTGTCGACACCGACGCTCTGCTGGTCTCTCAGCCGGACTCCGGTGAGCAGGCGCTGGAGATCGCCGACATGCTGATCCGCTCCGGTGCCCTGTCCCTCATCGTGATCGACTCCGTGGCGGCGCTCGTGCCGCGCGCTGAGATCGAGGGCGAGATGGGTGACAGCCACGTCGGTCTGCAGGCCCGGTTGATGAGCCAGGCCCTGCGCAAGATGACCGGTGCGTTGAACAACTCGAACACGACAGCCATCTTCATCAACCAGTTGCGCGAGAAGATCGGAGTCATGTTCGGCTCCCCGGAAACCACCACCGGTGGTCGGGCGCTGAAGTTCTACTCCTCGGTCCGACTCGACGTACGCCGCATCGAGACGCTCAAGGACGGCACCGACATGGTCGGCAACCGGACCCGCTGCAAGGTCGTGAAGAACAAGGTCGCACCCCCGTTCAAGCAGGCCGAGTTCGACATCATGTACGGCAAGGGCATCAGTCGTGAGGGTGGCCTGATCGACGTGGGCGTCGAGGCTGGACTCGTGCGCAAGTCCGGCGCTTGGTACACCTACGAGGGTGACCAGCTCGGGCAGGGCAAGGAGAATTCACGCAACTTCCTCAAGGACAACCCGGATCTGGCCAACGAGCTGGAGAAGCGGATCCTCGAGAAGCTCGGGGTCGGACCCCAGGTCGACGCGGAGTCGGATCTCTCCGATGAGCCGATCGGTGTCGACGACTTCTAGGTCGCGACCGGTTCGACCACCTATGCGTACGGGCTTGACCACCGACTCGACCCCGGTGGTCAAGCCCGTGCTTGGGTTTTGACCCTGACGTGGCGGTCGACGAGCGGATCGACAGGAAGGTGTAGTGCGATGACCAGTGACGCGTGGAGCGGGGATGTCTCGGTCGGTGTCGATGCCTGGACCCGTCGGGGGGAGCGCACCTCAGCGCCGCGGACCCCGGACGAGCCGGAGGCCGATCACGAAGCCGTCGCCCGCAAGATCCTCTTGGATCAGTTGACCGGTCAGGCCCGGTCCCGCAGTGAGCTGGCCAAGAAGCTTGACGCCAAGGATGTCCCCGTCGAGTTGGCCACGGCACTCTTGGATCGTTTCGAAGAGGTCGGCCTCATCGATGACGAAGCCTTCGCCCGGGCCTGGATCGCTAGCAGGCAGCCCGGCAAGGGCCTGGCCCGCCGCGCCCTCGCCCAGGAGCTGCGGCGCAAAGGGATCGACGAGGAGGTCGCTCGCGAGGCGCTGGACGAGATCGAACCCGAGGATGAGGAACAGGCCGCACGGCTCCTGGTCCGCAAGAAGTTGCGCAACCCGAGCCTGGGCCGCGTCGATGACACCGTGGCGACCCGTCGACTGGTGGGGATGCTCGCACGCAAGGGCTACAACTCCTCGGTGGCCTTCGCTGTGGTCAAGGACGAGCTGGCCGCAACGGATCGCGGCGCACCCGACTGCGACTAGGAGCCAGTGGTCTGCGCCATGATGGGTGGGTGAGCGACTCCAAGAGCAAGCGTGACGGTCAACCGCTGCGGGTCCCCGTCGGGTCCGTTGATCTGACTGAGTGGGAGACCGACGCCACGCCCGGCGTCGACCTCGACAAAGACGAGGGCAAGGCGGAACTTGCCGAGTTGGGCGAAGACCTGGCCGAGTTGCAGGAGCGTCTGTTCGCCGAGGGACGTGTCGGTGGGAGTCGCAGCATCCTGCTGGTGCTGCAGGGCATGGACACCTCCGGCAAGGGTGGGGTCGTGCGTCACACCGTGGGGTTGGTTGACCCACAGGGCGTGCACATCACCTCGTTCAAAGCTCCGACAGCAGAGGAACTGAGCCACGACTTCCTCTGGCGGATCCGTCGGGCACTGCCAACTCCTGGGCAGATCGGCGTTTTCGACCGTTCCCACTACGAGGACGTGCTGATCGCCCGAGTGCGGGCACTGGCCGAACCCGCTGAGATCGAGCGCCGCTACGGTGCGATCAACGACTTCGAAGCCGAAGTGGTCGCCTCGGGCACCCCCATCGTCAAGTGCATGCTCCACGTGTCGGCGGACACGCAGAAGGAGCGCCTCCAGGCGCGACTGGAGGATCCGACCAAGCATTGGAAGTTCAACCCCGGCGACATCGATGAACGCAGCGTATGGCCGGACTATCAGCGGGCCTACGAGGTGGCGCTGGAGCGCACCAACACCGCGCACGCTCCGTGGCACATCATTCCTGCGGATCGGAAGTGGTATCGCAACCTGGCCGTGGGTCGGTTGCTGCACGACGCGTTGAAGCAGATGGATCCGCAGTGGCCGGCGGCCGACTACGACGTGGCGGAGCAGGCGACGCGACTGCGCGATGAAGATCCGCTCGGATGATGGAAACCGTCGAGGTCACTCGCTACGCCACCCCGCTCCGCGAGGGTGGCAGCCTGCCGGGGATCGTGGAAGCTTCGGACTCCGGCACCTACGTCTGCAAGTTCCGAGGTGCCGGCCAAGGGGTTCGGGTCCTGGTGGCGGAGGTGATCGTCAGCGGTCTGGCTCGGGCCGTCGGGCTGAGGACTCCGCGTCTGGTCGCACTGGAACTCAGCTCTGAGATCGCACGCTATGAAGCCGACGAGGAGGTCCAGGATCTACTGAAGGCCAGCCTCGGCTTGAACCTCGGGGTCGACTTCCTACCTGGTTCCTTCGGCTTCGACGGCGCGCCGGAGAGCACTCCCGGCGAGGTGGACGAAGCAGCGCTGGTGCTCTGGCTCGACGCCTTCACCGCGAACGTGGACCGCACCTGGCGCAACCCGAACCTGCTGTGGTGGCATCACGATCTGTGGTTGATCGACCACGGAGCTTCGTTGTACTTCCACCATGGGTGGGGGCGCGGCGTCGGTGACCCGGGCCGCTTCGCCCAGCAGGCCTGGGACCCCAATGAGCACGTCTTCGCCGAAGCCCTCCCGCGGTTGGCCGAGGTACATGCGCGGATGCAGACAGTCCTGAAGGTCGAGGAGTTCGTCGAGATCCTGAGGGATGTCCCCGACGACTGGTTGGAGTCTCCGGTGGGGGAGAGCCCGGCACAGCTGCGGGCGACGTACGTCGAGTTTCTGACCGCTCGCCTGGTGAGTTCTCAATGGCTACCCGGAGCGCAGGCATGAGCGAGGAGCTAGCGCGCCCCAAGACGTCTTACCAGTACGTCGTCCTGCGTTGTGTTCCCCGCGTCGAGCGCGAGGAGTTCATCAACGTGGGTGTCGTGCTCTACGCCCAGGCCACTGACTTTCTCCAGGCCGCCTGGCGCACCGACCCCGCGCGCCTAGCTGCCCTGGACCCTCGGCTGGATGTGGACCGGGTCCACCAGGCGTTGGAGTTCATCGAGGCGGTCTGCGCC
>RCMY010003629.1_pt1 | contig 15672 bp, 13 predicted proteins | sample 2041341 | NCBI WGS metagenome assembly RCMY01 (sample SAMN09708234, study PRJNA481090) | Marine sediment metagenome, whole genome shotgun sequencing project. | reverse complement strand
CAAAGAAGGTTAGTTGGATCGGTCTTTGAGCTGAGATGGACTGCACAGCCAAACTCAATGGGACAGGCCAAACAAATCTATTCCGCAACAGTATATGAAATATACCTATAATCAGTATTATGTTAATAAATACGATTGTGACAACCTTCACATCTTTATCAAAAATGAGAGTGTCTGGTACTGCTAGCTAAAGTGTAGAAAGAATAGATGAAAACCCTCCGGCAATCGCTTACCTGACTTACTTGCTGGGATCGCAACGATTGATTGGGTGTGGTTTCGAAAGAGCCCCATCAAACAAGCGGGTTCGCGTAGCGGTGTCTACTGGATGCAACGAACATAGCTATGGAAGACCGAGCGCGCGTTTCTTATCTGCAGCCCATTTCATGATTGTCAGATCGAAGGTCAACGCCATCAGCGCGACACAGATACCCAGCACAAAGTTCTTGCCAAGATCGGTGCCTGCAAGTGTGCGCTGCAATTCTTGGCCCAAGTCCTGCGTGCCTATGAAGGCGGCGATGATAACCATGAAAAATGCGAACATGATGGCCTGATTGAACCCGACTGCCATTGTCGGCAGTGCCAACGGAAGTTCCACGTTCCATAATTTTTGCAACCTCGTTGCCCCAGCCATATCAGCGGCCTCAGCCATTTCTGGAGGGACAGTGCGTAGCCCCTCAATGGTGTAGCGGATTAAAGGAACCATCGCGAATATCAAAATCGAAAAGATCACGGCGATGTCGGTTATCCCGAACAGCATAATTGCTGGGATAAGATAAACGAAACTTGGGAAAGTTTGCGCCGTGTCGCAGATTAAGAGCACCCGTGTTGACCAGCGCTTGGACCGGGCCGCAATGATTGCAATTGGCAAGCCAATCAGGGCGGCAAGGAAAACGGCGGAAATTACCGAATATAGCGTTATGATTGCGCGGTCCCACCATCCCGACAACGCAACAAGCCCGAAAAACAAGAGCGCGATTAGGGCTTGTTTGCGACCGGCCAGCGCTAGTGCAAAGGCTGCGACAAGCATAATGAACGCCGGTGTGGGGATGGACAGCATGAAGTTTCGGAATGGAATTAATATTTTGACGTTTACGAATGCGCGTAGAAAGCCGGTTGTGGCTTTGACCACTTCAATGTCCAAGAACCCCTTTATAAGATTATCGAGTTCTTTGCCCTGGCTAAAATCCTGGCCGCGGCCAATGACCGATGCGATGGGCAAGATGGCTGATAGCAGCGTAAATCCAACAAATAGCGCAACGCCCAGAAGAAGCATCTGATGACGTTTCCACCACGGCGTTCCGCGCTCAAAATGCACTGGTTGTTTGATGACCCACGCTTTTGACATCCGATCCAGCGTCACGGCTAGCAAAACGATTGTAATGCCTATTTCAAACGAACGCCCTAATTTAAAGCTACCCATCATTGCCAACAGTTTGGCACCCAAACCCGGCATGCCGATGAACGCGGTCAAAACGACCATCGCCAGACACAGCATGATCACCTGATTGACTCCCACTAGAATGTCTGTGCGTGCCGAGGGTAAATAAACATGCCGAAGCATCTGGAACTTGGAACAGCCGCTCATCTTGCCGGCCTCGACGACTTCTTCGGGCACTTTTTGCAAACCGAGAGAGGTCATCAAAATCATTGGTGGAATGGCGTAGATTGTGGTGGCCACCGCCCCTGCCGTTGGGCCCACTTTGAAAAAGATCACTGCGGGCAGCAAGTAAGTGAAAAATGGCAAGGTTTGCAGCACCGACAAAACCGGTTTGATCACACGATCAACCCAAGGGTATTTCCATGCTGCGATGCCAAGCGATAGGCCGATGACAAACGCCAGCGGTGCGGCGATTGCCAACACCGACATCGTCTGCATCGCTATTTTCCATTGCCCTATAAGGGCCGTCCAGATCAACGTACCTCCGCCTAACAAAGCAAGGCGCCATCCGCCCAAGTAATATCCGATTACGGCGACCACCGCCGTGAGCGCCGTCCATGGAATTGGCCCGATATTGGGCCAGCGTCGTTTACCGAAAAAGATGTTGCCGGACACATCAAGCAGCCATTCCAGCCCTTCGGTCAAAGTTCGGGTTAGCACCAATAACCCCATGTCATCTTTGACAAAGTTGAACGCGGTATCAAGCCAGCCCGCAAAATTCGGGATTGCAGCCTCGGGCAATCGATGCAGCCAAGCGGGCAATAGCCCCGCGAATTGCATCGCCGTCAGCAAAATGGCAATTGAAACCATAATCAACGCTGACTGGCCGCGGCCCAACGGTTGTCTATTTACTGGAATGGACGTTGTTGTGGCGGTCAACTTTCCGCTCCCAGCAAGATGTCCAAGGCGTCTTGGCGTGGCATTGCGCCGATTAAGGCACCAGACCTTTGCACAGGGATCATGTCACGATTATCGTTGACCAACATGCGCGCCATTCCGTGCACGGTCGCGCGAGCATCGACAGGGTCGCCCGTACCCACCTGCCCCGCTTTGGCAAGAACACCAGCATGCACAACGCGCGCCTTATCAATGTCTTCGGTGAACTTGCGCACATATTCGGTGGCCGGATGCAGAACGATCTGATCAGGCGTATCACATTGCTCGACCGCGCCGTCTTTCATGATTGCGATACGATCAGCAAGGCGCAGTGCCTCGTCAAAGTCGTGGGTGATGAATACGATCGTTTTGTTCAGCAACTGTTGCAGGCGCAAGAACTCGTCCTGCATTTCCTTTCGGATCAACGGGTCAAGCGCACTGAACGGTTCATCCAAGAACCAGATGTCCGGTTCAATGGCTAGGCTGCGGGCGATACCCACGCGTTGCTGCTGGCCACCTGACAATTCGCGGGGAAAGTATTCTTCGCGGCCTTCCAGCCCGACCAGTTTAATGACTTCCAGCGCACGTTCGCGCCGGGTGTGTTTGTCTTGGCCACGCATTTCCAGCGGAAACGCGACGTTTTCCAGAACCGTCCGGTGCGGCAGAAGACCAAAGGATTGAAACACCATACCCATCTTGGAACGGCGCAGATCAATCAGCTCTTTTTCAGGAAGGGCCATGATATCCTGGCCTTCGACTGTTATCGTGCCGCTTGTGATGTCGTGCAGACGAGAAAAGCATCGAACAAGCGTGGATTTTCCAGAGCCGGACAGACCCATGATCACCAGCATTTCACCACGATGAACGTCTATCGATACATCCTTCACGCCCGCAATATACCCTGCGGCTTGAATGTCATCAAAGCTCGTTCCGGGAGACATATTCTTTAGAAAAGCCTTCGGATTTGCACCAAAGATCTTCCAAACGTTCTTGCAGGAAATAACGGGAGTTGCGACTGACATGACGGTCCTTACAGGTAAATTTGCCCGCCCGGATAAACCGGACGGGCCAATACAACATTGGTTATCGCGGACTTTACTTGATCCAGCTTTCCCAAACGTCCTTGTTGTTTTCCAACCATTCGGATGCCGCATCTTCCGGCTCCATTTCTTCTACGTCAACAAGTTTCGCCATCTCGGCGATTTGCGGGTTGGTAAAGCTGATCTTTTCCAGAACGCCATAAGCAGCTGGCCATTTTGCTTCCATGCCATCCCACGCGGCTTTCTTAAGGTAGCCGTTTGCTGGGTTGCCGCAGTCATACATCGCGTTTGGATTCGGACCGACGGCTGGGTCTTTGTCACAACCTTCTTCCCACGCTGGGAATTCAACGAACTCACCGGGCCAGACGGCTTCGGCAAAGTTCGGCGTCCAGTTGAAGACAACAATAGGTCGTTTGTCGGCTTCGGCAGAACCAATTTCAGCCCAAAGAGCGGCAGCAGAGCCCGCGTTTACAACAACAAAATTCATGTCGAGCGCTTCGACACGCTCTTGGCCGTGCTTAAGCCAGTCAACCGGACCGTCCAGATAACGGCCTTTGTCACCTGATTCTGCTGTAGCGAAAACAGCAGCGCATTCATTCAAAGCTTCCCAAGATGGCAGGCCGGGGCATGCGTCTTTGGTCCACATTGGGTACCACCAGTCTTCGCGGGTGACGGCGTTATGATCACCAACATCAACGATACCGCCCTTTTCCTGTGCCGCGCGGAATGAGGCACCGAATGCACCTTCCCAGACTTCCATTTCAAGCGTGACATCGCCTAGACGTACTGATTCATACACCGCTTGGCTGTCAGTGGTGACGTATTCGACGTTGTTACCTTTGGCTTCCAGAATCTGGCCCACGACGTTGGACATCACAATTTGGCTGGACCAGTTGTGGATTGGAATCACGATTGGGTCGCTGCTGTCCTGTGCAAATACGGCCAAAGGTGCCATCATCAGTACACCCGCCGTAAGGGTCCTTGTCATTGTTTTCATTTGTTGTTCTCCCATGTTGGTGCGCCACTCTTGCGGCGCCATCGACGTTGCACAGTTAAGGCACGCCTGAGTGTTGCGCGGTCTGATCGCCGCTTGCATACATTCCCGAACAGTTTCGCATTATTTTCCTCTCAATCAAGTTTTTTTCTTCATATTACTGAAATCAGCTGCTGGTTCTGATGAGAGATGTCGCATTCGCGCACATGTTTGTCCGATCTCAAATGGTTTTTTCCTTAGCAAGTCTTAGTGTTAGCGCAAAGGGGAAGTCGGAAATGCGGTATTCAGGGTTTAGAGTTCTCAAGGAGGCGTTGAGCGGCCATAAGGGTTGGAAACCGGCATGGCGCGATCCGGAACCCCAACCTCACTATGATATTGTTATCATCGGTGGTGGCGGGCACGGACTGGCGACCGCCTATTATCTTGCAAAGGAATTCGGTCAAAAGCGGATAGCCGTTTTGGAGAAAGGCTGGATCGGCGGCGGCAATGTTGGCCGCAACACCACGATCATCCGTTCAAATTACCTGCTAGATGGAAACGAACCGTTCTACGAATTTTCTCTTAAGCTGTGGGAAGGGCTAGAACAGGACTTCAATTACAACGCCATGATCAGCCAGCGCGGCATTCTGAACCTTATCCACTCTGATGCGCAACGCGACGCTTTCACCCGTCGCGGCAATGCAATGATTTTGAACGGTGCCGATGCTGAAATGCTGACCACCAAGCAGATCAAGGACCGCTATCCGTTCCTGAACACCGAGGACGCACGCTTTCCGATCAAAGGCGGTTTAGCCCAAAAGCGCGGCGGGACCGTGCGACACGATGCTGTCGCGTGGGGCTATGCGCGCGGCGCGGACAGTCGAGGCGTGGACATTATCCAAAACTGCGAGGTTACAGGGTTCCGCATTGAGAACGGGAAATGCCTTGGTGTCGAAACATCACGCGGCTTCATTGGCGCAAGCAAAGTCGGTTGTGCCGTTGCCGGATCTTCCAGCCGTTTGATGTCGCACGCAGGAATGCGTCTGCCGATGGAAAGCCACGTTTTACAGGCTTTCGTGTCTGAAGGTTTGAAACCCGTGATGCCCGGCGTTGTGACATTCGGTGCAGGACACTTTTATTGTAGCCAGTCCGACAAAGGCGGGTTGGTTTTTGGCGGTGATCTTGATGGCTACAACTCATACGCCCAACGCGGAAATCTACCCGTGGTCGAAGACGTTTGCGAAGGCGGCATGGCGATATTCCCTGCCTTTGGCCGCGCACGTATGTTGCGGATGTGGGGCGGGATCATGGACATGTCGATGGACGGATCACCCATTATCGACCGCACAGATACTCAGGGTCTCTATTTCAACGGCGGTTGGTGCTATGGCGGGTTCAAGGCAACGCCGGCGTCCGGTTTCTGCTTCGCCCATTTGCTGGCGCGTGATGCCCCTCATCCGACAGCAACAGCATTCCGTTTTGATCGGTTCGAAAAAGGCCGGATGATCGACGAAAAGGGTATGGGCAACCAGCCCAACCTGCATTGAGGCGCTTCTTATGATAATCATTCACCCCCTGCTTGGCCCCCGCGATGCATCCGAATTTAGCTATCTTGGTGACGCTCGGATAATTGACCGCCCCGATCCAAAATCCGAAACGGCGGCGCGTGATTTTTATGAATATGGCTACCTGCGGGACAACCCCGCAGGCTGGCACGAAGAACTGTGGTTTCACGAGGCTGGCGATCGGTCGTGGCTTGTCGTCACACGCAATACGTTGACCCATGAAATATCGGGGGTAGAACTGGCCAGCGATGTGGCCCGCAAGCGAGGGCGCAGCAAATGAGTGAGAAAAACCGCCTAGCCGGAGGGCAAATCGACCGGGACCGCGCCCTGAAATTCTCCTTTGATGGCAAGTCGATGACCGGGTACTCCGGTGACACGCTGGCTTCTGCACTCCTTGCTAATGGCGTGCGCTTGATGGGTCGTTCGTTTAAATATCACCGTCCCCGCGGTGTGCTTAGCGCCGGATCAGAGGAACCAAATGCCCTGGTCGAACTGCGCAGTGGTGCGCGCCAAGAACCCAACACACGCGCCACCACTGCCGAGCTTTATGACGGGCTGCTGGCGCGCAGTCAGAACCGTTTGGGATCGCTGAAATTCGATATGCTGGCGATCAATGACCGATTGTCCAACTTTTTGACAGCCGGCTTTTATTACAAGACCTTCATGTGGCCTGCTGCGTTTTGGGAAAAAGTCTATGAGCCTATCATTCGCCACGCCGCGGGCCTTGGTTCCCTTTCGCTAAAGGATGACCCTGACGTTTATGACAAAGGTTTCTTGCACTGCGATTTGCTGATCATTGGGGCCGGACCGGCCGGGTTGATGGCGGCGTTAACGGCCGGCCGTTCAGGTGCCAGTGTGATACTTGCGGACGAAGATTTCCGCATGGGCGGGCGTTTGAACAGCGAAACATTTGCCGTGGGCGATCAAGCCGGTGCAGACTGGGCGGTGGCGGTTGTGGACGAATTGGCCAGCCTACCAAATGTGCGGGTGATGTCGCGTACCACTATAATTGGCGCATTTGACCACGGGATATTCGGCGCTGTTGAGCGGGTCAGCGATCACTTGCCTACCCCCGAAACCGACAAACCGCGTCAGGTGCTGTGGCGTATCTATACCAAGCAATCCCTGCTGGCCGCAGGCGCGATTGAACGGCCCATCGCGTTTGAGAACAACGACCGCCCCGGCATCATGCTTGGCTCGGCTATTCGCACCTACGCCAACAGATATGCCGTCGCTGCCGACAAGCGTATTGCGATTTTTACAAACAATGACGACGGGCATCGAACGGCGGCAGATTTGCACGCCAAAGGGGTCAAAATTGCCGCTGTAGTTGATGTGCGCGCCGATGCGCCACGCAGTGTTGATTACGAGGTTCTGCACGGCGAAATCGTTGATACTAGGGGCCGACTGGGCCTAAAATTCGCCGAGGTGCGTCTGAACGACGGCCGCACGCGCATGCTGGAATGTGGTGCTTTGGGAATGTCAGGCGGGTGGAACCCGAACGTCCATATGACATGTCACCAACGCGGGCGCCCCGAATGGAATGACGCGATTGCCGCGTTTGTTCCAGGCGGCACGCTGCCCCCAGGTATGTCCGTGGTGGGTGCCGCAAACGGTCTGTTTTCCACGCACGGCGCGTTAAAATCCGGTGCGGCGGCGGCAAAAATTGCGCTTGGCCTCAAGGGTAAGCTGCCAAAGCTGCCCCAAGCCGAAGACGCGCCCGTTAATCTGAAACCGTTTTGGTATGTCGAAGGCTGCAGCCGTGCTTGGTTGGACCAGCAAAATGACGTGACAGTCAAAGATGTAAAGCTGAGCCATCAAGAAGGGTTCCGGTCGGTGGAACACTTGAAACGCTATACAACGCTTGGCATGGCAACAGATCAAGGCAAGACATCGAACATGGGTGGTCTTGCGATCATGGCCGAACTTGCCGGCAAGTCGATCCCTGAGGTCGGCACGACAATCTTTCGGCCCCCCTATACACCCACAGCCATCGGCGTTCTTGCGGGGCGGCATCGCGGGCAGGATTTTCATCCAAAGCGCCTGACGCCTTCGCATAAATGGGCCAGTGAACAAGGTGCCGTTTTTGTCGAAGTTGGCAATTGGCTGCGCGCACAATGGTTCCCGCGCACGGGCGAAACCACTTGGCGCCAAAGCGTTGATCGCGAGGTGCTGGCAACGCGCAAATCGGTGGGTGTCTGCGATGTCACGACCTTGGGCAAAGTGGATGTACAAGGCATGGATGCCGCAGATTTTCTGAACAAGATCTATTGCAACGGTTTTGCAAAACTGGCCGTGGGCAAGACCCGCTATGGATTGATGCTGCGCGAAGACGGGATCGCGATGGATGACGGCACGGCGGCGCGTCTGGCCGAGGATCATTTCGTTGTCACGACAACAACCGCCAATGCCCTGCCCGTCTACCGGCACATGGAATTTGTGCGCCAGTGCCTATTTCCGGATTTGGATGTTCAGCTAATCTCGACCACCGAAGCGTGGGCGCAGTATGCTGTTGCGGGCCCAAACAGCCGCAAGCTGCTTGAGAAAATCGTCGATGTGGACATCTCGAACGAAGCGTTTCCGTTTATGGCCTGCGCGAATATTACCATTTGTGGCGGCCTACGCGCGCGGTTGTTCCGCATCTCATTCAGTGGCGAACTGGCTTATGAAATTGCTGTTCCCACGATGTACGGTGACGCTTTGATGCGGCGGATCATGAAAGAAGGTGCCGATTTTGACGTGACACCCTACGGCACCGAGGCGTTGGGTGTGATGCGCATCGAAAAGGGGCACGCAGCGGGGAACGAACTGAACGGCACCACTACTGCCTTGAACCTTGGCATGGGCCGGATGGTCAGCAAGGCCAAGGACAGCATTGGTTCAATCTTGTCAGAACGCGAAGGCTTGAACTCGCCGGATGCCCTGAACCAAATTGGCATAAAGCCAGTCGACCCGAATGATCCCGTTCCTGCAGGGGCGCATCTGATGAATGCAGAAGGGCCTGTGGATGCAGCACATGATCAGGGTTATGTGACCTCCGCATGTTTCTCTCCGAACCTTGGTCATGCCATCGCCTTGGGGTTTGTAAAAGACGGCGCGAACCGGCTTGGCGAACGGATGCGATTGGTTAGCCCGCTGACCGGCGTCGCGGTTGACGTCGAAATCGTCAGTGCGCATTTCATTGATCCTGAGGGAGAGCGGCTTCGTGCATGATTTAGAACCGATAACAGCGTTGGGAAATACCAGCGCCCGCGTGGACAAGTTTCAGCATATCACGATTACAGAAAATGATGATCTGGCGCTGGCGTCGGTGGCCGCAAGATTGGGGCAGGAAAAGACCTGTCAAACAGCGCTAAAGAAACTCTTGGGTGACGTACCCGGGCCGGGTCGCGCACAATTCCAAAATCCTGAAGAGGGGTTTTGGATGGGGCCGAACCAATGGATGATCGCGGCCCCACGCGACACGCATGAACTGCTTGCTTTGACACTTAAGGACACATTCGGCACCGCCGCATCGGTCACAGAGCAAACAGGGGCTTGGGTGGTATTTGATGTGCAGGGTGCGGCGATGCCGGATCTGTGTGAACGCCTTTGCGCTGTGCCTATCCGTACTATGTCGGCAGGCGAAGCCCATCGGACAATTATTCATCAGCTGGGGTGCTTTGTCATGCGCCGCACCACGCATGATCACATCCGCATCTTTGGGCCACGTGCCTCGGCGGGCACCTTGCATCACGCGATCCTGACGGCGGCAAAATCTATCGCCTAAGCCTTAGGCTGATGGCACAATCGCGTTTTCCCGCACGCGGAACATATTGATCTTGTTGCGATCTTCGCGGGGATGGACATGAAATACCTCACGGTAATTTTTGGTCAGCGCAGCCGTGCTGGAATACCCGACAGCTAAGGCGATATCGATCATGCTATCCTTACTATACAGCAACAATTGGCGCGCTTTGTGCATGCGCAAGGAACGGTAATAGCCAAGCGGCGTTGTACCGGTAGCAGTGCGGAACATCCGCTCAAGCTGTCTGGGGGACACGCCAACCTGATCGGCGACATGGCTAATCTTTAGCGGGTCCTCGATGTTTTCGCCGAAAATTTTGACCGCGTGGCGGATTGGCCCGGGCAACATGTCACTGGTGCTTTCTGCGGCAAAGGTAGGCTTGCGCTGTACAACCCCCTGCCCTCGCACCATCGGGTGCTGGAACCAACACGCGACTTCAGTTGCAACTTCCGCACCAAGCGACCGTTCGACCAAATGCAAAGACAGGTCGAAGGCTGCCGCTGCCCCAGAAGCTGTCAGACGGCGGCGATCAATCACAATCACGTCTTCGGTTGCATCAAGCTGCGGGAATTCCGTGGCAAATGCCGCCTCATAACACCAATGAACCGATGTCATGTGCCCATCAAGCAATCCAGACCGCGCAAGGGGAAAAATGCCACCACTGACCGCACCCAAGACGATTCCGTGGCGAGCCAACTTGCGCAGCTTTCCTTCGGATGCTGACCGTTGCGTAAACTGGGAGGAAGGGCCGCTGAGCAAGAACAGCTGATCAACGCCGTCACAATCGCTTAGCGATAGATCAGGTTCGAACCAGACATGCGCGCTTGCCTCGACCCGCTGTCCATCCTCGGATAACAGCTTCCAACCAAACGCTTCTTTTCCGGCAATCTCGTTTGCGGCCCTTAGGGGTTCGATCATCGACGTCAAACAGGCCATGGGAAAGCCAGGGAAAATTAGAAAGCCAATATGGATTGTTTCATCACGGGTCATGAAACAATCCTAACAGGAAACATTCATGCTAGACTAGGGGAATACAAAGGTAATTTTAATCTGATCGCTTGCCCCGAGAGAATAAGACGGTATGTGCATTATCACAAAGTAAACTGGACACCCTCATGACCCCAACTGACCTAAAGCAAGATCCCCACCGCGTGCCAGAGCACCGTGAAAAGGTTCTGGAGGTCGCAATAGGTCGCGAGGTCCGCGCCTTTCGTCGCAAGCAAGAGGTAACGGTCGCCGAATTGTCCGCAGCCACGGGGTTGTCGATCGGGATGCTTTCCAAGATTGAAAACGGGAATACATCGCCATCACTGACGACGCTTCAAACCTTGGCGAATGCCTTGTCTGTGCCATTGACCGCTTTTTTTCGCGGCTTTGAAGAAACCCGCATGGCCGTTCACACCAAAGCGGGCGAAGGTGTTGAGCTTGAGCGTGAAGGCACCCGCGCCAACCATCAATATAATTTGCTAGGCCACATCGGTGCCAACGCCAGCGGCGTGATTGTCGAACCCTATCTAATCTGCCTGTCAGATGAGGCGGATATTTTCCCGACGTTCCAGCATGGCGGAATCGAGACGATTTACATGCTTGAAGGTGAAGTCGATTATCGCCACGGCGATTCAGTTTATCCGCTGAAACCCGGCGATACGCTTTTCTTTGATGCTGACGCCGCGCATGGCCCCGAGGTTCTGGTAAAACTGCCTGCACGTTATCTGGCTGTCATCAGCTATCCGCAAAATAGCTAGTCTGCAGCTTGCGTTAGTGCAGGCGGCAGACCAGGTTTTTTGTGATGCGTGTGGGCTTAACCCGTCTTAAGCGGAGGTTCAGTCTCGATCTCTGGCCAAATCCCGTCCGAGGTCGGCTGCCCGTCATCAAAGTCAGACAGATAGTCCAACATCATGGGCCGGTTATCGATGAACCCCTTATAGGTCGCAAGCTCGTCGGGGAGGTCACGGATCACACGGTGAAGGCGCCTGCCCCATTTCGGCACAGTCATCAAATCCTGAAAACTGCACAGATAACAACGGATCGGAAACACCAGAGCGTTTGAGCGAGGCAGCCGGAAAAACGTTTGCAGCTCGACCCGCAAGTGTTGTTTTGCACCTATGTTTTCAGGCGTCACCGACGTTTTCTGAATACCCCATTTGTGGTAGTTTTCAGGCGAGGTATCCAGCAGCGGATTTACCGTCATGGTCCAGTTCAATCGCCGTGCAGGTGCGCCCTGCTGAATGTTCAGCAAGAATTTCAAAGCCCGCACAAAGATGCCCTTTTCATGGGCCAGCGGTACTGGCGCGTGCCATTCAAAGAAATTCATGCCCAGATCAAAATCAAGCGACCAATCCGCTTGCGTCGTGATCATGCCCGCATCCATCCACAGATTATCGTCGCGCTGGTCCAAGACACAAAAGTCACCTTGGGTTTGGCGGGTGATGTACTCCATCGGGCCGTAGGGCAGCGTCGCCTCGTCCAGAAAGGTGAAGGTGTCATCGATGCCCAATGGCTTGTTCACCCAACGCCAGACGTCGCCGTCGCGGTGCAATTCAAACAGGTCCGGATAGTCTTCGGATTTGGACACCATGATCAGTTCAAGCAGGTCCCAGCCGGCAAGGGTCATATGCGGCAAAGACTGGCAGCGCAGAGGGTCATCGGCCAATACCAACGCACGATCCCGCATCTCTGAGACATAATGTTCGTCTACATCGAACCGTTTCTCATAGATCGAATCCGACGGACCGCCGCGATGCTGTTCCATATTGACGGAATACATATAGCTGTCTTCGTGAAACGGAAAAGGAAAGCGTTTGATCGCCCGTTCAGAGTTATGGAACGAATAATCGTCGCGAAATGTCTCGTCGTTGAACTGAAGGGTCATAGTACTTCCTTACCTATCCAGCACGAGGGTCTTGCCCTCGAACCGTGAAACACAGGGCATGATTTTCTCGCCGCTGGCGTGTTCTTTATCATCCAGCCAATGGTCACGATGAATAAAGTTGCCCGCATAATCGATCACTTGCGTCTCGCATTGGCCGCAGGCACCGCCACGGCAAAGATACGGTGCATCAACGCCGGCACGCTCGATCGCCTCTAACAGGCTTTCGTTTTCACCGACCTGTACAACTTTGTTGCTGATCGCCAGTTTGACCTCGAACGGCTTGCCGGGTTGCGGGGCAAGGAATTCTTCGTAATGGATCGCCTCGCGCGGCCATCCTTCGTTCGCGGCGGTCTTGCGCACCCAGTCGATCATGCCCTTGGGGCCACAGATATAGACATGCGTGCCCAAGGGTTGCCCGTCGAGCAGATGCACAAGATCAATTTTCTGCCCCTGATCATCATAATAGACATGCGTTTCATTCGGGTGGTGGCTGGTCAGTTCATCCACGTACGACCCCAACGCGGGCGTTCTGCACGCATAATGCAATTCCCAGCGGCCATTCATCCGCTCTAGCTGTTTGATCTGCGCCAGAAATGGCGTGATGCCGATGCCGCCCGCAATAAACAGGTGTTTGCGCGCACGCAGGTCAAGCGAGAACAAGTTGACGGGATAGGATATCGTCATCTCGTCTCCAACTTGCACCTTGTTGTGCATGAACAACGACCCACCCCGTCCCTGATCATCGCGGCGCACAGAGATTGTATAGGCGCTTTGATCCATCGGGTCGGACATCAGGGAATACGGGTTCATCCGCGCGGTTTCCCCGTCGCGCATTTCGACAACGGTGTGCGCACCACCGGAGAATGTCGGCAGAAGGCCCCCATCAATGCGTTCGAACCGGAACCGTGTAACCAGTTCATTCAGCGGAACAATATCCGTCACTTTGTTTTTCTGCCCCGCTCATGCGTATATTCCTTTTTGCGGCGGCACGTTGCCGGGATCTTCGGCATCGATACACACCCCTTGATAGGCGGCAAGCCTACGCGAATAGTGGTCCCGCACGAACAAGTTCAGCCCGCAATGGGCGCACACAAACGGGTCGGTTTCCACGTCTTCGGTGATGCCTTTGCAGTGAACGCACTGCATGCGCCGTGCGGTGCTGCCACGGTGTTCTGTTTGAATTGCTGTGTGCGGAATGCCAGCCTGCATCGCTGCCTGCTGGGCCTGCCCCATTAGACCTTCGGTACCCGTCAGATAGACCTGTAAACCCATTTTGGCGTCAGCAAACGCCTTGGCGATACGTTGTTGCGCCGCCGCATAGCTTGGCCCTGAGTAAAACTGCGCGGGGTTAAGTGCACGAAGTTGATTCTCAAAACTTTCGCCCTTGGGAATATAGATGATATGCGCGTGTTTCATCATCTCGGGGGTCGCCACATCAAGGATCGCTTCGGCACCGTGGGCATCGGCGATTAACAGATGCGCATGCCCCACGCGCGGTTCCAGCGTGCCATAGACCGGGCGGCTGCGGATACTTTGCGGAAAGTTGAATTTCGACATATCGGTCCTTTAGAAAGTAGACGGGCGCGGGGCATGCCCACGCGCCCTGAACGATCAACCCTTGGCGGTGCGGATCGATTTATCCTTATCATAGAACGGCATCTCTTCGGCCGTCGCTGCCAATTCGGTGCCATCGGGCTGTTTGACCGTCAGTTTGGTGCCGGCTTTGGCAACCGACGGGTCAAGGCGTGCAATCGCGACGCTGTAGCCGTTGAGTTCGGAGGACAGACCGTAGGTGATTACCCCGACATCCTTGCCGCCCTGCAAGACACGTGCGTGCATTTCCATCCGGTCCATGCTGTCGGCCAGCTTGACACCGTAAATCTTGATACGCTCTTTGCCTTCGGCGGCATAGTGGTTCTCGGACCCGATAAACCCTGCTTTCCCCGGAGAGACTGTGAACTCCAGACCCAATTCCCATAGCGTATCGCCCGCCGGTTCATCAGGGAACGGGAAGGTTTCGGAATTGTCGCCGGGATAGAACAGCAGATAGCTTTCAATGCGCAGCATATCGAGCGTGCTGAACTGCGTCGGACGCACGCCCATGTCCTTGCCTGCATCTAGAATGCTGTCCCACAGATGGATCGCGTCTTTGCGGCGGCAGAAAATCTCGTAACCACGTTCACCAGTATAACCAGTCCGCGAGATCATGACGTCGCGGCCAAAAAGGCGCGTTTGCATGATGCCGAAATAGGCCAGATCGCGGATCGCCGGAATCTCTTTTGCGAGCAGATCGACAGACACAGGCCCTTGCAGCGACATGTCGTGCAGATCGTCGTCAAACAGAACCGAGCAATCCTTACCAGCCGCAACCGTTGTCAGGGATTCCATGCCCGTTCCTGTGCCAATCACGACCATCCAAGTGTTCACCGCAAGATGATAGATGACGCAGTCGTCGATAAACTTGCCATCGGAATTCAGCATCGCTGCGTAAACGGCACGACCCGGTGCGATCTTTTCAACGTTGCGTGTCGTGCAACGGTCGATGACATAGGCCGCGTCTTTGCCAACAACATGCAGTTTTTTCAAACCGGACACGTCCATCAGCCCTGCCTTGGTGCGGATCGCCTCGTAGTCAGCTTTTGCGCGTTCGGGTGTGTGGTCATAGAACCAAGCGGTTCCCATGCCGTTCCAATCCTCAAGTTCGCCGCCGATTTCTGCGTGGCGCGGTCCAAGTGCGGAATGTCTCCAAAGAATGGCCATGGTGGTCCCCTGTCATGTTTAATGCTGTGTTGTCCGGCATTCAGCCTCAGACAGCCTCAAAAAGCAACAACGCGAAGCAACTTTTTTTCCTAACAGGCAAATTCAGGTGTGGTTGGCGCGTCGCAGTTTAGCTGAACATCCGCGCCCAAGTTTCTAAAAAACGTTGACTAGGGGTAACTTACTGCTCAAGCTGCATGAATAAAATATTACTCAGGGGCAAAAATGTCCCGGGAAACCAAGGGGAGACAGAGTTTTGGAAGGTAATCTAAATGCGTTATACCGCTGCTACTGTAAAACCCGAAATTTCTCATGCGTTATGATGCGGAAGTTGTCTGACACCTGGCTTCGGAAAGATTTCCAC
>RCMY010002800.1_pt1 | contig 15672 bp, 12 predicted proteins | sample 2041341 | NCBI WGS metagenome assembly RCMY01 (sample SAMN09708234, study PRJNA481090) | Marine sediment metagenome, whole genome shotgun sequencing project. | reverse complement strand
CCGTCTTTACCGCGAAGGCGGTAATCTGGCGAAATAACAACGGTTATTAATAAACTATTGAGGATGTTTCATAGATTACCGCCTTCGGGGTAAAGACGGTGAGCGCTTCAAACTCTTAAACGAACTCTATTCTTTGACATAACAACAAACTCCTTTTTATAAAATCAAATGATCAGCGCATTAACACTTAAAAATGACATAGTCTTAGGCATATGATAATGTCAATAAGACTATAATACTGAAATGTACTTATAAAGGTCAACTTATGAGAAATATAATAAAAATTTTCGTCTTGCTAACGCTCAGCTTATCCTCATTTTTTACTTTTGCGCAACAATTTGACGTGCTGCTATTTACTAAAACTCTAGCTTGGCATCATAAATCAATCGCCGCGGCAGTAGCCAATATTAACTCTCTAGCAAAAGAACACGACTTTAACGTGGTTTGGCATGAAGAGGCGTCTTACTTTAATGACGAGTATCTTGCTCAGTTCGATGTGGTGGTTTTTATGCTGACTAGTGGTGACATTTTAAATGAAGAGCAACAACTCGCCTTCACGCGTTTTATACAATCTGGTAAAGGTTTTGTAGGTGTTCATAGCGCATCTGATACTGAAATAGATTGGCTATGGTATCAAAAACTCGTAGGAAGAACCTTCAAAATACACCCCCCCGTTCAAACTGCAATGCTACAAGTTGTAGACAAGTCCTTTCCCGGTATGAATCAGGTAACTAGCAATACACTTTGGACTGATGAATGGTACGATTTCGGTTCTGAGAATACCCCAAAACTGAACTATTTACTAAGCGTTGACGAGAGTAGCTACGATACAAAATCCGATTGGGGCAAAGGTAAAAAGGGCAATGGCATGGGAGCATTTCACCCTATAGCTTGGTACCAAGAGTTTGAGGGGGGGCGATCTTTTTATACTGCTTTAGGACACCTCGATGCGGTTCATCAAAACCCTACTTTCAATAAACACTTGTTTGGCGGTATATATTGGGCGGCAACAGGGAAAGGTATCACCAAACAATAACCCAGCAAATGTTAGCGCTACCAAATAAAAGGTAATAACAGCAAAAAAATATTATTATTTGTGAATAAAATAGTGAAGGGCCCAAGCGGCCCTATTTGTGATATAAAAAATTTAACAAACAACTGCTTAGTCTACTTAGCTTGATAAGAAATGTTAATGAAATGCGTTTTAAGTTAATTTATTTGCGATAAAACCATTGATAAATGATTATATCAATGATAATGTTAGCGCTAACAAATATAACATAAAAGAACTGATTATGTATTTAGGAATAGATTTAGGAACATCATGTGTAAAAGTAATTATTCTTGATGATAACGATAAATTAGTTGCCCAAGCATCTTCGCCTTTAGTTGTTAGTCGCCCTGCACCGTTGTGGTCAGAGCAAAACCCAAGTGATTGGTGGGAAGCGACAAACTTAGCAATAGCAGAACTGCGTCAAAGTAATGCTGCAGATCTACAAAAAGTCAAAGCAATTGGCTTATCGGGCCAAATGCACGGTGCGACTCTTCTGGATGATAAAAACGCGATTATCCGTCCTGCCATTTTATGGAATGACGGGCGCAGCGAACAACAATGCAAAACAATTGAAGCGCGCGAACCTAACACTCGTTCAATAACGGGTAACATCGCTATGCCGGGCTTCACTGCACCTAAACTTGTCTGGCTCAAAGAAAATGAACCTGAGAACTTTAACAAAGTCGCTAAAATTCTTTTACCTAAAGACTACTTACGCTTTTTAATGACTGGCGAGTTTGCATCAGACATGTCAGACAGCGCAGGTACTTTATGGCTAGATGTTGCAAAAAGAAAATGGTCTGAACAAATGCTAGCCGCCACCGACTTGAGCATTGATCAAATGCCAACCTTATTTGAAGGCACAGAGATTACAGCTTACTTAAATAAAAATATTGCAGCAAAGTGGGGAATGAGTGAAGTCCCTGTTATCGCAGGTGGTGGTGACAATGCAGCCGGAGCGGCAGGCATTGGTATTATAAATCCAAACGAAGCCTTCTTATCTTTAGGTACGTCAGGCGTATATTTCGTCGCGACCGAAACTTATAACCCTAACCCAGATAGCGCTGTACACACTTTTTGTCATTGTATTCCTAACACTTGGCATCAAATGTCAGTGATTTTGAGTGCTGCAAGTTGCTTGAGTTGGGTTACTAAATTAACTGGAATTAGTGACGAAAAGGCCATGCTAGATAAAGTAGAAAAACTAGACTTCTCAACACCGTCATCAGTGATTTTTTTACCGTATCTTTCTGGAGAACGCACACCGCACAACAACCCGAATGCAAAGGGTGTTTTCTTCGGCCTTGACCACAATACCGATGCCGCTACCCTTGGCCGAGCAGTACTTGAAGGTGTCGCTTTTGCCTTTGCTGATGGTCAGCAAGCCTTACTAGCTGCAGGCACAAAAATAGATCAAGTGTCTGTTATAGGTGGCGGCTCTCGCAGCGTGTTATGGGGAAGAATTCTTGCCAGCGTACTTAATAAACCACTGACGTATCGTAAAGGTGCTGAAGTTGGACCCGCTTTCGGTGCAGCTCGTCTTGCCAAAATAGGCCAGACCAACATACCAGCGAGTGATGTTTGTATTGCCAGCGAAATCGATTTTGTTATCGAGCCTGAGCAAAACCTACAGGATTATTACGCTACCCAACACAAGAAATACCAACAACTTTATCAAAGCTTAAAAGAGCACTTTTAACTTTAACCTTATACTGAATTAACCAGGAGTAGAACATGAGTGAACAATTTTTTAGCAACGTTAATAAAATTAAATTTGAAGGCCCAGACAGCAAAAATCCTTTAGCCTTTCGCTACTACGATGAAAAACAAGTAGTTTTAGGTAAGACCATGAAGGAACACCTTCGCTTTGCTGCTTGTTACTGGCATAACTTTTGTTGGGCTGGTTCTGACATATTTGGTGCCGGTACATTTGACCGACCGTGGATCAAACCAACAGGAAACCAATTAGAACTGGCTGAACAAAAAGCGAAAGTTGCCTTTGAATTCTTTGAAAAACTAGGCGTGCCGTATTTTTGTTTTCATGACGCTGATATCGCTCCTGAAGGCGATTCGCTTCAAGAATTTCACGCTAATGTAGATCACATCGTAGAAATTTTCGAAAAAGAAATGAAGCGAACTGGCATCAAACTTTTATGGGGTACAGCTAACTTATTTTCTAATGCTCGTTTTTGTGCTGGTGGTTCAACTAATCCTAACCCAGATCTTTACGCTTATGCAGCGGCGCAAGTTAAACACGCAATGGATGTTACACATCGTTTAGGCGGCGAAAACTACGTACTGTGGGGTGGTCGTGAAGGCTATGACACACTATTAAACACTAACCTTGCACAAGAAGGCGAGCAATACGCACGTTTCCTTAAAATGGTTATTGAGCATAAACATAAAATTGGCTTTAAAGGTAAGTTATTAATTGAGCCTAAGCCACAAGAGCCTACTAAGCATCAATACGATTACGATACTGCGACCGTTGCTGGTTTCTTACACAAGCACGGAATTGCTGGTGAAGTTCATGTAAACATTGAAGCAAACCACGCAACGCTTGCTGGTCATAGCTTCCATCATGAAGTTGCTGTAGCTTGTGCTGAAGGTGTGTTGGGTAGCATTGATGCAAACCGCGGTGACATGCAAAACGGTTGGGATACGGATCAATTCCCTAACGATGTAGCTGAATGTACCTTAGTTATGTACGAAATATTAAAAGCCGGTGGTTTAGATACGGGTGGTTTTAACTTTGACACTAAACTTCGTCGCCAATCTTGTGAACGTGATGATTTATTCATTGGTCACATTGGTGGCATGGACACCATGGCTAAAGCTTTACTTAATGCGGCTAAACTAATTGAAGACGCACCATTATCAGATTTCGTTGAAAAACGTTACGCTGGTTGGAAAGGTGAATTAGGGCAAAACATTATGTCTGGAGCTCATAGTTTAGAAAGCTTATCTAAATTAGTACTTGAACAAAAAATTAATCCTAAACAAGAATCTGGTCGCCAAGAGTTACTAGAAAATATTGTTAACCGTTACGTTTAATTTCCATTTATAAACGATTGTAATACTGCTACATGTAAGGATTGCTAGTGATTTATTTAGGTCACAAGCAGTCCTTTATTATTGGTAGGAATTAAGCATTTTTATGGTTAAAAGTAATTTTAGTAAAACCACCTAAGGTTAAGTAACATGAATTTATTAGAACAATTGAAACAAGTCACAAAAGTTGTCGCTGACAGTGGTGATGTAGACTCTATCAAAGCATTAAACCCCGTAGATGCAACGACAAACCCTTCTCTCATTTTACAAGCTGCAAAATTACCGCAATATAAGCACCTAATTGATGATGCTATTGAAAAATCGACAATGGATGGTCAAACCGATATTGATAATGTATGTGACCAGCTCATTGTTAACTTTGGTTGTGAAATTTTAAAACATGTACCTGGCCGCATTTCCTCAGAAGTAGATGCCAAACTCTCTTTTGATACCGAAGCAAGCATTGAGAAAGGCCGCAAATTAATAGCGCTATATCAAGCAGCTGGGATTAACAATGAACGGGTGTTGATCAAACTTGCTTCTACATGGCAAGGCATTAAAGCCGCCGAGCAATTGGAAAAAGAAGGTATTGCATGTAACTTAACCTTACTGTTCAGCATGGCACAAGCGATTGCCTGTGCAGAAGCCAATGTCACCTTAATTTCACCATTTGTAGGTCGTATTTTAGATTGGTACAAAGCTAAAGAAGGTAAAGAGTTTATCGGCTCTGATGACCCAGGCGTTCAGTCAGTTACTCAAATTTTCGAATATTACAAAACCTACAACTACAATACGGTTGTGATGGGTGCGAGTTTCAGAAACACTACTGAAATTATTGAGTTAGCAGGATGTGACTTATTAACTATTTCACCGGCCTTATTAACGCAGTTACAAGAAACCCAAGGCAGTCTTGAAACAAAGTTAGATGCAACAAAAATCAAAAGCAAGTCTCGTGATGCACTAACACCTTTAACAGAATCAAGCTTTGCTTGGCAGCACAATGAAGATGCGATGGCCGTTGAGAAGTTATCAGAGGGCATTCGCAATTTTGCTAAAGACCAAGCCATTTTAGAAGCTTTGGTTGCAGCGTTAATTAAAAAATAATTCGATTCTATAGCCCAATACTACGCACGTTAGTATTGGGCTATTTCAAGCATTAAAACTACTTGAACCTAAACTAATACGATAAATTCAAAGGATAAAATCATGACGTCTTCAAGGCAGCATCTCGCTAATGCTATCCGCATTTTAACAATGGATGCAGTACAACAAGCAAAATCAGGCCATCCCGGCGCACCTATGGGTATGGCTGATATTGCCGAAGTATTATGGAATGATCACCTAAAACATAACCCACAAAACCCGAATTGGACAGACCGAGATCGCTTTGTTTTGAGTAACGGTCACGGTTCAATGTTACTTTATTCGCTGCTTCACTTAAGTGGTTATGATTTACCTATTGATGAATTAAAACGGTTTAGGCAGTTGCATTCAAAAACACCAGGGCATCCTGAATATGGCTACACCGTGGGTGTTGAAACAACAACAGGACCATTGGGTGCAGGTATTTCAAATGCCGTCGGCATGGCGATTGCTGAAAAAACACTAGCAGCCCATTTTAACCGCCCTAACTTCGATCTTGTTGATCACTTTACCTACTGTTTTCTCGGTGATGGCTGTTTAATGGAAGGCATTTCTCATGAAGTATGTTCATTGGCTGGTACTTTAGGCTTAGGAAAACTAATTGCTTTTTGGGACGATAACGGTATTTCAATCGATGGTAAAGTTGAAGGTTGGTTTACCGACAACACCCCTGCCCGTTTCGAAGCCTATAACTGGCATGTAATCAGTAATGTTGATGGGCATGATCCTATTGCGATTAACACTGCAATTGAACAAGCCAAAGCAGTCACAGACAAACCCACTATGATATGTTGCAAAACCACCATCGGTTTTGGCTCACCGAATAAGTCTGGCTCTCATGATTGTCATGGCGCACCACTGGGTGATGAAGAAATAGCCGCGGCACGAAAGTTTTTGAACTGGCCACATGCACTTTTTGAAATCCCACAAGATGTTTATAAAGGATGGGACGCTAAAAGCAAAGGCGATGGCGCTGAATCTGCTTGGTCTGCCCTATTTTCAGCTTACCAAGAACATCATCCTGAGCTAGCAATTGAATTTACGCGTCGCGTGATCAAGCAACAATTACCTGAATCGTTTGAACAAAAAGCAGATGAATATATCAACGCTTGTCAGCAAGAAGCTAAGACCATTGCCAGCCGCAAAGCCTCACAAAACTCGATTGAAACATTTGGCGCTATCTTGCCCGAGTTGTTAGGTGGCTCAGCAGATTTAGCGGGATCTAATTTAACGCTATGGTCAGGTTCAAAAGGTATTTCAGCTGATGACGCTGATGGTAACTACATTTATTACGGTGTGCGGGAATTTGGAATGAGCGGCATCATGAACGGCATATCATTGCATGGTGGCTTCATTAATTACGGCGCGACTTTCTTAATGTTTATGGAGTATGCGCGCAACGCCGTACGGATGTCTGCTCTAATGGGCATTCAAAATATATTTGTCTATACACACGATTCTATTGGCCAAGGGGAAGATGGTCCGACTCACCAACCTATTGAACAGATAGCTAACTTGCGTATGACGCCAAATTTAACAACATGGCGCCCTTGTGATTCTGTTGAATCTGCAGTTGCATGGAAGGCAGCAATCCAAAAACAAAATGGTCCAAGTGCCTTAATTTTTAGCCGCCAAAATTTACCTCATCAACATCGTGATAATTCACAAATTAAAGCAATTGAAAAAGGTGCATATATTCTGGTGGATTGTGCCGGAACACCTGATGCTATTTTAATTGCAACTGGCTCTGAGGTAGGAATAGCAGTAGATGCGGCGAAAGCATTGACAGCACAAGGCAAAAAAATTCGGGTTGTATCCATGCCTAGCACCACTGTATTTGACCAACAATCGAATGAATATAAAGAAAGTGTACTCCCAGATACTGTCACCTCTGTAATTGCCATAGAAACAGCACATGCTGATTTCTGGCATAAATATGTTGGAAGAAAGGGTGAAATTATCGCGATGACATCTTTTGGTGAATCCGCACCAGGTGGTGATTTACTAGATCACTTCGGTTTCACTGCTGAAAATATCATTAATACTACATTGAATACGATAACAAAAAACACATCACTTTAAGTTTATATATTTTAATAAGTAGTAATGCCTGACCCATTTGTTGGATGTTCTTAGCGCTACGGAGACTAAAGTTCATCTTTCGAATGAGTCAGATAAAAGGTAACTAAGATAATTATGTCAAAGATTAAAACATATGACATCGCTAACCAACATGGCGATACTTTGAGTATCATAAACTTTGGCGCACGCCTGATCAGTTGGCATACGCTGGTTAACAATGAAAGCCGTAATATTGTTTTAGCTTACAAGACCCTTGAGGATTATCTTAGTGACCCCTTCTATTTAGGCGCGATTGTTGGACCATTTGCCAATAGAATTGATGGTGCTCGTTGTAATATCTCAGGTAAGGAAATTAGATTTGCGCCAAATGAGGGTGAAAATCAGCTGCATGGTGGTGATAATGCATTAGCGAATCAATTTTGGTTTTGCCAGCATCACAGTGCTCAATCGTTAACCTTAACCTGTAGGTTAAAAGATGGGTTCAACGGATACCCTGGCGACATTAACGTGCGTGTAAGCTATGAAATTACCGCGGACAGTGAACTCATCATTTCAATGAAGGTAAACACCAACAAGGTTACTATTGCAGGCCCAACGGCTCACCCTTATTTTAATTTAAATTCAAATCATGGCTCAACAGAACATAGTTTGAAAATCTATGGTGACCATTACACCCCTGTAAATAACCTAGGTATACCGACAGGTGAAATTAAAAAGGTAGAGGGTACTGAATATGATTTTCGTGTTTCAAGGCTAATATCGTGTACGACCAATACTTCCCCCTTAGACCATAATTTTTTAACGTCGTTAAGCGATACAACTATTACTCATGATTGCCGTAAACAAGCGACCTTAGTAAGTGACGATAAACAGTTAACACTTCACGCCTTTTCAAACTACCCTGCAATTCAAGTTTACACAGGAACGCACCTGCAAGCCCCCTTCACTCAGTATCAAGGTGTATGTCTAGAACCTCAGTTTTGTCCTGATAGTCCGAATCAACCGAACTTTCCATTTCATAGCACAAGGCCTGACACCCCTTTATCAACGATTATCCGATATAGATTAAGCAAGTAGTTAGCTTATGATAAAAGGAAGTCTATTTTACAGTGATATTTAGCACAGAGTAGGCATCAAAGCTCTATTGTGTCGTAAAGTGAGCAGTTAAGTTTTTTAACCACCTTTTTTGTCTCATTCTCATGGTAAACAATACTGCTTTACATATTTCTTCTGAGTACGCTGTGACTACCACCCAAAACAAAGGCCACTGAAAATAGAACGCCGCTAACATAGTCAGAGGGATACTGATTAACCACATACCAATAGAGTCTATCAGTAAGCAATATTTATTGTCTCCGCCTGCGCGTAATATCCCCATGGACAATGTCATGTTAAATACTTTGATGCAGGTACCGTAAGTGATGATTAAAAATATTTCAGCCGCTAATTGCAAAGTATCATCGGCCATTAGATGGAATGGGCGAAAAATAAGGCCCTCAACTGAATGAAGCAAGACTGCGAGTACAAATGTAATAATTGGTGCGCCAATTGAAAAAACGATACTAGTTTGCCAAGCATCTTTAAAATTATTAGCACCTAAACTTTGCCCTATAATAATTGAACAAGCGGACGAAAATCCCATAAAGAAGGCAATGAGCACGCCTTCAATAGGGGTCAAAATACTCATTACTGCCAATTCTTGCGTTCCCATTTGTCCATATATTAATTGATAAACAAATGTGCCTAAAGACCAAACACCAAAACTAATCATCATCGGCCAAATTAATTGAACAAATTTGAGCCACTGAGTTTTATTTTTTATATCACGGAGATCCTCGCGATTAGGGAGAATTGGGTGTGATATTTTTTTTAAACAAAAAATGATAATAACTAGATGAAACAATCGCGAAATACTGGTTGCCCATGCAGCCCCAGCAACTCCCATAGCCTCAATACCAAGACCACCATTGATTAACCAGTAATTTAAAATGACGTTTAAAACAATCGCTAAAGAACTAAACGCCATTGGCAACTTTACTTGGCCAGTGCCGCGCAAGGCATTTTCAAAAATGATAATAGCAGCCACAAAAAATAAGCTAGGAAAAGTTATCCATAAGTATTCTTCACCTAAGGTAATGACTGACATATCGTTACTAGCGAGTGCTAATACATTGGAAGCGAAAAAGAAATTTAAGGTGACGATAGGAAGTAAAACAAGGGAAGAGAAGATGATGCCCATTATGATAATTTGTTTTATTTTATTTAGCTGTCTTGCGCCAAAGTATTGCGCTGACAAAACGCCAACACCCGTTGCAACACCGGTGACGATGATTAAGAAAACAAAAAATATACGATTACTTATCCCGACCGAGGCAACAGCGTTGTCCCCTAGATGCGAGACCATAATAATGTCTACCATCCCAAGTAAGGTAATTAAAATACTTTGCAGCGAGATAGGCCAAGCCAGCTTGGATACCTTCCTAATAAAGTAAAAATCAAACATAGATATTAGTCATGGTAAGTGGCAGACATTAAACAGAAATAACGCAATTTGCTTTTGCAGTGGAATCTCTTTCAATGATTTCGAAATCCAGCACGTTTCTATACTCTCGAGTGTTCGCAGTTGAGAGGTCAGCAAATTTTCCAGAAGCAATAATAGCAATGGCTAACTCAGCCATTTGTTGAATAGGTTGCCTGACAGTTGTTAAATTGGGAGAAACGGTTACAGCAACATTACCATCATCAAAGCCAGAGATAGATAACTCAGATGGCACAGCAATTTGCTTTAAATGAGCGGCGGCTAAAACAGCGGCCGCCATTTCATCGTTTGCAGCTACAATCGCGGTAGGTTTTTCTTTTAATGAGAGCAACTTTTTTGCTGCAACAAGACCTGAGTCATAGGTGAAATATCCTTGCTCAATGTATTCAGGGGGTACATTAATTTGGTTTGAACGCATCGCATCCAAATATCCTTGATAACGCAAACGGCTTACACCTTGGTTCGTATTGCCAATTATATGACCTATTTTAGTATGACCTTTCTTAATTAAAAGCTCAGTCATTTCAAAGCTTGCTTGGTAATCATCCATACAAATATATGGTGAAATATTTAATTGAGTATCAGGCGAAATGCGAACAAACATGACATTAGCTTCCTGCAAAGACGCCAGCAACTTAGGTTCATCGCAAACGGGCGGTAACAAAATCAAACCATCCACTTGAGTAACTTCAATCAGATCTTTTACGGATGCCAACGACTTCTCAATGTCATCATCAATTTCGTCAACAACAAGGTGATGCCCTGTCGTACGACAGCTTTTTAAACCACGTAATAAAAATTTACTTACGTAAGAAGTATCTGAATCATAATAGAGTAAACCAATAAAAAAGGACTTTTTACTAGCGAGTCTGCGCGCTGCAACATTAGGTCGATAGTTTAGGGCTTTAATCGCCTTCATTACTAACTCTTGTTTAGCTTTGCTAACTTTACCATCTTGGCTTAGTACTCTGGAAACTGTCATACTCGAGACACCTGCCTTTTCAGCGACATCTTTAATTCGAGCTCGTCTAGATTCATTCACTAATATAGCTTCCTGTTATTGTTCACACCCATCGGCAGTGTATTTTACCAAAATTTGGTAGCGTTATCATTGAATGAATAAATTAATTAGCGAAAATAATACCGATTGGGTTTACTGGGATTTTTTCATTGTAAACGCATTTAATATTAGCGCTTTTAATTGTTGCTGAGCGTGGTTTTATGCCCTGATATATTCACCTCCATAGTATATAAACCATGATCCGTTGTGATCAATAGCGTTTTCAGCTGCTCACCACCAAAAGCAATATTAGTTATTTTAGGACCTATAGAAATTTTATCTAACTGTTCACCGGCATTTGAGTAAACATATATTGCACCTTCGTTATGACTCGTTGCATATAGATTGCCAGCACAATCTACCGCTATACCGTCAGGAGAATTAATGCTAATAAATGTCTCTTTGCCGCCAAAGTTTCCCTGTTTGTCTAATTGATATCTCACAATCTCATTAGCAAAGCTACCCACATAAAGAGTCTGTTGATCCGGCGATAAAGCAATACCGTTTGGCCTTACCAATGACTTATCTATAAGTGTTAAAACACCTTCAGGGCTATAGGCGTAAACGCCGGTGAAGGGAGTCTCTTGCTTGCGCCCACTCAGTTGCCAATCGGGATCAGTAAAATAGATAACTCCACAGTTCGATTGGACTAAATCGTTAGGAGAATTAAATTGTAAACCTTGGAACTTATTTACAATGGTTTCACTTTGCTTTGTCGAAATTAGCAATCGTGATAGCGAGCGAGTTGCATGGTTCATAGTATATATAGATTCACCAACCGCCATTAAACCATTCGTGCCCACATTTTCTTTATAAACACTAATTCTATCAGGTAAATCTAACTGATATATCGTAGAGCCTGGACCTTGGGTTTGTGGGCCATTAAAATCCATCTCAGAAAAATAAAATGCATTACTGTGCGCCGACCACGTTGGCCCTTCCAAAAAAGAAAAGCTATTGCCCACAAGCCTTATTTTATTCTGACTGGTAAGCGGCACATATTCAGATTCACATTGATATACAGCTTGCTTTGCAATGGTATCTATTGAATATAAATAAAATAGAGTGATTAAACCAATGATAGATAGATTATTATAGTTCATTTGACATCTCTTTTATTTATCAACATTTTCAATTAGGGGAACATCATATTTCAACTTGAGTATTTGTCAAGTTGACTATAACATGGTCTGTACAACTAAATAACAATGAATAGACATGAAAAAACTATTGCTAAGTACTTTAACGCTCTGCACATTAATGAGTCACCCCGCATTGGCCAACAAGGAACCTTTAAAATCTGCGTTCTCTGAATCCTTTAAGTTTGGTTTGGCAATTAATGATGATATTGCCTCAGGTAAAAATGCCCCACTGCAAGAAATCGTGAAGCATCACGCTAATTCCATTACCCTAGAGAACTCCATGAAAGCGGAAATAATTAGTCCGTTAAAAGGTCAATACAATTTTGATGCCGCTGACAAGTTTATTGAGTTTGGAAAACAGCATGATATGTTTATCCTTGGTCATACACTTGTTTGGCACAATCAAACTCCAGATTGGTTTTTCAACAATGAACGTGGCGAGCCCAACACACCGAAACAACAGTTAGAGCAAATGCATCAATATATTAAGGTTGTGGCAAGCCGTTACGCCAACAAGGTTGACGCATGGGATGTTGTCAATGAAATTATTGGGGAAGACGGTAATTATCGCGACACCATATGGGTACAAAGAGTCGGAAATGGCGATGAAGTGGTAAAAGCAGCATTTACCTACGCAGCAAAATACTCTCCAAACACAGAGCTTTACTATAACGATTTCAATGCTTGGCGTCCTGAGAAACGAGAAGGCATTATTCGCATGGTAAAAATGCTTCAGGACAGTGGAATACGCATCGATGGTATCGGTATTCAAGCTCATTGGGGACTAAACTTCCCAGAAACCAAATACATTGAACAAGCAATTAATGCCTACGCTGAATTAGGTGTAAAAGTGATGATAAGTGAGTTAGATATTGACGTACTACCCATCACAAAGGAGGGCCAAGTGATAGGCAAGGGATTATTAGATCCGCAATTTGAATTGGAAGAGTTTGAAAAGTTTCTAGACCCATATAAAGCAGGTTTGCCACCAGAAGTTGAAAAGCAATTAACCCTGCGCTACCGAGAACTTTTCGAAATTTTTAATAGGCATAAAGAACAAATTGACAGAGTCACATTGTGGGGAGTCGACGATAGTATGTCTTGGAAAAATAGCTATCCAATCCCTAATAGAACAAATTACCCTTTACTTTGGGACCGTGACTTAAAAGCAAAAAGTGCAATTGATGAAATTTTAAAAGTAGTAAATTAATAAATCATTATATTGCGGAATTAATAACACTTTTTCTTAAGCGAAGATTTTCGCCACAACACCAGTATCTACTGTACGACCACATTCACGGATTGCAAAGCGTAAGCCTTTATCATTTTTGAAAAGATGGGCACAAAATCCCCTGTTAAGATTTGTACCTTGGGAGTAAATGTGGCGCGGGCCATTTTGTTCTTGATGAAGCTTTCGTTCCTAGCGCAAGTGCGGCGTTAGTAGCGCTTACGTATTGCAGTAACAACCACTGGCTTCTGTATCGACAATAGCGTTTTGCTTATTTTTCATCGCTTTTGGCAAGTCTAGCCATTGTTGCAAATATTGGTCAACTTGGCCGCTTCCAGCGAAACAGCCACTGCCGCGCGAATACGGGCCCATGTAAAGTAATTTACCGCGCTTATCAATAGCGATTATTGCCGGCGTTGACGGTACAAATTCGCGTAAATTGGGATAGTCACTGATGTCGAGAGTAACATTAGAAAAATCTTGGGTCTTTGACCATGCCGTTAGATTGCGCACATGCGATTGCGCCAGCCACTCACAATAGCAGTTATTTTGGACAATATGAAAAAGATGAACTTGCGGTTCTAATTTAGATAAGCTTGGGAGTAAACTCTTTACAAGCGACTGCTCAAAATCACTCGACATTATGGCTTGCGATAGTTTGAGCTGGGGATCAAACTCAGATTTAGCCGCGCTTGCAAACCAAAATATAATCACAGTCGATATCAAAAACCAAAGCAAAATAACCCATGTTAGGCCAAACTTGTTAAGGCTCATAAGCCGTGCCTTTTGTGAACGTAAGAAAATATGGCCAACAATTGTTAACTAAACCTGAAGTGCTTAAGTTGACTGTTTAATTCATCTGCAAGTTGATTTAGTTCGCTAACATCGTGTCGCAAATGATCGACTTGCTCACGTTCACTTTTAAACATGTTATCGAGATGGTCGGTTGACCGACTAATCGACTCTGACGCTGCAGCTTGCTCAGTAGCAGAATTTGCAACATGCGTCACATTGTCATTTACTTTTTCGATACTTGAGAACACGTCAGCCATATTCATAGTCGCTGACTCTGAAGACCCAACCGCTAGTTCAACCATGTTGACACAATTGTTCATGTTATCCACAGAAAGGTTCGCGCTTTGGGTTAGGGTTGACGTAATTTTTTCAATTTCTTCAGCACTATTTTTTGATTTAATCGCCAAATTTCTCACTTCGTCAGCAACCACAGCGAACCCGCGCCCGTGCTCACCGGCCCTGGCAGATTCTATCGCTGCGTTTAGAGCAAGCAAATTGGTTTGCTCTGCGACTGACTTTATTGACTGCATAACGCTAGAAATATTTTCGCACTTTAGGCTTAACTCGCTAATGGCTATTGCTGTGGTTTCTAAGGTCGCCTTAAGTTGCGCAACATTATTTTGGCTTGCATCAATAGCTGTACGCGTTTCTAAAGTACTGTGTTTTGCTTTTTCCGCTATGGTGTTTGCGTTTTGTGACAAATCCGCTACTTCACCAATACTATGTGTAATATTTTTTATAGACTCAGATATAGTGCTAACTTGTAAGTTTTGCTCACCTACCGTGGTATCTAAGTCGTCTGAAGATAATTTTATCTTCTCTGCAATGCGCATTAATCCCGCTCCTACCAAGCTAGACTGTTGCGCTAAGCGCTTAACCGCGTGGAGCATCTGGTTTAGGGCCTGCAAACTAGGATGGGTGGGAATATTAGCATCGCTTAAATCGATGTTGCCTGATTCTGCCATAATTTTTTGGATAGTACTGTTGATTTGAATCGAAACCGTGTGTTCTTGTGCGGCACGCTTTGCGATAAGCGCAAGTACTGCACACTCTAATATTGCAAAACTTGCATGAATAAACAATATAATAAAACCGGGTTGCGCCGCTTCAAAAACAACCACAGTGCCACCCCAATGCTGTGAAATAAATCCTACAATATGATGCGTAGCAATCACTAATGTGCCAGTTACTACCACTTTCCAGTCTCGAAATACTGACAAGAACGCCAGCATAACAAACACTTGAAAATGCATTTCGGTCATACCTAACGTTTGTTGGATATGCAGTGAGGCCATTAACTGGGTACCTAAAGCAACTGCATGTTTACTCAGTATATGGTTAGGACGCATAATACCTAAGTAGATTGGCAAACTAATAATAATGGCGCTGCCAAATAAGCCAAACATCAAGGTATCGGTTACATACCCAATACCGCAAGACGCTATAAACTGCACAATTAAGACACCTGCAAACAGTCTATGATTGCTTTTATTTTCGTTTTTCAACGTGCGATGATGCATAAAATAACCTCGGTCAGATACGGTAGCGCGCTTTCGCTAGAACTTTGTATCGGCAAAT
>RCMY010013230.1_pt1 | contig 15675 bp, 11 predicted proteins | sample 2041341 | NCBI WGS metagenome assembly RCMY01 (sample SAMN09708234, study PRJNA481090) | Marine sediment metagenome, whole genome shotgun sequencing project. | reverse complement strand
TGACGATGTACGAGGGCATTCGCCTCACCACGCTCGACTACGGCCCGGGGCACTGGCCCGGATCCGCACTGCCCGGCGAAACCGGCAACCTCGTGGTCGGCGGCCATCGCACGAGCAGCCACCGCGTGTTCCGCAATGTCGATCAACTCGTGGCCGGTGACGAGATCATCTTCCGCGACGACAGCGGTGAGCACACCTACCTCGTGGACCGCGTCGAGGTGGTCGAACCCACCGCCGTGTGGATCGTCGACCCGACGGAGACCGCGACCGCGACGCTGTTCGCCTGTCATCCGCCGGGGTCGACGGCGCAGCGGATCGTCGTGTTCGCCGACCTCGCCGAACCCGACAACACCTGATGCCCGACGCCCAGGGGTCACCGGTTCCTCTCGCGCGCCTCACCGGCTGTGTGTTCGGCGGTCTGCTCGTGGCACTGGCGATGCCGCCGTGGGGGTTCTGGCCGCTCGCGTTCGCCGGCATCGCAAGCTTCGAACTGGCTCTCGGCGACGAACCGATCAGGTCGCGGCGGGCATGGGCGGGGCTCGCGTTCGGCCTGCCGTGGATGTTGATCGGCATGGCTTGGATGTGGTTCCTCACGGTGCCCGGCTATCTCGTCTCGTCGCTGCTCTTCGCGGCGCTGCATGCCGCGGCGGCTGCGATCGCACCGACGGGGCGGTGGCGGACGCTCGGACGTCCGGCTGCGCACACGGTGGCCGAGATCATCCGCATGCTGGTGCCGTTCGGGGGCGTCCCACTCGCGACGCTCGGCATCTCGCAGGCGGCCGGACCCTTACTCGCCGTCGCACGTGTCGGTGGTGTGATCCTCATGACGTGGCTCGTCTTGCAGGTCGGCGTCGCGGTCGCCGAACCGCTTCGACGGCTGGCCGTCGCACGTCGGGCCGGCGGCCCGGCCCGACCGGTCCTGCAACCGCTCGAGTCCCGCGGGTTGGCCGCGGCCGCGCTCGTCGTCGTCGTCGCCCTCGTCGCCCCGGCGGGCAGCGATCGCGACGTCGCCCCACTGACCGTGGCCGCGGTTCAGGGTGGTGGCGAGCAGGGCACATCCGCACTGAACGTGCCCAGTTCACGGGTGACGCGCGCCCACCTCGACGCCACCGCCACGATCGAAGCGAACGACGAGCTCGACGTCGTCGTCTGGCCGGAGAACGGCATCGACGTCAACGACATGGCGTTCGCCGACAGCGAGGCGCTCGACGAGATCGCCGCTGAGGCCGAGCGGCTCGGCGTGCCGTTCGCCGTCGGCGTCACCGTCGACTCCGAGTTCAGCGCCTACCCGAGCGACGGCAGCTTCGTGAACGCCCAGGTCGTCGTCACGCCCGATGGCGACGTCACGAGTGGCTACGAGAAGGTCCGGATCGTGCCGTTCGGCGAGTACGTGCCGATGCGTGGGGTCCTCGAGGCGCTCGGGGCGCCGCTCGACCAGATTCCGTCCGATGCGGTCCGTGGCCGGGACCCGGCCGTGATCGAACTGCCCGACGGCACTCGCCTCGGCGTGATGATCTCGTGGGAGGTGTTCTTCGGCGACAGGGGGCGCGACGCGGCGGAGTCCGACATTCTCATCAATCCGACCAACGGCGCGAGCTACACCGGAACGATCGTCCAGACGCAGCAGGTCGCGTCGAGCCGGCTTCGGGCGATGGAAACCGGTCGGTGGGTGGTGCAGGTGTCACCGACCGGCTTCTCCGCGTTCGTGTCACCCGACGGTGAGGTCTTCCAGCGCACCGACGTGAGCGAGCGGCGCGTGATCACGATGGACGTACCGCTCCGCTCCGGAACCACCTGGTACACCTCGCTCGGCGACGCCCCGTGGGTCGTCCTCGCGCTCGGCCTGCTGCTGGTGTCGCTGTGGTTCGGCGGCTGGAACGAACGGCTCAGGTCTCGAGCAGCAGCGTGACCGGCCCGTCGTTGACGAGCCCCACTCGCATCTCGGTGCGGAACCGCCCCGTGGCGACCGTCGCCCCGAGCTCCCGGAGGTGCTCGACGACGGCGTCGACCAGCGGTTCGGCGTGTTCCGGCCGGGCTGCGTCGGTCCAACTCGGGCGCCGCCCCTTGTCGGTGCTGCCGTACAGCGTGAACTGACTGACGACGAGCACTTCGGCCGCAGCGCCGTCGTCGAACCGCTGCGCGAGCGAACGGTTCATGACGCCTTCGTCGTCGTCGAGGATGCGCAGGTGCCAGATCTTCGCCGCCAGCTTCTCGGCGTCGGCCGGGCCGTCGTCATGGGTCGCTCCGATCAAGGCGCAGATACCCGCCCCGATCTCACCGACGAGTTCGACACCACCGTCCGGACCGACCACGTCGACCGACGCCTCGAGGACCCGCTGGACCAACGCACGCATGTCCGCAGCCTGGCACGCACTGGGCGGCGCCGACCTGATCGGCCAGGATGAAGGCGTGAACGCACTCCCGACCATCACGGCTGGAACGATGCGCGTCGAGATCGATCCCGACGCCGGCGGCCGAATCGCTCAGATCACCGTCGGTGACACGCCGTTGCTCGTCGGTCGTGACGAGGTCGACGGCGACCCACTCGCCTGGGGCGCTTTCCCGATGGTCCCGTGGGCCGGTCGCATCCGCGACGGCCGATTCGTCTTCCGCGAGGAGCGGTACGAGCTGCCCCGCAACCACGACGGTCACGCGATGCACGGTGTCGGGTTCGCCTCTGTCTGGGTCATCGCCGCGCACACGGAGACCCGAATCGATCTGCACCTGGGTCTCCCGACGGATGCGACGTGGCCGTTCGGTGGCAGCGTCACTCAGGTGTTCGAGGTCGACGGCGACGGGTTGACGTGCACGATGACGGTGACCGCAGACCGTCGGGCGTTCCCCACGTCGTTCGGCTGGCACCCGTGGTTCCGCAAACCCGATCGTCTCGACTTCCATCCGTCGGCGATGTACCGGCGCGATGGCGACCACATCACGGTCGACGAGTTGGTCACGGTTCCCGACGGCCCGTGGGACGACTGCTTCGTCAACCACGACCCGGTCGGGCTGCTCGTCGACGGCATCCAGGTGACGCTCGTCTGACGGATTGGGTCGTCTACGACGAGCCATCGCATGCGACCTGCGTGGAACCGCAGACGGCGCCGCCCGATGCGTTCACGATCCGGCCCAAGATCGTCGAACCAGGGTCATCGATGGTTGCATCGTTCCAGCTCAAGGCGGTGCAGGCTCCGAGGGCGGCCACCGACTGACGGCGCTCGGGCCCGCAATCCGGGGCGTCCGGCACGGAATCTCTGAAAGAATCGCGAGATTCCCGGGCCTCGACCCTCTGGACCCCCAGAGGACGGCCCATGACCCATGACATCGACGACGACGGACGCCCAGCTCGTAAGCGACCACCTCGCCGGCGACCGCGCCGCGTTCGCGGCGATCTACGACCGGTACGGCGCCACGCTGTACGACACCGCTGCTGCGATGACGCGCCATCGCGACGATGCCGCCGACATCACGCAGGACGTCTTCGTCGTCGCCGCCGAGCGGATGTCGCAGCTGCGCGACCCGTCACGGCTCAAGCCGTGGCTGTTCGCGATCCTGCGCAACGAGGTGTACCGGCGCTCGGGCAAACGCAAGCGGGTCGTCCTGACCGACTTCACGGAGCCGACGGCTGAGATGGCCCTGCCTCCCCAGTCCGCTGACGAGACGTCCGAGCTCGAATATCAGGAGCTGGCCGAGCTCGTCCGCGGCGCAGCGTTCGGGCTCGACGAACGCGACCGGCTCGTGTTGGAGCTGAGCATCCGTCAGGGCCTCGACGGCGACGATCTCGCGGACGCGCTCGGGGTGTCGGCCCAGCAGAGCTACGGCCTGGTGCATCGCATGCGTCAGCGGACCGAGCGCAGCCTCGGCGCGTACTGCGTCGCACGCGGCGGGCGGGAGGACTGCGACGAACTCGCCAAGATCCTGGCCGGGTGGGACGGCGAGTTCACGGTGCTGATCCGCAAGCGCGTGGCCCGCCATGTCGACGGTTGCGAGACGTGTGAGCGGACCCGACGCAAGGTGGCACCGCTCGCCCTGTTCGGGGCGGCACCTGCGTTCGCCGCTCCGGCCGATCTCCGCGATCGTGTGCTCGCGGCCGCGGGCCATGGCGTGGAACCCAGCTACGGATTCGGTGCACCAGGAGGCTTTCCCACCGCGTTGCGGCATGCCAGGCGACTCGGTTTCTGGATCGTGCTGTCGACGCTGGCCCTGCTGTTCGTGGGCGGCACCGCTGCATGGGTCCTGGCCGCCGGCGACGACAACCTGGCCATCGGCGACGGCAGCACCACCACGACCGCCGCCGGCTCCCCCGCCGACACCGGCGCCACGGCGACGACCGTCGACACGATCGGCGACTCGAGTTCCACCACGTCGGCAACCACCGCGCCGAGCACCTCGACGTCGACCAGCAGCACCAGCACCACGTCGACCACCACATCGACCAGCAGCACCAGCACCACGTCGACCACCACGTCCGCTCCGATCATCGTCACGCTGCCGTCGACCACCACCACGACCTCACCGAGCACGTCGCCGACCACGAGCACGACCTCACCGAGCACGTCGCCGACCACGAGCACGACCACCACACCGACCACGCCGAGCACGACGACCACCGTGCCGACGACGCCGCCGGGAGCGCTGGCGCTCTCTGCCGGATCCATCGACTTCGGCACGACACGCGGCGACTCGGCGATCACGCTGACCAACACCGGCGGACAGCCCGTCGACTGGTCGAGCCTCACCGGTCCGGTCGCGTTCCGTGGCAAGTCGTCGCCGTACTCGGCCTCTCCCAGTAGCGGCACACTCGCCCCGGGCGCCCGAATCGACGTCATCATCGCCATCGACCGGAGCTGGCCGGTCGAAGGGCCCCTGGCCACCCAGCGGCTCACGTTCGCCGGTCCGGGCACGTCGGCTGCCGTCGACCTCGACGGCACGATCGCCCGGCCGCCACTCGTGGACGTCCGGCGCCCCGGCGCCACCCACTGCCCGATCATCATCGGAGCCGGGGACAACCCGCTCGTGGCAACCGCGGTCGTGAGCGACGAGTCACCGCCACTCACCGTCGTCTGGCAGATCGCAGGTCCGACCGGCAAACGTTCGCTCGCGATGACGCAGCGCCGAGCCGACTGGTGGGCGAGTGTCGTGCTCGATTTCGACGGGAACCAGAGTCCCGACGTCGGGCTGTTCACCTGGTCGATCATCGCGACCGATGCGTTCGGCAACCGCACCGTCCAGTCCGGACAAACCGACGTCCAGACGAGGTACTGCGGGTGACCGATCGCACGGTGACCGCAGCGTCGGTGGCGTCGAGATGATGTTCCTCCTCGCCGACACCGACCGACACCGCGGTCGCCGGCGCGCGGTTCAGCGGATGAGCGAGGACCGTGTTTGCGCCACCGGCGGGCCGATCGACGGGCGCTGAGCGAGCAGTCCGAGCACCGGTGTCGACGTAGTGGTGGTTTCGTTCGCGGTGGTTTCGTTCGCGGTGGTTTCGTTCGCGGTGGTTTCGTTCGCGGTGGTTTCGTTCGCGGTGGTTTCGTTCGCGGTGGTTTCGGTCGCAGTCCCGGTTTGGTTCGCGGTGGTGGTTTGGTTCGCGGTGGTGGTTTCGGTCGCGGTGGTGGTTTCGGTCGCGGTGGTGGTTTCGGTCGCGGTGGTGGTTTCGGTTGGGGTCACGGTCGAGAGGGCCGCCTCGGACACCGTCAGCGTCACGGGCACGGACAGCCGGGGGGCCGTCGGATCATCGGTGAGCACGACGATCGTGGCTTCGTAGCTTCCAGGTTCGAGATCGGCCGCAGAGAACGACACCTCGAGGTCCTGTGCGGCGCCGGCCGGCACGATCCCGTCCGACGGCGACACGTCGAGCCACGGCACGTCGGTGAACGGTTCGAAGTCCATCGCGTACGGCACGCCGTTGGCGAGGATCAGCGCGCTGTCCTCACCGATCGCCCACGCCCACTCGACGGGTTGCCCGACGAGCAGGACCCGGCCGGAGCCGAGCTCGTACTCGACGAGCGTCGGGTCGCCCCCGGGTGTGGTCGCGATGATCGTCCCGGTCGGGAAACCGGTAAAGGTCGCATGGCTCGCGAATTCACCGAAGAACGGGTTCGGGAGACCGACGGCGACCGGATGCTCCGGGATGGTCACGTCGTTGCTCTCCTCGTAGGCCGGTCCACTCACGGACCCGCCACCCGGCAGCGGGAGTCCGTCGGCGTCACCACCGTTGGCGCCCCAGGCAGCGGCCCCCAACCAGAGATACCCACCGGCCTCGACGTACGCGGCCAGCTGGTCGACCTGTGCGTCGAGCACGCCGTAGAACTCGGTCGGCTGGTCGTTGGCGACGAAGATCGCCTCGTAGCCGGACAGGTCGAGCGTCGGGAGGTCGCTCGAGCCGGCGACGTCGTGGGTGATGCCGCCCAGGTCCAGGACCTCGGAGATGGAGTCGAAGCCCCACGGCGAGACATCCTGCAGCACGAGCGCACGGGATCCGTTCAGCACGGCAGCCGTCCGGGCGGCTGTCCGCGCGGCCGGGTCGGCGGATGATCCGGAACGGTTCGCCCGAGCAGCGGGTGCGGCGACCGCGGGCGTCGGGGCTGCGGCAACGGCGGCCAACTCGTGCACCGAGTAGCCGAGATCGGCGAGCCCGTCGACGTTGCCGAGCGACAAGATCGTCGACGCCGTGTCGCCCGCGGGAACCACGAGGTCGATCGGACCGCCCTCGAGCGTGGCCTGCGGCCACAGCGGGGCGAGCGAGATGTCGAGGACACCGGGATCGCCGGCCGGGATCGTCACCTCGCCCGTGAGGGTCTGGTAGCCGTCCGACGACACGGTGAGGGGCCAGGTCCCCGACGGTCCGATCAGCACGAACGTGCCGCTGTCGTCCGCCTCGCGTCGGATCGGGTACGGCGCGCCATCGCGCTCGGCCGCCACCTCGATCGTCGCGGGGATCGGGAAGCCGACCCGTTCGTTGGTGACGGTCCCGCCGACGGAGCCGAAGCCCGCCGGCAGGGTGACCACCAGCGACGTGTCGATCACGACCTGCGACCGCCGCGGGTCGTTGGAGACGACGACCAGGTCACCGACGTACTCGCCGGGATCGACGCCACCGAACGTCACGGTCACGTCGGTGCTCTCCCCTGGTGCGATCGTGCCGGCGAACGGGTCGGTCGACATCCACGGCGCGTCGCGGAACGGTTCGATGGTCCCGGCTCCGTCGTCGGGCACCCAGTCGGTCGGTTGGAAATCGTCACCGACGACGGCGCCGATGTCGATCGAGTCGCGGACGCCCTCCATCGCAGTCAGCGGAACATCGAACCGCACGGCGGTTCCTTCGACGACCGCCGGTAGCTCGGCGATCACCTCGAACGTGCGGGTGTCGACGAGCAGGACCGATCCGTAGAGCGCACCGAACAGGTCGACGAAGTAGTCGACACCGAGCTGCTGCGAGGGGAGGCCTGCGAGCGCTTCGGGCGGGAGCCCCGTGGTGATGTCCTGATCCGCGTCGATGAACAAGTACCCACCGAACTGCGTCGGCGGTGCGGCCAGGTCGAACTGGACCGTTGCCTCGGTGCCGTCCGAGCCGGCCTCGATCTGGGTCACCTCCGGCGGAGCGAAGGCGTCGTCGTCCGGGTCGTCGATCACGACCTCGAGCGGTCCGTCGAACGTGAGGTCGGCGGTGAGCGGGATACGCGACCCCGTCGCCGGCGTGAAGCGTTCCCACGTGTTCGGCCGGATGACCGGCCCACCATCAGGACCGATTGCGGGTTCGAGCGGAGCCGCCGCTTGGGTCCGATCGCGCTCGCGCATCTCGTAGACCAGCGGTGCGGTGCCCTCGTTCGTGACGGTCACCGTTTGCTCGGTGGTCGTGTCGTACTCGACGGCGGCCGCCAACGACGTCGGTGCCACCGAGATCGACGCAGCTGCGAGCGAGAAGTCGACGGTCGGCGTGCGACCGGCGATGATCCGGACCGGTGCGACTGCGGATTCGTAGTTCTTCGCGTCAGCAGTGAGCTCGTAGCGACCAGGCACCAACCGGATCGAATAGCGACCCTCGGCATCCGTCGTGCCGGTACGACCGCCGGGTTCGGCGGTCACGGTGGCGCCCTCAACGGGTAGTCCGTCGTTGGCGTTGGTCACCACGCCGCTCACGACCCCTGTCGGCACGATCTGGTAGCGGTAGGCACCGTCCGGTGCCACGACGGCCTCCCGGAACGAGAACAGGAACGCATCGGTCGCCCCCGGCGCCTCGAGGCCGATCGTCGAGCTGGAACCGTCGCCGGGGCGGCCGACGTTGTTGCGATAGATGATGTCGATGTTGCCCCGTTCCCAGAGCTTCACCTGGAAGTCGGCGCGGCCGCTGCCGGCGTACTCGGTTGCCTGCTCGACCGAGATCGTGAACCAGCGGTTCGGTGCCCGGCCGCCCGAGCGGTACCCGACCGAGCTGTCGTCGTCGATCACGAGGTCGCTCCAGAGCGGGTAGATCGCTGCGGCCAGCCCATCGGCCGACGGGATCGGGGCCGGGCCGATGAAGGCGAAGTCGGGGCGTTCGAACGACATGGCGCCGTTGGTCGACATGTACACCGTCCGATACGTCTCGTCGTAGAACGGGAAGTCGAACGGCAAGCGGAGGCGACCGAACGAGTCGTCGCCGAACAGGTCCGACTGTGACGTGAACGGCGTCCAACTCGTGGAGATCGGGCGGCACCCGTGACCGAAGTCGTCGATCTTGCGGGTCGTCAGGATCGGCGCCCATCGGGTGCTGGGCAACTCGACCGACGCGGTGCCGGGCGAGGTGCACCCGCCGGCGCGAGCCTCGAGCGTGTAGTCGCCGTACGGCAGGGTGATCCGGTAGTACCCCGAGCTGTTGGTCGTCACCGGAGCCACCGGGGTACCGAGCGCTGTCACCGTCGCCCTCGCGACGGGGCGACCGTTCTCGGCGCTGGTGACCCGCCCGCGCAGGGTGTACGTCGGCAGCTTCGTGAGCACCACGTCCTGCGTCGTGGTCGAGTCGGCGACAATCTCGACACCTGACACGACGGCCGTCTCGTAGCCGAAGATCGACGCGCGGAGGGCCCTCGGCGAGCAGGAGTCGGTACCTGCCGTCGGCGTCGGTGAACGTCGAGAACTCGCGCACGTCGTTCGCGGCCACGACGCGGACCCCCGACAGGGCGCCATCGCCGTCCGCGGTGATCGTGCCCTCGAGCACGCCACCAGAGGCGACGAGGTCGACCGCAGCGAGGGCATCGATGCGTCCCTCGCCGTAGACGTTGTTCGGGTCGCCGTCGGCGTCGCCCCCGCACGACATGTCGATGATGTCGATCGCCGTCGCCTCGAGCGCACTCTGTGCGGCCGCCGGGTCTCCGATCAGTTCAGGGCAGAGAGCATGAGTGCCAGCGTTCCGGCCACGTGGGGCGCGGCCATCGACGTTCCGGAGTACGACTCGTAGCCGCCACCCGGGACGCTCGAGGTCACGTCCACGCCGGGCGCAGAGACGTTGGGATTGACCTTGCCGTAGACCGACGGCCCGCGACCCGAGAAGTCGGCGATCACGTCGTCGATGTCGGTGGCGCCGACGCTGATCGCGCCGGCGTAGTCGCCGGGGCTCCCTCCGTCGCCGCACGCCGGCCCCGGATTGCCCGACGAAAAGACGGGGAGGATTCCGGCCGCCCGCCACGCCGTGACGATGTCCTCGTAGAAGCCGTCGCCGGGACCGCCGCCCCACGAGTTCGAAACGATGTCGGGACGCTTCGCCGGGTCGGGGTTCTCGCCGGCGAGGTCGGTCGGCGCCAGCATGAACTGACCGGCGGCGAGGAGCGACGACTCGGTGCAGCCGAAGTCCTCACAGCCCTTGGCAGCGATCCAGCGGGCGCCGGGCGCGACGCCGATGTCGGGAGTGAACGGGCCGGGCCCGTCGCCACCGACGATCGTTCCCATCGTGTGCGTACCGTGGCCGACGTTGTCGCACGGCGAACCACCGCACGTACCCGTCGGGTCGAACCAGTTGTAGTCGTTGACGACCGTGCCGTTCCCGAGATTGCCCCGGTACTGGTTGATGAGCGCCGGGTGCTCGCCGTCCACGCCAGAGTCGATGCTGCCGACCACGACGCCGCCGCCGAGCACACCCTGCCCCCATGCCACGTCGGCGCCGATCTTGGCGATGTTCCATTCGGGTTCTGCGGCGGCCAATGCGACGTCGACCTGCTTGACCGGCTCGATCACCGGATAGATCCGTTCCTGACGGACTTCCGCGACGCCACCGAGCGAGGCGAGCGCATCAGCGAGCGCTTGCGTGCCGTCCACGACCATGGTGTTGCGGACCCAGTACGAGGTCGCCCTGCCGCCCAGCCGATCGACGAGCGCGAGTGCATCACGCTGGGTGGATGTCGCGGTCGCCTGCAGCTTGTCGATGACCTGCTTGCCTCGCGCCCTGAAGTCGTCGATCCGGGCTGCGTCCGACAGGTTGGCCTGTTCGTCGAACACGACCACGAACCGCTTGGTCGTCGCCGGGTCCGCGGCGACCGCTGGATCGACGGTGACCTCGCCGGGCGAACGGACTCCGGGCGGCGACGAGGCGGCCGCGGGTGCGGCGGCGAGATGTAGGGCTGAGCTGACCACCAACGCGGTGACCACCAGAAGACGGGAAGGACGGAGCATCGGGACCTCGGTTCGAGTGATGAAACGTTCCGCATCGAAGGGAGCAAGCCACCCGTCTTGTCGGTGACCGAACGGTAGACCCACCCCGCACACGTGGGAAGGGTCAGGACCGGAAATTGCGCGAGAATCGCGGTATATCTTCGTGATGGGCAGCGATGGGCCGACGGCCACGGCGAATCGCAGTGAACCGGGTGTCGTCGGGCGGACGAGACAGACGCTGTTACCGCAGGGTAATGGGCCACCGGTAGCCTGTCACGATGTCCAAACCGGCCGGTCTCGACCCCGGCGCGCCGCTCTCGCTCGCCTATCTGACCTACCGCGGCAAGCCACACGTCGGCGGCCAGGGGGTCTACACCCGCCACCTCACGAAGGCGCTCGTCGACCTCGGACACTCCGTCGAGGTGCTCGGTGGCCAGCCGTATCCCGTGCTCGACGATCGCGTCGAACTCACCAAGTTGCCGAGCCTCGACCTGTTCAACGACCACTACCCCGGTCGCTTCCCGGCCTACTGGGAGTTCAAGACCAGGTACGACTTCCTCGAGACCGCAGTCTTCAGCACCGGCCAGTTCGCGGAGCCGCTGGCCTTCAGCGCTCGGGTCAACCACCACCTCAAGAGCCGCCTCGGCGAGTTCGATCTCGTGCACGACAACCAGTGCCTCGGCTACGGCATCGCCAAGCTCGAACAGCAGGTGCCGCTGATCGTCACGCTGCACCACCCGATCACGCGCGATCGGATGCTCGAGATGGATGCCGCCCCGAACCGGTTCAAGCGTTGGTCGATCGGCCGCTGGTACGGCTTCGTGAAGATGCAGGGCCGAGTGGCATCGAAGATGCCGCGGGTCGTCGTCGTGAGCGAGAACTCGATCCAGGACATCCACACCGACATGGGCGTGCCGCTGGAGAACATGCGGCTCGTGCCGGTCGGCGTCGACCCCGACCTGTTCAAGCCGATCGAGGGCGTCGCTCGCGTGCCGGGCCGATTGATCACCACCGCGTCGGCCGACGTCGCACTCAAGGGTCTGGCCTATCTCGTCGAGGCGATGGCGAAGCTCCGCGCCGACGGGCACGACATCACGCTGACGATCATCGGCAAGCCGAAGCCCGGCAAGTCGATGGACCTGATCGACGAGTACGGCCTCGCGCCGCACATCGACTTCGTGTCAGGCGTGTCCGACGAGCGGATCGTCGAGCTGTACAGCGAAGCCGAGCTCGCCGTGGTTCCGAGTCTCTACGAGGGCTTCAGCCTGCCGGCGATCGAAGCGATGTGTTCCGGCACCCCCCTCGTCGCCACCGACGGAGGCGCCCTGCCCGAGGTCACCGGCACCGACGGCGAGACCGTCTTCCGGTGCCGCAAGGGCGACGCCGGCGACCTGGCCGCGACGATCAGCGACGCACTGGCGAACCCCGAGGCACGTGCCCGCATCGGCGAGGCCGGCCGCCATCGGGTGCTCGAGCGGTGGACGTGGCAGCGTTGCGCCGAACTCACGGTCGAGCAATACCGCGAAGTGCTCGCGATGCCGCAGAACATCGAGAAACTCCGCCGGAACGGGAGAATCTGAAGCGTGGTTTCCGACCAGTGTTGACCATCCGCTTCGACGAGCTCGGCCTCCGGCCGGGCGACCGCGTGCTCGACGTGGGCTCCGGCTTCGGTCGCCACGTGTACGAGTGCGCCCGTCGCGGCGCGCACGTGGTCGCACTCGACTACGCCGCCGACGAGGTCGTCGAGACCCGTGACACCCTGGCGGCGATGGTCGACGTCGGCGAGATCACGGCCGACAAGCTGATCGGCGTGCTGCGCGGCGACGCCACACGGCTGCCGTTCCCCGACGCGACGTTCGACGTGGTGATCACCTCCGAAGTGCTCGAACACATCCAGGACGATGTGGCGGCGATCTCTGAGATGGTGCGGGTGCTCAAGCCGGGCGGCCGGTTCGCCGCGACCGTGCCGGCATGGCTGCCCGAGACCGTCAACTGGAAGCTCAGCGACGAGTACCACGCCCCCAAGAGCATCGGCGGGCACGTCAGGATCTACAGCCGCACCGAACTGCGCGCCAAGCTGCGGACCGCCGGACTCGACGTCGACGGCTATCACCGGGCCCACGCCCTGCACTCGCCGTACTGGTGGCTCAAGTGTGTGGTCGGACCGCGCAACGACGATCATCCGGCCGTCGTGAAGTACCGACGATTCCTCGAGTGGGACATCATCGAACAACCGACGAGCACCAAGGTCGCCGAGAAGGTGTTGTCTCCCATGCTCGGCAAGAGTTCGGTGCACTACGGGACGAAGCAATCCGCATGAGCTCGATCCCCGATCTTCCCGGCGTGCTCACACGCGACGAGGTCGTCACGTCCGGCGAACACCTCGCCTCGTTGCAGACGGCCAGCGGCATGATCCCCTGGTTCCCCGGCGGCCACAGCGACCCGTGGAACCACGTCGAGTCGGCGATGGCGCTCGACGTTGCCGGCTTCCACGACGAGGCCGAACGCGCCTACGAGTGGTTGGCCGAGATCCAGCGCCCCGACGGCAGCTGGCACAACTACTACCTGCCCGACGGCGATCGTGACGACACCGTCGAAGAGGACAAGATCGACACCAACGTCTGCGCCTACATCGCGACCGGCGTGTGGCACCACTGGCGGTGCACCGGCGACCGGAGCTTCGTCGACAACCTATGGCCGACGGTCGAACGGGCACTCGATTTCGTGCTGTCGCTGCGCCGGAACGACGGTCTCGTGCTCTGGGCGACAGCAGCCGACGGCACCCGCACCTGGGACTACGCGCTCTTGACCGGCTCCTCGTCGATTCAACATGCACTGCGGTGCGGAGCGTCGACCGGCCTCGCGACCGGTTCGCCACGCCCCGACTGGGTTCGGGCCGCCGACACGATGGTCGCGATGATCAACGAGCGACCCGATGCGTTCGAGCCGAAGAGCCGCTGGGCGATGGACTGGTACTACCCGGTGCTCGCCGGCGCCACCACCGACGAGGCCGCCAAGGCTCGATTGGCCGACGGTTGGCCGACGTTCTCGATGGAGCACCTCGGTGTCCGCTGTGTCGCCGACGAACCGTGGGTGACCGCCTCGGAGACGGCCGAGGCGTCGCTCGCCTACGCCGTGATCGGCGACTTCGTCACGGCCACCGACCTGCTGCTCTGGACCCGACCGCACCGGCTCGAGTCAGGTGCCTACCTCACGGGCATCGTGCACCCCGACCGGATCGTGTTCCCGGAAGCCGAGCATTCGTCGTACACGGCCGCCGCCGTGATCCTCGCCGCCGATGCGATCGCCGGCGCCAGCAACGCAAGCGAACTCTTCGCGGCGCGGCACCTCCGTCACGACCTCTAACGGCACGAGTCGTTGCCAGACACGACTCGAAATCGACGTGCCCAGCGCACCCTGACCCAACGCGACGGAACCGCCATGCGCCTGTGTGTTCTGAAGGCGCCGGGCCTATTTGAAGCGATCTGAAGCTTGCTCATCGTTCTCGTTTCGGCTGTTGGATCGAGGAGCACCGACTGCTCGCGGGTTTGATCGGGTCGGTCATCCGATCTGTGACCGCGACTTCGATGTCGGCAAGGAACTCCGCCGGGGAGAGTTCGCGTCATCGGTGTCGCTCAGCGTTGTCGGTCATGACGTTCGCGTGCCTTGGAGCGTTCGGTGGTGTCGTGGCCTGCACCGTGGCGACCTTCTCGGTCGTGAGTCAGATCGCTCGATGTGTGATTGGGCGCGGCGTGCGGTCACGACATGACTTCCTCGTGCTCATTCAACTTCTGTTCTGGCGGATCGTGGCGTTCGCGTCGAGTGAGTCGATTCGTCCGAAGGTGCTGTCGAGAAGGCTTTGCATCTTCTGCGCTGCGTGGTGGCAGGCACGTTCGACGGTGTCGGCAGACCCGGTGACGACAACGGGGTCCAGGCCTGCTGGGCGTGCTTCGAGCAGGCATTGCATTGCCCTTGAGCCCGCACCTGTCGTGCCGTTTTCGTCGCTGAGGTGGACCTCGACTCGTGTGATCCGGTCGCCGTAGCGTTCGAGTGCAGCATGGATCGTGGTTTCGACTGCCTGGGCGAGGGCGTCGCTGCCTTCGATGCTGCTGTCGGAATTGAGCTGGATCTTCATCGTCGTTCTCATTTCAATTGTCATCGGGGTCATTGCTTCGGTCATCGGGCGATCGGGGCCGTGTCCTGGCCGCAACCATCCGTGACGTGTCGGTTCGCCCGGTTCCAGTGCGTCGGGGGGCGCCACACCGGAACTGGCCACTCGGTCTTGGCGCGGTGGGGCAGCGCCTGGACCGGACCCATTTGGGCCCTACCCGCTGTGAGTTCCGGGGGTGAGGACGATTTCAGGGCGCCGGTGTCGCCGGCGCGTTCGAAGACGTCGTAGGCGTCGTCGACGTCGTCGAGGCTGACGTCGTGGGTGACGAGTTGTGCTGGGTCGAGATCGTCGTTGGCGACGAGGCGCAGCAGGGTGGGTGTCGAGTAGGCGTCGACGAGGCCCGTCGTCATGCTGACGTTGCGGGGCCAGAGGTCTTCGAGGTGCAGCGTGACGGGTTTGCCGTGGACACCGATGTTGGCGATGTGGCCACAGGGGCGGATCAGTGTGGTGGCGACTTCGAACGTGGCGGAAACGCCGACCGCTTCGATGGCGACGTCGGCGCCGAGTCCGTCGGTGAGCGAGTGCACGATTTCGAGTGGATTCTCGCGCTGGTGTTGATGGTGACGCCGGTCGTGATGTGACGATCGAACACGGGACACGTCGAGCCTCCTGGCGGGGTTCAACACGCGACCAGGGTTCGGAGCAACGCGATCGAGAGCACGTTGCTCTCGTCTCTCACCCTACGCCTCGCGGCCGCAAACACAAGTCGAGTTCGAGGAAGCTGACATCGGATGGGTGTCATAGGCCGCCCGTCGCGAAGAACGGGTGGGTGGCCGTCCTGAACCGAACCCGGCGACGATCAGGAGTGTGGTGCTGGCGGGTGTAGACCGGTGGCATGACCCTTGTTCACCGTGTGCTCGATGCCGAACCTGTCGCCGACC
>RCMY010002797.1_pt1 | contig 15677 bp, 14 predicted proteins | sample 2041341 | NCBI WGS metagenome assembly RCMY01 (sample SAMN09708234, study PRJNA481090) | Marine sediment metagenome, whole genome shotgun sequencing project. | reverse complement strand
GGCATCCGGGAATTGAAGCAGGTAACGCTATTGCGGATGTAGTTTTTGGAGATTATAATCCGTCAGGAAAATTAACAACGACCTGGCCAAGAAATGTGGGTCAAATTCCAATTTATCACAGTATGAAAAGAACCGGAAGACCACAAGGAGATCAGTATGCAAAATTTACTTCCAATTATTTAGATGTTTCTAACACACCACTAATTCCGTTTGGATTTGGCTTGAGTTATACCGAATTTGAATATTCCAATTTAACTCTGAGCGCCGATGAAATCGAACAAGGCGAATCTATTCATGCCACGGTAACTGTAAAAAATATTGGAAACTATGATGGTGAAGAAGTGGTTCAATTGTATTTGAGAGATGTAGTTCGAAGTATTACTCCGCCAAACAAACAATTAAAAGGATTTAAAAAAATAGCCTTACAAAAAGGAGAATCTAAAGAGGTTTCTATTACACTTTCTCCGGAAGAATTGAAGTTTTACAACAGTGATCTCGAATTTGTTTCTGAACCTGGAGAGTTTGAGGTTTTTGTTGGCACAAATTCAGAAGAATTCTTAAAAACAACTTTTACATTAAAACCATAACATTACATGTTTGCTAAAAAAAGAAAAAGTTTAGTATCTATATTCATCATTTTTATAACACTGGCAGTTTGGTCAAACCCAATCATACCGTCGATTTCAATCCCCATAGAAAGAGAAACATTAATCTATGCCGATACGCTTCAATTAGATTTTTATTCGCGTCAAGATAATGTAAATCCGGATAGAGCTTTGATTCTTTTAGTTCATGGCGGAGGATTTTCCGGTGGTCGCAGAGATAACCCACAGGAAATGAATTTTGCTAAAAAAATGGCTGCCGAAGGTTATGCGGTGGCTTCCATTAGTTATCGCTTAACACGCAAAGGTAAATCGTTTGGCTGTGGTTGTCCTGCACAAGAAAAAATAGAAACCTTTGTTTATTCTGCTGAAGATGTGACAAAAGCGATACAATTTCTTCAAGAAAAAACGGACTATTTTAAATTCGATAAGCAAAAAACAATTTTAATGGGAAGTAGCGCGGGAGCGGAAGCTGTTTTGAATACCGCTTTTGCACATGAAGATCCACGTTTTCAACATATTGAAAAAGTGCCAATCGCAGGAATTATTTCTTTATCAGGAGCAAAAATTGGTACAACTTCTATTACCAAAGAAAATGCGGTTCCGGTACTTTTTATTCATGGAGAAAGAGATAATTTAGTGCCTTTTGCAACCGCTTCACATCATTATTGCAATCCAGATGATGTTGGTTATTTACTTTTAGAAGGTTCTAGAACTATGGCAAATGAACTAAAAAAACTACAGGTTTCTTATATTTTGGCATCCGATCCCAAAGGAAAACATGAATGGGCAGGTTCTGGCTATTCCGAAGTAAAATTGATTCATTTATTTATTGAAAAAATTATCGTCGATAAAATATTTATGCAAAAAGAAATTGAACTAGGTTAAATCCATTCTAATGAGAAAATTACTTTTATTTAGCTTTTTAATTGCAATATTACTAGGTTCTTGTAACGAAGAAAACAAAGATTCCGTTACCGAAAAAATACAACCGCCGAATATTATTTTTATCATGGCAGATGACCATGCAATGCAAGCCATCAGTGCTTATGAGCATCCGATTAGTAAATTAGCACCAACTCCGAATATTGATAGATTAGCAGATGAAGGTGCGATTTTTCATCATAATTATTGTACAAATTCAATATGTGGTCCAAGCAGAGCAGTTGTTCTTACGGGAAAACATAGTCATATCAACGGCTTCAGAATGAATGGCGATAAATTTGACGGAAGTCAACAAACATTACCAAAACTGTTGCAAAAAGCAGGCTATAAAACAGCAATTGTTGGTAAATGGCATTTACATGGATATCCTGAAGGTTTTGATTATTGGAATATAATTCAAGATCAAGGTAATTACTACAATCCCGATTTTATTCATAACGGCGATACCACGAGAATTCAAGGTTATGCCACCGATATAATCACTAATTTGGGTATAAATTGGTTGAAAGAGAATGCAAACGGCGAAAAACCTTTTTATTTAATGCTACATCATAAAGCACCACATCGCAATTGGATGCCAGCTTTACGTCATTTGAATTTGTATGATTCGGTAAAATTTCCGTTACCGGATAGTTATTTTTCCAAGCACGAAAAACAACTAGGTGCAAAAGAACAATTGCAAACCATTTACAAGGATATGTACGAAGGTCACGATCTAAAAATGACCCTTAAAAAAGGAAATCCGGAACTTGCTCACAACCCATGGAAAACTGATTTTGAACGAATGACCGAATCACAACGCGCACAATGGGATACAGCATATTTGCCAAAAAACGATGCTTTTCACGATGCAAACTTGAGCGGAAAAGCTCTGGACGAATGGAAAGGACAACGCTATTTACAAGATTATTTAGCGACGATTGCTGCTGTTGATGAAGGTGTCGGACAAGTTTTAGATTTTTTGGAAGAGAACAATTTGTCTGAAAATACGATTGTTGTTTACACTTCTGATCAAGGATTTTATTTGGGAGAGCAAGGCTTTTTTGACAAACGTTTTATGTATGAAGAATCTTTTGGTATGCCTTTATTGATAAAATATCCGAAAGGAATCAAAAAAGGAACACAAATTGAAGCACTCACACAAAATTTAGATTTTGCGGAAACATTTTTAGATTATGCGCAAGTTGAAATTCCGAAGGATATGCAAGGTAAATCTTTACGTCCGTTATTAGAAAACAAGATCGCTGATTCGGATTTTAGAGATGCTATTTACTATCATTATTATGATTTTCCGGCATTTCACATGGTTAAAAAACAATATGGAGTTCGCACAAACAGATACAAATTAATTCATTTTTACGATGATATTGATACTTGGGAATTGTATGATTTAGAAACAGATCCGAAAGAAGCAATGAATCAAATTGACAATCCGGAGTATAAAAATATTCATGAAAAATTGCTGGTGACACTCGATTCTTTGCAAAAAGTATATCAGGTAACCGACAAAGAATTTGAACGAGCAAGCAAAGAATCTGTGGAAAGAAACTATTTGAATTTCAAAAGATTAAGCGGAAAATAAAGATTTAGAGGAATATTTATCGGTTTATTCATGCATTTTTTAAAATCTCATTGACAGCTTGACGATACGCATTTGGATTATTTGCTTTTTTTATCTTTTTAAATGTTTTTTGCGGGTCGGCAAAAGATTGTGAAAAGTACTCCCAAAAACCTTGCATTTTCATTTTTATCGGTGTTGGCCCCGACAATGCTGCGTCGTATTGCTGATAAATTTCTTCATGAAAATTGCGAAAAATCTCCCATCGATTTTGAGGATATTCCGTTGTACTATTTTTTATCATGCTTGGTAAAAACGGATCTGCAATCAAACCTCTACCTATCATCCAGTGTTCAATTGTTGGAAAACGCTCTTGCATTTCTCTAAATTTAGTTACCGATGTAATATCTCCGTTATAATACAATAACTTCTTTGTATGTTCTATGCAGCTTTGAAAGGCATCTAAATCAACACTGCCTTTGTATAATTGTTTTCCGATTCGGGCATGAATCGCAATATTTTTTATAGGATATTTATCCAAAATTGGAAAAACTTCTAAAATTTCTTCACTATTTTCATAACCCATGCGCATTTTCATCGAAACAATAATAGCACTTTCACTGTGTACACGATGTAAAATAGAATCAATTTTTTGAGGCTGACATACCAATCCGGAACCCATGCCTCTTTTGGTCACCATGGGATACGGACAGCCTAAATTCCAATTCAACTCTTTATACCCTAATTCTTGAATATATTTCGCCACAAATAAAAATTCGTCGGCATCGTTCGTCATGACTTGTGGTATAATTTCAGGAACAGTATTGTTTTCAGGAAGCAAATCTCTTTGATAAGAATTTTTTATTACTAATTTACCGTCTAGGCGAATATAGGGTGCATAAAAGGTGTCAATCCCTCCGAAATATTTATGAAAAGCATTTCGAAATCGAAAATCGGTAAATCCCTGTAAAGGAGAAGACAAAAGTGTAAGACTCATACGTTTGCAGTTGTACAAATATAGCAGATTGTTTTTGAGAAAATTAAAGAATTTGAAGAAGTGTTTACAAAATATCGGTCAGAGTGAAACACCGATTTTGATTCTTATAATTCTTGATTTAGATTATTAAACTGGCTTTTATGAATTCCGCTTAAATTTAAATTGGTTTCAACTTTGTCTTTGGTTGGTCTTAAACTGAAAAAATAAATGACCAATAAACCCGCAATTATCAAGTATAACAGATTTTTTTCCCTATAAAAAATTACAATCGACAATAAAGCAGGAGCTTCGATAAAAGCATAATGAACAATCGAAGCCGTTTGATACCCCATTAATTTATCTTTTAAAAATTCTTTTTCCAAAAGTTGCACTATTTGCTTTTGAAACATATAATTTCCAAAAAATATTCCGGTAAATGTCAAAAAAGCTATAACATATAAAAACATATCGTTTGTATTAAACTCAATTTTCGCCGCTGTATTTTTTGTAAAAGTAATTACCCCAAAAAGCACTAAACCGGATAATAAAACCAAATGTATGGTAGAAAGTGTTTTTAAAAATAATTGAGGTTTAAATGCTGCATTCGCTTTATTTTTCATTTTTTTTTGATTTTTTTGTGTGGTTGATTTCAAAACTAAATTAAACAATAAAACTGTTTGTCAGCAAAAAAACACAAATTTTTGAGCTGTAAATACCTTTCTCAAAATGAAATTTAGAATAAAAATAAATGAAAAAAGCTACTATTTAGATTCTTTGCATTTGGTATCAAATCTTGAATAATTTTTTCTAAATTTAGACTTCCTTATTTTTAATAAAATTACAATCAAAATTTCACCTTAATAATTTACTAATCCTTTATAGAAAAAAATGAAAAAAAACAACTTAAAATTCGTCCTTTTTGCATTATTTGCTTTTATCCTTAACCAAAGTAATGCACAAGAAAAATCACTATTTAACGGCAAAGATCTAACTGGCTGGACAATTTATGGCACCGAAAAATGGTATGTAGAAGACGGTTTATTGGTTTCCGAAAGTGGACCCGACAAACAATATGGTTATTTGGCGACAGACGACCAGTACAAAAATTTTGAATTGAATGTTGATTTTAAACAAGAAGCAAATGGTAACAGCGGTGTTTTTATTCGTTCAACCATTGAAGGCACCAAAGTAAGTGGCTGGCAAGTAGAGGTTGCCCCAAAAGGTTTGCATACGGGTGGTGTTTACGAATCGTATGGCAGAGGTTGGTTGATAAAACCAAGTGAAGAAAAAGAATCCGTTTTAAAAGAAGGCGAATGGAATCATTTAAAAATTGTAGTGCAAGGTGATACAATAACATCCTGGTTAAACGGTGTCGAAATGATTACGATTAGCGATAAGATAATCGGTAAAGGTAATGGCTCTATCGCACTACAAATCCACGATGGTGGTGGTATCAATGTTAAATGGAAAAATATTGTACTGAAAGAACTGTAAAATCGACAATTTTTCACTGGCAATTTCGTTTCACTACTCTAAATAATCAGCCAAAAAATACTATTTCAAGATATCGACAAGATATGTCGTGTTTTTGATCTTGCGAATACGTTATGTTTGTGGCGTTTAAAAATAAGCATGAAAAAGATATTTGTTTTAAATCAGAAATATCACTTTTTATTTTTTGTTTTATTTCTTTCTCTTTTTGTTGCCAGTTGTGGTGATGAAAATGAAGATCCGGTAATTGTTGACCCGCCAATTGTAGAAATAAAACCAGAAGATAAATTGCCACAAATTACGATAAACACGAATGGTGGAACTATCGTTGATGAACCAAAAATCAATGCAAAAATAACAATTTCAAAAACCGATATTGTTTCTTTTGATGGAAACATTGGTATCGAATTTAGAGGCGCATCTTCACAAGGTTTTCCTAAAAAATCGTATGGTTTAGAAACTCGTGATGCGAACAACGAAGATTTAGACGTGTCTTTACTCGGTTTCCCGGAAGAGGAAGATTGGATTTTATATGGACCATATAGCGATAAATCGTTGGTTAGAAATATGCTCATTTACGATCTTTCTCGCGAAATGGATCGATATGCAAGTAGAACCGCTTTTGTTGAATTAACCATTAATAACGAGTACCAAGGAGTTTATGTTTTTATGGAAAAACTAAAACGAGATAAGGAACGAATTGATATCAATAAATTAAAAGACGATGAAAATTCAGGAGAAGACCTTACCGGAGGATATATTTTAAAAATTGATAAAATTGCCGGCACTAATTTAGGCGATGGTTATAATAATCAAAATTCTTTTACCTCGACTTATGCACCCCCGTTTGCTACTTCGGGTCAAAAAATTAATTTTTTATATGAATATCCGGATGCTGAAGATATAACTAACGAACAAAAAACGTACATATCTACTTATGTTTCAGACTTTGAAAATGCGCTGGCATCTGATAATTTTAAAGATGAAAATCTTGGTTATGCTAATTATGTTGACGTTTCTAGTTTTATCGATTTCTTTTTATTGAATGAATTGTCAAATAATGTAGATGGGTATAGATTGAGTACCTATATGCATAAAGATAAAAATGAAAAATTAACCATGGGTCCAATTTGGGATTTCAACTTAGCTTTCGGTAATGCTGATTATTGCAGCGGTGGTGAAACCAACGTTTGGGCACATAAATTTAATCAAAGATGTGGTGGTGATTTTTGGGTCGTTCCTTTTTGGTGGGAAAGGCTCTTAGAAGATCCTGCATTCGTGACGCAACTAAAAGAAAGATGGGTAAGTTTGAGAGCAGGCACATTATCTGAAGCTAGTGTTTTAGGTAAAATTGATACGTATAAAACAGATTTAATAAAAGCAGGAGCTATTGATAAAAATTTTAAAACCTGGGTTATTTTAGGAAATTATGTTTGGCCTAATAATTATGTGGGAAGTACCTATGAAGAAGAAAATGCTTACTTACAAGAATGGACAAAAAGTCGCTTAGTTTGGTTGGACACAGCGATAAATAATTTATAAATTTTGTAAAAGATCTGAAAAATTGACTTTGGTGAATTTATAATTCTTTATCAATTTAATCAGATATTACTATTAAATTGCTTTCTTTGTAAGAATGGGGGAAGCAAATATCATACAATTATTAAGGCTCGGCGACAGCGAAACCTTGCTAAAAATTTATAAAGAAAATAGACCTTTATTCATTAAGTATGCAAAAAAATTAAATGTTAACGAATATGATGCCGTTGATATTTATCAAGATTCGATTATTGCCCTCCGTGAAAACGCAATTCATGGGAAATTAGATAATTTAGAAAGTAGTGTTTCTACCTATTTATTTGCTATAGCAAAAAACAAGATTTTTCGCTTACATAGGGAAAACGCAAAGATAACATGTGAAGAAAATTTAATTTTAGATGAAAAAAATATTGAAATTGATGTTAACCTTTATGATGTAAAGTTAACTAATGAACAAATAGTGTTGCAAAATAGCTTTCAAGAATTAGGCGAAAGGTGTAAAGAAGTATTAAATTTATATCATTATCAAGGATTTAGCTTAGATGAAATTACCAAAATCTTGAATTATAGCAGCAAACAAGTATTGAAAAGTCAAAAATCAAGATGCCAAAAACAGCTTCGTGAGCTTTGTAGAAAGAAATTATGAAAGCCCATAATAGACATTTAGTTAAAAAACAGACAATGCTAACCGATATAGACAATTGAAAAAGAATAGGTTAGTATAAATTTATGGTAATGAAAAACGAAGAACTAATAGATAAATATTTTACTAATTCCTTGTCTCCGCAAGAACAGCTTTTATTCAACGAATATTTGCAAAATGACGAAGAATTCAAATCAGAATTCTTATTTCAAAAAGATTTAAAAGCTGTAGTTGCAAGTAATCAAAGAGAAGACCTTAAAAAAACACTTCAAAATTTCGAAAAGAAAATTCAAAATAGAGCCCCAATTTTTAAACTACCAAAAAAATGGCTTGTTGCTGCTTCCATTTGCTTATTTTTAGGGGTTGGTTCTTGGTATGTAAAAACAAATTTCTTTCCTTCAAATAATAAACTATTTGTTGAAAATTTTCAACCCTACAGAAATATTGTCCAACCGATTGAACGAGATAGTCCAAAAGAAACTATTGAATATAAAGCATTTTTAGCCTACGAAAATGGAAACTTTTACAAAGCTATAAATCTCTTTAATTCTATTGAAAATCAAAATGGCATTTATGTGTCGTTTTATAAAGCCATGTGTTATTTATCTTTAGAAAAGCCTGCTGAGGCAATTAGCCTGCTTTTACCAATAGCAACTTCAAAAAGAGAAAATGGTAATTTTAAAAACTTTAAAGAATTATCGAATTGGTATCTCGGACTCGCTTATTTAAAAAATAATGAAAAAAGTAAGGCAATTTCCCAGTTTTCGATACTGGCAAATTCACCCGAAAGTTCTTGTAAAAAAGAAGAAGCTGAAAATATTTTAAAATATTTGAATTAGTGTCGTGTTCTACTTTTTTAGTTTTATTAAAAGAAAAAGAAGTCCGATAAAAGCAACAGCACCAAAATAATAGAAGTTCTTTTTAGAGTTGTTTGGTTCTATAGAATCTGTATTTCCGTTCAAAACAAAACCAGACCAATAATAAGGATGTTTAAGGTTCTCATCTTTTGTAGCATATAAATAAGCCAATTTAGCATTCTTTAATGCTTTGCTTTTGGTTTCTCCTACCTTTAAATTCTGGTAAAATTGCACCATAATATCTTTTGTTTCCTTATCAGGAACTTTCCATAGACTCATTATAATTGCCGGCACACCTGCGTAATTAAAAGCACGCGCCATGCTCATTACTCCTTCTCCTTTTTCCAATTTTCCAAAACCAGTATTACATGCGCTTAAAACAGCTAAATTTGCTTTTATATTCGCGGTGTAAATTTCGGAAGCCGTTACATCGCCATCACTAAATATCAACTTATTATACAAAGGGTTGTTGTTGTCTATTTCGGCATGCATTGCAAAATGCAAAATACTGTTATTGCGATAGTTTTTGAAGAAATTATCTTTTGTAGAATTTTTTCCTACAAAGGAATTCCCCTCCACTAGATTAGCAATTTCTGTAATTTCGTTTGTGTTGGAAGATAAGGATTCCCCTTCCCCATAAACAGGTGAAAATCCTGCCCAATAATTGGGTAAAGAATATTTAAAATAGTCGTTTTTTAATTCTAAAAATAAATGGACTGATCCGGAATAACTAATATCAAAATTTTCAATTAAATACTTGTTCTTCTCATTTTGAAGAATTTCAAAAGGGATATAATTTAAAATATTATCGGGTATAATAACTAAATTATTTTTAGTCACATCAATTTGCTGACTTAACAAATAGAGATACAATTTTTTGGTAGAATTATTGACATCTTTCTTTTGAACCAAATTCATTTTTAAAATATCTATTTCTTTAGATAACTTTTTTGAAACATCTCCCTTTAAAAAAATAATTTTATTTTGAGTAATCGTAAAAGTATATAATTCATTTTCCCCTAAAAAATAGGTCATTAATTGGGTGTCTTCATCTAAGTTTTTTTGAACTTCTGCTATCGATATAGTTTTATCTTGGTACTTAAAATTAGCATATTTTGGATAATCCATATAAAAAACTTTATCTAGGCTATCTAATCTTCTACCTAATTCCGACCGATTATTTATCAAAGTACTAAGCATTTCTTTATCAGGATCACTACTGCCTTTTTCATAGTATAAATCCATTTTAACTTTTGCCAAGGTTCGTTCCAGTTGATTTTCAAAAATCAATAGCTCTTCAGGAATTGCGCCAAACAGTTTAAATTTAGAATCTTGCAAACCTTCCAACAAGGTACTATTTCTATTTGTTTCCGAAAGTTCGAAAGCCTTTTCTATATACTTTTTATCTTTGGTTTTCTGAAATAAAATCCAACAGGTATTTAATCCCTTTTCAAAAACTTCTCGATAATCATTTGCCAATGCAATTTTTGAAATCTCAGAGGAATAATTTTTTTCGAGAAATTTTATCAGATTGATTTGCTTGTCAATTAAGCTAAACTTCTCTAAAAGCAGATCCATGGTATTCGTCTTATCATAAGCCAATCGTAACCAATCACTATGCAAACCTAAACTTTTTAAAACATCAAAAGGAGCTATCGTTTTATCCAATTGATCCGAGGAATAATTTGCCGCGGAATAGACTTGATTTAAATGATTTAAAAAATCGCCTTCTTCATTTCCATTCATCGCATTTTTTGCCAAATAGTAATAAACCTCCGCAATAATATCATTTTGAGAGCCATAAATATTCATGTAAACGTCTAATGCCTCGTTTAGAAGATTTTCTGCTAATTCGTAGTTCGTGTTTTCATCACAATACATAAAAGCTAAAGCTGCTTTAGCATTTGCCAAATACAAATCGCTCTTGGTTTTTTTTCCAATTTCAATAGACTTCTTAAAATTTTCTTCGGCTAACTCAATTTGACCATCTAATTCATAGGTTTTTGCTAAAGAAGAATAGCTTTCACAAGTCCATTTATGGTAAATTCCATACGTTTTTTTTCTTATTTCTAGTCCTTTTTTAAGTAACTCTATTCCCTCTTTATACTTCTTTTTAGAAATCAAGATATTGGCATAAGAGGTATATACAAAAGTCATATTAGGATTGTATTCTCCATAGTTTTTCAAACCTACATCCATTGCTTTGTCTGCATACTTCTCCGCTTGATCAAAATCTTGTTTGTACTTATAAATATGTGCGATTCCAATATAAACATCCGATAAAAAGTTTATCTCATCCTTATATTGTAATAAAAATTTCTCCGTTTCTTGATATAACTTCATGGCCTCATCCTGCCTTCCGATATCTTCATAAACCATCGCAATATTGTATGCAGAAACTGCCTTGTCTTCATTTTCAAAGTCAAGTCTTTTCTTCAATTCATACGATTTTTCGTAATATATTAAGGTGCTGTCCAAGTTGTTTTGAAAATAATGGTAAACTCCTATCACATTATAAATTAATGCTAAACCTGAGCTATCAGAATTTTTTAAATAAATATCTAGTGCTTTTTGAGAAGAATCATAGGCAAACTCGTATTTACCCAGTTCCATTTCAATTCTTGATTTTGTAAAATAGGTGAGTGCAAAAAACTTACTGTTTGCATTATCTTTTTTCAGTTCAAGAAGTAAATCATTACTCATTTTATGAGCTTCTTCAAACTTGCCTTCATAACGCAATACGGTCATTTTTAGATTAATTTTGGCAACATAGGCACTATCTATTTTTTGAGATAAAACAGACAGCGGCAAGAGCAAGAAAAAGAGCAGTGTCTTTCTAAAAAAAACCATCAGTAAATCTACAAAATTAGAATTACATGTGGTTGTTTTACAGTTTTTTAAACAAGAACGTCAAATTTGTTGAAGAATTGAATCAATTTGGAAAATCATTTTTTTTTGCGCTGTTTTTCAGCAATAATTTCCAATTCTGCATACCAGTCTTCCCCAAATTTGCGAATCAATGCCTGTTTCACAAATTTGTACACCGGCACCTGAAGTTCTTTTCCCAAGGTACAGGCATCATCACAAATTTCCCATTTATGATAATTTACAGCTGCAAACTCGCTGTAATCTTTTACTCTAACCGGATATAAATGACAAGAAACAGGTTTTTTGAAAGAGATATCGCCTTGGTTATAAGCCTCTTCAATAGCGCAAAGAGCAACTTTTTTTTTGTCAAAAATAACATAAGCACAATCGGCACCATTGAGTAAAGGTGTTTCAAATTCACCCTCTTCATTCGTAATATAAACACCTTGATTTGCAATAGCTTCTTTTGCTTCTTTACGCAAATAAGGCTTAATTTTTGGATAAATTTCTTCCAAGATTTTCACCTCTTCTTTTTCTAACGGAGCTCCAGCATCACCGTCAACGCAACAGGCACCTTTGCAAGCGCTTAAATTACAAACAAAATCTTTTTCTATAATTTCTTCCGAAACTATTGTTTTTCCTAATTGAAACATGCTCTTTTTGTTAAAATATCCTTGGGTAAAAATACATTCTTTTGGTCAAGTAATTATAACGAATATACTTGCAATTAAATCTTCTTATTTTAGCTATCTTTGCCGCCTCAAATTTTCAGAACTTATGGATATAAATTTTAAAGAAATTGTAACTGCAACCATGGTTTTATTTGCAGTAATCGATATTATTGGCAGTATTCCAATTATTATAGGTTTACGTCAAAAAGTAGGTCGTATTCAATCAGAAAAAGCATCGATTGTCTCTGTTTTTATTATGATTTTATTTCTTTTTTTAGGAACTGAAATATTAAAACTTATTGGTATTGACGTGTATTCATTTGCCGTTGCCGGATCTTTTGTTATTTTATTTTTGGCTCTGGAAATGATTTTAGGAATTCAATTGTATAAAGAAGAATCTCCAAAAACTGCAAGCGTTGTTCCTTTGGCATTTCCATTAATTGCTGGTGCCGGAACGATGACCACTATTCTGTCATTAAAAGCTGAATTTCATACAATTAACATTATTATAGCAATTATTGTTAATATGATTTTTGTGTATATCGTTTTAAAATCTTCGACAAGAATTGAACGTTTGATTGGTGAAGGCGGAATTAATGTTATCCGTAAAATATTTGGTGTAATTTTATTAGCAATTGCTGTAAAACTTTTCGCATCGAATATTCAGGGTTTATTCCATTAAAATGATGTCTTACCATTTCAAATTAAGGTAATAAACTACCTACTTTTTCCTTGTTTTTTCAAGAATCTAAAAAAATAATAGTATTCATTTTATTTGGTATTGAAAATCGTTATTTTTATCTTTTAAAAAAATTTACGGATGGATTTTGATGTTTTAATTTTAGGTGGAAGTGCGGCGGGAATGTCTTGCGCTTTAGTTTTGGGCTCTGCGAAAAATAAACCCTTTGCTGCGGATAAAAAAGTAGGAATTATAATGCATCAAAAATCTTCTGCTTTGGCAACTGCCGTTTTTAATAATGTTTTAGGAATAGCTCCTGGAACTACTGGAAAAGAAATTTTAGAAAGCGGAAAAAAACAATTAGCAGAGACCTATCCGCATGTGGCTCAAATTGAAAATGAAAAAGTCGCAAAAATCGAGAATGAATCGGATCATTTTAAGGTGTTTACCAATAAGAATATATACACCGCTAAAATAGTTGTTGTAGCTGTTGGTCCTTCGAATTTATTTCAAATTGAAGGTTTGATGCAATATGTAGACCCTCATCCAAATTTACCGGTTGAAAAAGAAAGAATTCAGTTAAAAAATACAAATCATAAAATTGCCGAAAACTTATATGTTGCCGGAGTCTTAGCTGGTTGGAGAAGTCAGTTTGCGACTGCAGCTGGAAGCGGAGCGCATGTTGCTACCGATATTTTAACTTTGTGGAATGGCGGAAAAACTGCCATGGTACACGACACTATTGAATAATAGGAGAACCTTCTTTATCGAGTTCTTTTACTTTTTCAATCATGATATCGTCTTCATTAATAATGCGATAAAAAGCATTGATATCAAATAATTGTTGTGCCAACAAGGCTTTCAAATAATTTGTAATATTTATTTGCTCAAAATCTTGAATCGTTTGTATTTCTTCGGGAACATTTTCTACATAGGAATTCCAAATCTTATTTCCCGGATCAAAATCAGCAATAAAAGCATCTAAGGTAATTCCTTTAAAATCATCTCGGTGCGTATCTGTATAATCAAAAACAAAATCATTCAAAGCCCTATAATGTCTTACATCAAAATATCTTGTGGTATCAATTGCAACAAAAACATCGGGAACAATACCTCCTCCTCCGTAAACAACTTTCCCTTTTGGAGTGATATATTTTAAAGTATCATTCACTTTAATACTATCGGCGCTGTATAATTCGCCTTGGTGATATCGATCTTCATATTCATTAAAATATCCATCATTTCCATTGTGATCATAAGGTTTTTGAATAGACCTACCTGTTGGAGTATAATATCTTGAAACTGTCAAACGAACGGCTGAGCCATCGCCTAAACTCATTTCTTGCTGCACCAAACCTTTGCCAAAAGAGCGACGACCAACAATGGTACCTTGATCATTATCCTGTAAAGCACCGGCTACAATTTCACTTGCAGATGCCGAAGCACCGTTTTGAAGCACAAAAACATGTCCGTCTTCAAAATCTCCCTTCGATGTTGCGAATGTCTTGTCAATTTTCTTTCCTTTATTTTTAGTGAAGACAATCAATTTACCATCTTCTAAAAACTCATCGGCAATTTGTGTTGCAACTTGCATATAACCTCCGGGATTATTACGTAAATCCAATACTAATTTTTTCATGCCTTGTTTTAAAAGGTCGTCTAAAGCAACTTTAAATTCATCGTAGGTGGTTGCTGCAAATTTATTTATTTTGATATATCCTAAATCATCACTCAACATGTAAAAAGCATCGACACTTTCAATGGGAACATCGCCACGAGTGATTGTGAAAGGTAAATTTCTGTTGACAGATTTTCGGTAAACTTGCAAGTTAACTTTTGTATCTGGTTCTCCTTTTAAGGTCTTTAAAATATAGCTATTTTCTAGATTTTTCCCGTAAAGGGTATCATTATTTGAAATTAATATGCGATCTCCGGCTTGAATTCCGGCTTTTTTACTTGGTCCGTTTTCTAAAACTTTTACAACGGTAAGTGAATCTTTGTACATACGAAACTGAATTCCGATACCTACAAATTTCCCATTCATGGTTTCGGCTACTCTTTCTTGCTCTTTTGCAGGAATATAAACCGAATGCGGATCTAATTTGCCCAACATATTTTTTATAGTTCCGTCTAATAAACTATCCGTATCAACTTCGTCAACATATTCATAATGAATAAAATCAATCAAACGTTTGATTTTTTTTTCTTGCGGAGTACCTCCAAAAAAGGTCAAAGTCTTTTTAGGATAATTCAGTGAACTTCCTAAAAAGATACCAAAAGCAATCGCGATTGCCAGTAATAGCGGAAGATATATTTTTGTTTTTCTATTCATTTAGTGGTAAATGTACGATTTCAATATTTGCTTTTTTTAAAAACGCAACGCCTTCATCATCTTTATAAGCATTGGCATAAACCAGCCTTTTAATTCCTGATTGCAATATTAATTTACTACAATCTTTACAAGGGGATAAAGTAATATACAAGGTTGCTCCTCTAGCAGATTGGGTTGAAGAAGCCACCTTTAAAATTGCGTTTGCTTCGGCGTGTAACACGTGCCATTTTGTAGTGCCATCATCATCTTCACAGCAATTATCAAAACCTGTTGGCGTGCCGTTATAACCATCGGAGATAATCATTTTATCTTTCACAATTAAAGCACCAACTTTCTTGCGTTTGCAATGTGATAATTTCGCCCATTCACTAGCCATTTTCAAGTAGGCTACATCATATCTTTTTTGTTTTTTATCCAAAATGGCTTTGCTTTTAAATCGCGCGTCTTTTCTTTAGCGAAAGTATAAAACTTTGAAATTAAATCTGTTAAATTATTACCAAAATATTCTTTCAATGA
>RCMY010002795.1_pt1 | contig 15688 bp, 11 predicted proteins | sample 2041341 | NCBI WGS metagenome assembly RCMY01 (sample SAMN09708234, study PRJNA481090) | Marine sediment metagenome, whole genome shotgun sequencing project. | reverse complement strand
CCCTAATTTTTTTAACAGCATAAAAAATTGCAGCGCCAAACAATCCAATTAATCCTCCGTCAATCGGAAGAGGTGGTGGAGGCGGCGGTCCTCCTGCGAAGGAGTTGGTAACCACAAGAAAAAAAGCTACTAATACAATTGCTTTCCAGTATTTTCTTTTCATAAACTTTTTATTAACTTCTATAACGTTGGTCAAAAAATATTATTGCAAATATAGGAAAACCTTTTAACAAAGTTTCTTTGTTGCAAAAAAAAATTTTTTCATCATGAGAGCAAAAATACTTCCCGATTTGCCTTATTAGTCGGGATAATCTTCTCTCACAACAATACTCTAATTTCAAACTGTGGACCCAGAAGGGCTCGAACCTTCGACCACCTGATTATGAGTCAGGTGCTCTAACCAACTGAGCTATGGGTCCTAAAATTGGACTGCAATATTACCATTTTTTTACATTATGCACAATAATAATTTATTATTTATTATTTTTGATTTAATCCAACTAAAAAAAATAAAACCATGTTTAAAAAAATTACTTTTTTAATAGTATTTTTCCTTTCATTAGGCATTATGAATGCTCAAAAAACAGTTATTGAAAATAACCCAAATTATAAGTATCAATCCGGTAACGAAACAACGACACAAACTGTAATTAAAAGAACTGCCCCATCTTTTCAGCAACATTGGAGTTTTGGTGGAAATCTCGGACTTTCTTTTTGGAATGGTGGAACAGATATTTTAATTGCACCAAAGGCTTATTATCATTTAACTCCTCAGTTTATGGTTGGACCGGGCTTAATTTACTATTATTCAAGTTATGACTATAGAAATTATGACTATTCCTATAATTCTTTTGGTGGTAGCATATCTGGAATTTACAGGCCTACTCCTTTTTTACAACTTTCAACTGAATTTCAAGAACTATATACAAACCGAGAATATAAATTTACTGATTCTTCAAGAATTGAAGATTCATACTGGAACTCTGCGTTATATTTAGGAGCTTCATTTGTATCAGGAAATTTTGCCTTTGGCTTTCAATATGATGTTTTATATGATGAAGGAAAAAGTCCATATTCATCAGCTTGGACTCCCGTCATAAGTTTTTACTTCTAAAAAATACTTTTTGCCATTCTTTTCTTAGGATTAGAATGGCAATTTTTTTGCAGATAATTTCGATGTCAATATCCCTTATTTCTTTGACTTGCTTTTCAGGAATATCAATTCGATACAACAAATTAACATACGAATTAAAATCTTTTTTGATCAATTCTAGCATATAAGTTTCCAAATAGCATACAACAACTTCAGGCGCACTATCTTTCGATAAATCAAAATCAAGCCCTACCATGGTAAAATCCTTATTAAGTTGTTCAATTAAATGAACCAATAATTCTTTTTGTTGAATTTCGGTTACTAATTGCAATCCGCTTTGATTATTCGATATCATTATGATTTTCTAACCATTAAACCTTTACCAAATTGAACCAATAACGCTTTATTTTTGCTGGATAAAGATAATTTTTCAATATTATCAAACGCGATATTGGAGTAATTCTTAATTTCTTGAAGTAGTACTTCCGGAATTTTATACTTTAAAAACAAAGCTTTGACTTCGTTAATTTTTCGCTCAGAATTTTCGGCTTTATTATACCATTGTAACAAGATATTTGCATCTTTTTGTGATGCCAATTCCAATGTTTTTAAATACAAAAAAGTTTTTTTATTTTCTAAAATGTCGCCTCCAAGCTTTTTACCAAACTCTTCCGTTCCAAACGCGTCCAAATAATCATCTTGCAGTTGAAACGCAATTCCTAAATTTAATCCGAATTCATATATTTCTTTTATATCATTTTCTTGCGCTTCTGCAATAATAGCACCCATTTGTAAGGCACAACCCAATAAAACAGCTGTTTTAAAACTTATCATTTTAATATATTCCGGCAAAGTCACATCGTTTCTGGTTTCAAAATCTATATCGTATTGCTGTCCTTCACAAATCTGCAAAGCCGTTTTATTAAAAAGAATATGTATTTTTTTAAATACATCCGTTGGATATGATTCCAGCATTTGGTACGACAAGATCATTAGAGCATCGCCGGACAGAATTCCGATATTTTCATTCCACTTTTTATGAACGGTTTCTTTTCCCCTGCGCAACGAAGCTCGATCCATAATATCATCATGAATCAAAGTGAAATTATGAAACATTTCAACAGTCAACGCTGCCGGTAAAGCTTGCTGTAAATTTCCACCAAACAACTCACAACTCATTAAAGTCAAAATCGGACGGATTCTTTTACCTCCAATTTGCAAAATATAATGAATTGGTTCATATAAATTTTTAGGCTCACTGAACTTGTTCTCTTGTTTCGTTTTCTCGGATAAATAATCTAAAAAAATAGATTTATAGTCTTGTATTTCCAACTTCTTGATTTTTTTTGTAAAAATAATGGAAACTATTTTAAAAAACTCATAACCTTAGTTCAATTATTAAATTGTAAACTTTGGAAACTATTTTTGTTTTTATAGTTTCCATTTTGTTATCTTTGCGCCCCGATGAGAGAAAAATTAATTCAAAAGGCTTCCGATTTGTTTTTAAGTTACGGTTTTAAAAGCGTGACCATGGACGATATTGCCAATTCTTTAGGGATTTCGAAAAAAACTATCTATCAGAATTTTGACAATAAAACGAAACTAGTTGAAGCCACTAGCCTATATGTTTTCAATAAAATTGCTCATGGAATTGATTGCATTTGCAAACGAGACCATAATCCGGTAGAGGAATTCTATGATATCAAAAAGTTTATCATGGAGCATTTAAAGGATGAAAAATCTTCCCCTCAATACCAATTAAAGAAGTACTATCCGAAAATATTTAAATCTTTGAAAATCAAACAATTCGATGTAATGCAGACTTGTGTAAACAGCAATTTGACAAGAGGAATTGAACAAGGTTTGTACAGAGATTCTATCAATTTTGAGTTTATTTCAAGAGTTTATTTCAATACGATGATGGCTCTAAAAGATGAGGAATTATTCCCCAAAGAAAATTTTAACACCCATATGCTTATGGAAAATTTTATTGAATATCACTTGCGAGGAATTTGTACAGAAAAAGGCTTAGACATTTTAAACACAATTATAACAACCAAGAATACATAAAAATGATAAAAAAAATAGTTCTGCTTTTTAGCTTGAGTATTTCGACAATAGGTTTTTCGCAAGAAAATTCTAGGTCTTTTACACTGCAAGAAGCTATTGATTTCGCCTTAGAAAACAATCGAACCGCAAAAAATGCTGCTCTCGACATTGAAGCTGCAAAAAAGCAAAAATGGGAAACTACAGCAACAGGTTTACCGCAAATAGACGCAACCGTTGACTACCAAAATTGGATAAAACAACAAATTTCGTTATTACCGGCAGAATTGGTAGGTGGAAATCCGGGTGATTTTGTTGAAATTGCTTTTGGCACGAAACATACGCTTACCACAACGGCAACTTTACGGCAATTAATTTTTGATGGCTCTTATCTTGTTGGTTTACAATCGGCCAAAGTATTTTTAGAAATTTCTGAAAATGCAAAAGTCAAAACCGATTTAGAAGTCCGTCAAGGAGTAATCAATGCCTATGGCAATGTGTTACTTTCTGAGGAAACCTTAAATATTTTAGAAAATAATATAGAGGTTGTTCAGAAGAATTTAGATGAAACTAAAAAAATATTCCAAAATGGTTTGGCCGAAGAAGAAAGTGTTGAACAGCTTGAAATAACTTTATCCGGTTTAAAAAGTAGCTTGAATAATATAACTCGATTAGAGAAAATAGCCTATCAAATGCTCAATATTACTTTGGGAATTGATTTAAATTCAGAAACCGATTTGACCGATAATCTAGAAACTTTAACCAGTGAAAATATTGTGTTAGACCTTTTAAATACAGATGAAAATATTGAAAATACCATAGATTATAGAATTGCATTTAACGACAGAACATCCAAAGAATTACTTCTAAAATTAGAAAAAAGTAAATTTTTACCAAGCCTAAGTGCCTTTATTAATGGAGGTTATGCCGGTTTTAATCAAGATTTTGGCTTTTTAAAAGGTGATCAGCAATGGTTTGGTTCTTCTCTTGTCGGTGTAAATATGAATATTCCTATTTTTAGTTCGTTCGGCAGAAATGCATCTACGCAACGGGCAAAAATAAATCTCGAAAAGGCAAATGAAGATTTAACCGAGGTCGAACAGCAATTAAAATTTCAAATCGCAAGCTCAAAAAGTGATTATCAATTTGCTATTGAAGATTATCGAAATAAGAAGCAAAACTTAAACCTATCCGAAAGAATTGAACAAAAAAATCAAACTAAATATTATGAAGGAATTGCAACTAGTTTTGATTTGAGACAAGCGCAAACACAATTGTTTTCTGCTCAACAAGAATATTTACAAGCAATGCTTGACATTATCAATAAAAAAGCTGCTTTAGAAACCATTTTAAATACTGTTAACTACCAAAATTAATCTCATGAAAAATATTTATACACTCTTTATATCCTTAGTAATTTTATCTTCTTGTAGTGGTGATAAAAACAAATCTGTAAAAGAAATTATTGCCGAAGGAAATATAACAACAATACGAGAAAAACGATCACAAATCGAAGCGGAAGAAGTAGCAATATCTGAAAAGTTAAAACAATTAGATGAAGCCATTACAAAACTAGACGATTCTAAAAAATTACCTTTAGTAACGACGATAAAAGCACACGAAGAAGTTTTTGACCATTTTCTTGAGTTGCAAGGAAATGTAAAAACAAAAGAGAATATTGTAATTTATCCTGAAATGTCGGGAATCTTACAACAAATTTATATCAAAGAAGGACAAAAAGTTAACAAAGGTCAGGTTTTAGCAACGATAGATGATGGTGGTTTAAGTCAGCAAGTCGCGCAACTTGAAATTCAAGCTGAATTAGCAAAAACAACTTTTGAACGTCAAGAAAGATTGTGGAATCAAAAAATCGGTAGTGAGATTCAATATCTGCAAGCCAAATCAAATTACCAAGCACAATCAAAAGCGGTAAGCCAAATGAAAATACAACTGGGAAAAACTACTGTCAACGCACCGTTTTCAGGGGTTATTGATGATATCATTACAGAACAAGGTAGTGTCGTAGTGCCAGGCCAGTCTCAATTGATGCGAATTGTAAGTTTGAATAATATGTATATTGAAGTTGATGTGCCTGAAAATTATATCAATGATGTCACTAAAAATAAGAACGTAATTGTTGAATTTCCTGTTTTAAATAAGGTTTTGGAAGCAAAAATTCGTCAAGCAGGAAATTATATTAATCCGGCTAACCGATCTTTTAAAATTGAAGTGGCAGTGCCAAACAAAGACAAATCAATCAAGCCAAATTTAACGGCAAAATTAAAAATTAACGATTACACCAATAAAAATGCACTATTAATTCCGCAAAGTATTATTTCAGAAAATGCTAATGGCGAACAATATGTATATGTGGTAACCGATCAAAATACAAAAAATGAAGCGCATGTAAAGCGAGTTATTATTGAAACCGGAAAAACGCAAGGCGATGTTATTGAAGTTTTAACTGGGCTAGAAAATGGCAGTGAAATTATAAAAGAAGGTGCTCGTAGTGTTCGTGAAGGGCAAACCGTGAAAATAATAAATCAATAAATTGCAATTATGACGAAGAAACACAAGATCGTTGATAAAGAATTTGCTCTTTCCTCATGGGCGATAAATAATAAAACCACTATTTATGTATTGATGGCGGTAATATTATTTTTGGGTATTTCTGCTTATTTTAGTATGCCGAGAGAGAGTTTTCCTGAAATTAAAGAAACCAAAATATACGTTAGTTCTATTTATCCTGGGAACACAGCAGAAGATATTGAAAAACTTATTACTGATCCGTTAGAAGATAAATTAAAAACGGTAAGTAATGTTGTTGAAATAACCTCTACTTCACAAGAAGACAATTCTTTAATAATTGTTGAATTTGATGAAAATATTACGGTAGATCAAGCAAAACAAAAAGTAAAAGACGAAATAGAAACAGAGACTTCTAGCGAAGATTGGCCAACATTCAATGGCGCAAAAGTCGAACCTAATGTTTTTGATTTAAGTTTATCGGAAGAAATGCCGATTTTAAATATTGACATTTATGGCGATTATCCGGTTGAAAAATTAAAAGAATTCGGAGAATATTTACAAGATGAAATTGAAGACTTGCAAGAAATTAAAAAAGTAGATATTCGTGGTGCTCAAGAAAAAGAAGTTGAAGTTGCGGTAGATATTTATAAAATGATGGCTGCTCAAGTAAGTTTTGACGATGTGATAAACGCCATCAACAGAGGTAATGTTACCATGTCAGCAGGTAATTTGATTTCAAGCGGACAAAGACGTACGATACGAATATTAGGGGAAATTGACCAACCTAACGATTTGAATAATTTTGTGATCAAATCGGAAAATGGCGATCCGATTTATTTAAAAGATGTTGCAAAGGTTTCCTTTAAAGAAAAGGATATTACAACCTACGCCAGAGAGTTTGGGCATCGTGTTGTGATGTTAGATGTTAAAAAGCGTGCCGGAAAAAATATGGTGGAAGCATCTAAACAAATTGAGGTAATTGTTAAAAATGCTGCAGAAAATGTTTTCCCGACAGATTTAACCATTACAATTTCAAACGATCAATCTTCTGTAACTATCGGTCAAGTAGATGATTTGGTAAACAATATTCTTTTTGGAGTAATTTTAGTGGTTACCGTTTTAATGTTTTTCTTAGGATTTAAAAATGCAATTTTTGTCGGATTTGCAATTCCGATGTCGATGTTTTTATCCTTGATGATTTTAAACATGCTCGGCTACACCTTAAATACCATGATTTTATTCGGATTAATTATGGGACTAGGAATGCTCGTCGATAACGGAATTGTTGTTGTTGAAAACGTGTACCGATTGATGGATGAAGAAGGTATGAGTCGCATCGAAGCGGCAAAAAAAGGGATTGGCGAAATAGCGTTTCCTATTATTATTTCTACAGCAACAACGGTAGCGGCGTTTATTCCTCTAGGTTTGTGGCCGGGTGTGATGGGTCAATTTATGATGATCTTACCAATAACCCTATCCGTTGTGTTAGGTTCTTCGTTAATTGTTGCCATCTTTTTCAACTCTGTATTGGTATCGCAATTTATGACGATTGAAGATAAAGATATGCCGCTAAAACAAATCATTACTATTACAAGTATCATGGCAGTCTTAGGTTTGCTAATTTACTTTATTGGAGGTGCTTACAAAGGCATCGGCATTTTAATGATTTTTAGCGCAATTATGCTTTGGGTATACCGATTATTCATTCGAAAATTAGCCTATCTGTTTCAAACTAGAATACTTATCAAGGTTGAGAACTGGTATGAAAAGCAGTTAAGAAGTTCCCTTAAAGGGAAAAGACCCTACATTATTACGGCAATTACGTTTCTTTTATTAATCGGTGCTTTTATGGCGTTTGGTGCTTCTCTCGAATCGCAAAGAACAAAAGTGGAGTTCTTTCCAGATAACAAACCAAATCAGATTATTGTTTATATTGAATATCCTCAAGGTACCGATATTGAAAAAACAAATGCGATTACCAAAGAAATAGAGAAAAAGGTTTTTGATGTAGTGAATGATCCGATATATCGTGATGGTGAGTATAATTTCTTGGTAGAAAGTGGCGTGTCTCAAGTTGGCGAAGGTGCCGGAAACCCTCAAACAGATGGTGGTTCTACTGCCGAAATGCCGCATAAAGCCAAAATTACTGCATCAATGCGAGAATTTAAATACCGTCGTGGTGCAGATAGTGAATTGTTACGTCAAAAAGTACAAAAAGCTTTGGTCGGAATTTATCCTGGAGTATTAATTTCTGTTGAAAAAGATGCCAATGGACCGCCCGTGGGATCTCCAATTAATATTGAAATTCAAGGTCCTGATTATACCGAATTGATTACTACCGCAGAAAAAATGCGCGATTTTATCAATAGTAAAAATATTGCAGGAATTGATGAACTTAAAATCGATGTAAATAAAGATAAGCCTTCTATGCAGGTTTTAGTCGATAGAAAAAAAGCTGGTGAATTAGGCGTAAATACAGGTCAAGTCGGACAACAACTGCGAAATGCTATTTTCGGAAGCAAAGCTGGAACGTATAAAGAAGATGGCGATGATTACGATATTTATGTGCGTTTTGACCAAGATAACCGATATAATACCAGCGCTATTTTTAACCAGAAAATAACCTTTAGAGACCAAGCCTCAGGAAAAATAAAAGAAATTCCGGTTTCTGCTGTGGCTAAACAAAGTAATACTTCTGGTTTTAGTGCCATTAAACACAAAGATGTTAAACGTGTTGTTACGGTTTATTCTGCTTTAGCACCAGGTTATACCGATGCGGCAGCAATTGTAAACCAGGTTCAAGATGAAATGAAAACCTTTTCTAATTTGCCAGAGAATATTAAAATTGATTACACCGGTCAAATTGAAGAACAAAACAAACAAATGGCCTTTTTAATGGGAGCATTTTTTACCGGTTTAGGTTTGATCTTTTTTATTCTGATATTTCAATTTAACTCCTTATCAAAACCAGCGATTATCATGTTGGCAATTTTCTTAAGCTTTATTGGAGTTTTTGGTGGATTAGTAATTTCAGGAGCAGCTTTCGTTATCATGATGACCATGGTTGGAATTATTGCTCTTGCCGGAATTGTGGTGAATAACGGAGTAGTATTGTTAGATTATGCGCAATTATTAATCGACCGTAAAAAGATTGAAATCGACATTGACGATAACGATTATTTAGATAAAGAAATTTTATACGAAACCATTGTCAAAGCAGGAAAAGCGCGTTTACGTCCGGTAATTTTGACGGCTATTACCACCATTTTGGGACTTATTCCCCTTGCTATTGGATTGAACATTAATTTCTTTACCTTGTTTAGTGAATTTGATGCCAATGTTTATATGGGAGGAGATAACGTTGTATTTTGGGGACCTTTAGCGTGGACTGTAATTTACGGTTTATTAATTGCAACCTTTTTAACACTTATCGTGGTTCCGGTATTGTTTTATTTGATCATGCAATTGAAAATGTGGATTCGTTCAAAAATGTCATCCGGTTTAACCGAATTAGAAGAAATAGAAGCTTAAAACCTAAACTTCGCAATAGTAATCAGGTTTAAAACCAAAAACCTAAATTAAAATACCAATAATCTTGGTCTCTTCCATCAGGAGACCAAGAGTATTTTAACTCAATCGGGCCAATCAATGAATTGAGTCCATAACCTACAGCATACCCGGATTTTGTATCTTCAAAGATTTCACCAGCATTCCATAAATCGTCGCTAACACGGGCGTAATTTCCGGTTGCCGAAAGAAAATTATTTTTAAACAATTCGTAACGAATTGTAAAGGAAGATTTTAAATATCCTTCACTGTTTAAACCGCCAATATCATAGCCATAAAAAGGAACAAAGGTATTTATAAAATTTTCGTTGTTTCCACCTAAATGATAATCGTGCACTTCATTACCGTTGGATCCGATAGTAATTCCCGCCTCAGAAATATAATGAAATGTAAGTCGGTTAAAAAAAGTATAGGCAAATGACAATTCACCATTTAATTGTGAAAAAGAATTAAAATCGGGATTTATATTTGCTGAAAGCAGATAAACCTTGTAGTTAGCATCAAAATACAAACCTCTTTTCGGAAAATATTTTGTGTCATAAGAATCATAGGTGGCTTTTGCAAAAACATTTATATAATTGCTGTTTTCAAAATAATCTTTTTCACTGGCATCATCAATAATCTCATCTGCAAAAACTTGCAAAAATTTATCTTCTGCACCAATTCTTAAAGCCAAAGTATTTTTAAAAGTTCTTTGAATATAAAGCTGTGTTGTAAAATCATTGTATTCTATCGGTATTTTAAGTCCAATCTCATCTGCTCTTAAATCTCCAAAAGAAATATTAGAAATATTATCTTTAAAGGAGTTGTAGCTTGTGTTTATTCCAAAACTCCAATTAAAGCCATTGTCTAAAAAATAATCAATATTATATCTTAAATTATCTCCTATGACAAAATCAGCTGATAGAAAATCGTTGTCAAGCAAAACGTGGCTTTTGGTAAAATTTAACAGAATTCCGGTTTTATATAAATTGTCGTAATGTGCACCTAACTGAATAAAAGAGGAAGCTTCATTTTCAACCAATTTAAACACAACTTTAGAACCACCTTCAACCGACAAAAATCGATAATTAATACTCTTAAAATTTCCGGTGGCGAAAAGTGAATTTATACCTTGTTGAAATATATCTTGGCTTGTAGACTGCCCCTGAACTATCTTGAGTTTATCTAAACAATAATTATCTGTAAAATTTTTGTTTCCTTCTATAACAATCTCTTTTATTAATATCTCTCTATCGATATCGAAAGTATTGATGGTATTGTGATGTTTTTTATTTGATTGACGAGCTGCAATTTTTTTTAAATCATCCAAGCGATCTCTGGCGGCATCTTCTCCGACTTGCATAATTTCTATTTGTTTATCAAAAGAGAAATCATTAAAATTAGTAATATCAGGCCTTAAATAAATATCTGTCATTTTGATTTTAGCATCGAGATCTTCGAGCATTTGAAAATGCGCTATTTGCATTAATATTTTCGGAGCAGAATTAAGGTATTTATTTTTTAACAATTTTCCTTGAACATCAACTCCGATAATGAAATCAACTCCTTTTTCCTTTAATTTTTCAACCGGATAATTATCTACAATACCTCCATCAACCAAAATTTGACCATCGATTTCTACCGGTGCCAATAAAGATGGAAAAGAACCGCTTGCACGAATTGCTTCTGGTAAAAAGCCATGATCTAAAACAACTTCTTGCCCAGTTTCTAAGTTGGTTGCAATACAAAAAAACGGAATAGGCAATTTGCTAAAATCATTAATCTCATTTACATTTTCGGTTAATTGAGATAACAAATTAAAAACATTTTGTCCGCTAGAAATTGCGGATGGCAGTCCAATTTTCCAATCTTTTACCGGTAATGTTATGGCATATTTACCCATATTTTCTTTTTGATAAAAAGAAAAGGAAGATCGCGGCAATTTATTTTGAATCAAATCATCAAAATCGTGTACTCTTAAAATCGAGTCCAATTCCGTTGCACTATAACCCGAAGCGTATAGTGCGCCAACGATAGAACCCATGCTCGTACCTGCAATATAATCAACACGAACGCCAGCCTCTTCTAAAACCTTTAACACACCAACGTGCGCAAAACCTTTTGCACCACCACCGCTTAGAACCAATCCAACCTTTACATCATCAGAAGTTTTTACCTCGTGTTGCGAAAAAAGAGAAAATGATAGCAAAAAGATAACGATGAATGCAATTTTTTTCATGGCACAAATTTACTGAAAAACTCTTACTTGTCCGGATGAAAATAACTATATATTTTTTTTGATTTATCGCTGCCCACAGCAATTTCGAGATCATCGAGACTTGCCTCGGTAACTCTTTTTACAGATTTAAATTTATGCAATAGTTGAATTCTCGTTTTTTCACCGATTCCGGGAATATTTTCTAGCTCCGATTTTATGGCGTCTTTACTTCTTTTGTTGCGATGATGGTTGATACCAAATCGATGCGCTTCATTTCGAAGTTGTTGGATAATTTTTAAAGATTCAGATTTTTTATCCAAATACATCGGAACCGGATCTCCGGGATAATAAATTTCTTCTAATCGTTTTGCAATTCCAATAATGGCAATTTTACCGCGCAAACCTAAAAGGTCGAGACTTTTTAAAGCAGATGATAACTGCCCTTTTCCACCATCAACAATAATGAGTTGCGGCAATTCTTTATCTTCTTCTAACAAGCGTTTGTACCTTCTATGCACCACCTCTTCCATCGATGCAAAATCATCTGCACCAACTACGGTTTTTATATTAAAATGTCGATAATCCTTTTTAAAAGGTTTTCCGTTTCTAAAAACAACACAAGCAGCAACCGGATTGGTTCCTTGAATATTTGAGTTGTCAAAACATTCAATATGCCGAGGCTCTTCTTTTAGTCGCAAATCTTTTTGCATTTGTTTCATGATTCGGTTGGTATGCCGATCAGGATCAACAATTTGAATTTGTTTAAACCTTTCTTGACGATAATATTTAGCGTTTCTTTGAGATAGTTCGACAATTCTCTTTTTATCACCCAATTTTGGAACAGTCACTTTAATTTCTTTTCCTAAAGAAACTGCAAACGGAACATAAATTTCTTTAGAAACGGATTGAAACCGATTCCGAATTTCTACGATAGCTAATTCTAATAAATCTTTATCACTTTCGTCTAATTTCTTTTTTATTTCAATGGTATGTGACTGAATTATAGCGCCATTCATGATTTTAAAAAAATTGACATAGGCAAAACTTTCATCTGAAATAATGCTGAAAACATCGACATTACTTATCGATGGATTTACAACGGTTGACTTCGCCTGATAATTCGCTAAATGATCAATTTTATTCTTTATTTTTTGCGCTTCTTCAAACTCCATTTTTTCGGCAAAATCATACATTAAACCGTCAAATCTTTGCAAAGAAGTTTTAAAATTACCTTTAATAATATTTCTTATTTCTTTGACATCCTCGAGATAATCAGCTTCCGATTGCAAATTTTCACAAGGTCCTTTGCAATTTTTAATGTGATATTCTAAGCAAATTTTATATTTACCCGATTCAATGTTTTCTTGTGAAAGATTGTAGGCACAAGTGCGCAACGGATACAATTCTTTAATCAAAGACAAAAGTGATCTTGCTGTTTTGACAGAAGTATAAGGTCCAAAATATTCAGAACCATCTTGAATGACATTTCTTGTTAAAAAGACTCTCGGAAAAGGCTCGTTTTTTATGCAAATCCATGGATAGGTTTTGTCATCTTTTAATAGCACATTGTATTTGGGCTGGTATTTTTTAATAAGGTTGTTTTCCAATAAAAGCGCATCCGTTTCCGTCTCTACAAGAATGTGCTTGATGGTGACAATTTTCTTTACTAAAACCCTAGTTTTCCCGTTTTCATGGGTTTTTGTAAAATATGAAGAAACTCTTTTTTTTAGATTTTTCGCCTTACCTATGTACAACAACTTATCGTCTTTATCGTAATATTGATAAACACCCGGTGAGTTTGGCAAAGTTTGAATTTGTACTTCTAATTTCAAAATTTGGGTTTTTCGGTATAGAAATTCTCTAAGAATTGGTCTTCGGTTTCATCGATAACTTCCCAACCCAAAATAGCAGAAAGTTGGTAAATTTTTGTCAATTCTTCCAACAATCTTTCTTTGGCAGTATTTCGCAGTTTGGAAACATCGACCGTTTCTTTAATTTTTTGAATACTTTTTTTATTGATTGCATTTAACTCTTCTTTGGTAAAAGAGTTAAACGTACTTTGTTGCAAATCGAAATATTTTACATCAGGAATTATAACGATTTCCTCTTTAGGAATATATTTTATTTTAATTTTTTTATGGATGGAATCAATTTCTACATTCATTTTTTTCAAGTCAAAAAGCACTTGAACCTTTGCATTTACCGTAACAATAGCACTTTTTTCAAATTCAAAAGTATCGTAAAAATATTTTTTAGCATCCTTAAAATTATAGATTTCAGAGAAATAACCTTCTGAAACAACCAATTTACTCACGTTATCGATACTTTGCATAACTATTTGAATATCTTCATGAAGATTGGTTTTTTCTTCACTTTTATATATTCTTTTAGCGATAAAAAAACCGATTAAACAAACTACAATATAAACAACATACTTTTTCATAAAAATGATTTGTGACACGATTATCTACTTAAAAAACAGCACTTTTGCAAAGAACTATTTGTAAATTTGCACGCTTTGCTTAAAAAGCAAAAATACGCTATTTAAAATTTATATTTCTTATGAAATTTTGGAAAAAACTAACTCATGAACAACTTCAAAATAGGATAGAAAAAGCATTAGTTGAAAATGTTGACTTCTCAAAAGACACTTCTTTAGGCTATCCGGCTTCCAAATTAGACAATAAAGTTTTTTATAGTGACGCGCCTTTTTTAAAAGATGCTCCTACTTTAAAAACCTATGTTGCGAACCCGAATCATATCGGATGCCATACTTTCGGAACTTCAGAAAAAGCATTTAAAGGAACACAAGAAATTGAACGAGAAGTGCTTGAAGTGTTGGCGGTTGACGTTTTTAAATGCGAAGTTGATCAATATGACGGCTATATCGCTCCGGGTGGAACGGAAGCAAATATTCAAGCCATGTGGGTTTTTCGAAATTATTTTAACAAGACTTTTCAAGCTAAAAATAGTGAAATAGCAATTCTTGCCACGCGAGATACCCATTATTCTATCCCGAAAGGATCAAACGTTTTGAATATTGATTTACTGCAAATTTCGGTTGATTTTGAAACTCGAGTTATTGATGAAATCTCACTAGAGAAAACGATTGTTGATGCCGTTGCCAATGGTAAAAAATACTTTATAGTAATTTCCAATATGGCAACTACGATGTTCGGTTCTGTTGACAATCCGGTTCTTTATACAAACATTTTAGAAAAACACGAATTAGAGTATAAATTGCATATTGATGGAGCTTATGGTGGTTTCGTGTATCCGTTTAGCAACAAAAACTCTACTATAAATTTTTCAAACCCGAAAATTAGTTCTATCACTATTGATGCGCATAAAATGTTGCAGTCTCCTTACGGTACAGGCGTATATTTATGTAGAAAAGGACTCATTGAAAATGTTTTGACCAAAGAAGCCGAATATGTTGAAGGAATGGATTTAACCCTTTGCGGAAGTAGATCTGGAGCAAATGCTGTTGCCGTTTACATGATTTTATTTACGTATGGCCCTTATGGCTGGGATGAAAAAATAAGTATTTTGCAAATGCGAACGCAATGGTTTTGCGAACAATTAGATGCCTTAAAAATTAGATATTTTAGAGAGCCTCACATGAATATTGTCACAATTCATGCAGAATATATTCCCAAAGAATTGGTTTTAAAATTTGACTTAGTACCAGAGCAACACAATGGAAATAACAAATGGTATAAAGTAGTAATAATGGATCACGTGCAAATTGATCATTTAATGGAATTGATCAATGCCTTAAAAATAGAACAATAAAAGCGCTTTTATTTTTTATTTTTAGGAAATACTTTTTTATTAAAAACAATTAATAAACCAACGCCTGTGCTTATTGCAGTATCGGCAACGTTAAAAACTGGATCGAAAAAAGTAAAATTTCTATTTTCAAAAATGGAGTAATGTTTGCCACCTGCAAAAGGAACCCAGCTTGGCATGTCAAAACTTAAATTCGGAATCCAATCTGGTAACATGGTATCGACGATTGGAAAGTATAACATATCTACTACTTTGCCATGAAATAAAGAATTATAGCCGCCTTCCGGAGGTAAAAACTCGGCAACTCTGCGATAGCTATCGGTAAAGAAAATTCCGTAAAAAACAGAGTCAATTATATTGCCTAATGCACCAGCAAAAATTAAAGCAATCGCAGTAATTAATATTTTGTTTGCTTTATTTCGCACCGAATCCCATAACCAATATCCAATTCCAAAAATTGC
>RCMY010002794.1_pt1 | contig 15693 bp, 14 predicted proteins | sample 2041341 | NCBI WGS metagenome assembly RCMY01 (sample SAMN09708234, study PRJNA481090) | Marine sediment metagenome, whole genome shotgun sequencing project. | reverse complement strand
CTCATGTTCGATATCTAGTCTATTCGTCAAAAACGATGATGATCCGGCGATTCTGCTTGCCCTTCTTTTCGATCTTCTGAACTCGCACCTTGCCTATCTCACCAGTAGATGCGACATGCGTGCCACCACAGGGCTGCAAGTCCACACCGTCGAATTCCACCAGACGAATAGTGCCCTGAGCATTTCTGGGCGGTTGTACCGACATGGTCCGCACCAGCTCCGGCTGTGCGTCCAGTTCGGCATCCGTGATCCAGCGCATGCTCATTTTTACATCGCGTGCAATCAGCTCATTGAGCGCCGTTGTCAGAGGTTCCTTGTCGATGGGGTCCTGCAGATCAAAATCCAGCCGGGCGCGGTCCACCTGTATGGAGCCGCTGGTAACCGGTGCATCAATCAGGGAGCACAGCATGTGCAGACAGCTGTGGAAGCGCATCAGACGGTGACGGCGATCCCAATCCAGTTCCAGTGAGACGGTTTCCCCGACAATCAGCGAGCTGCTGTCAGCAATGGCATGCAGATGTGTGCCGGACTCCCGATCCTGCAGAGTTTCCGTGATTTCCATGCGAGTTCCATCAGCGGTTGCCAGCCAGCCCGTGTCGCCAAGCTGACCACCGCCGAGCGGGTAGAAGACACTCTGATCGGTTTCCACCCCGGCTTCATGGATAGCCGTGATGGTGGCATCGCAAGATCTCAGGTAGCTGTCTTCTCGAAAGAGTTCACGGGTCATGGCAAGTGGGCCTCAGTGGTGCGGGTCATGGAAGATCCGGTCAGTTTAGCGGGTATGGAGCGAGATGCTCGTCAGTTAGAAGTGTAGTGAGTTCCTGCATTATGCATTTCACGCCTGGGCAATCTACGTGGTTACAGGTCTGGCGTTGGCCTACTATGCCTACACGCGAGACATGCCCTTGACGATCCGTTCTGCTCTGACTCCTGTATTGAGACGTTTCGCTAATGGTTTCGTAGGTCATATCATTGACGTTCTGGGTGTTCTGGCCACCATCCTGGGGGTGTCAGTCACTACTGTCGGGAGGTTTGTTGTCAGGTATCACTAACATGTGCGTAGTGCTGACGTTGGTCATTGGTACCTTATTGATAGCCGGTGGCGGTGGATTGGAAGCACTGAAGAGTGCGATGATCATCGCCGCTTTGCCATTCACCCTCACCATGGTGCTCATGGTCATATCGCTGTCCAAGGCCTTGTATCGAGATCGCCTTCGCGATCAGTAGGGCTTCGTTAGTGGCTGGCCCGCGTGATCCGATGACGAGTCAATCGTCAACACGCAGTAAAATGTCGGGTCAGGTGAGCCTCATTGAAATCCAGACACGAATGAATGGTTGAATTCACGTTCACAAACCGTTAGCGTCGCAGGATGAAGGAAAGACGTCTGGAATTCCTCGTCACGGCGGCAAACATCATATTATGGCAGCAAGTCGAAAATTAGCCAACAAGAACGTCCTGATCACGGGAGGTGCAAACGGTGTGGGTGCAGCAACAGTGCGCCTGTTTTGTATAGAGGGCGCGCGTGTCGCGTATGTCGATTGTGATGTTGAGGCGGGCGAGGCGCTGCATGCATCGCTGCTTGCCGAAGGCTACGAGACGCTGTTCGTTCCTGGTGATGTATCCATAGAGAATGATGCGAATAATGCTGTTCAGCAGACTTTGAGTGTGTTTGGCCATATTGATATCCTTTTCAATCATGCCGGAATCATCATGGTGAAACCCTTTCTCGATTTCACACTCGATGAGTGGGACTTGCTGATGAACAACAACGCACGGAGTGCGTTCATGATGACGCGCCTTGTCTTGCCTGGCATGCTGGAGCGCGGTACGGGCGTACTGGTTTTTACATCCACGACCGGTGTCAAGGCGGCCACTCACCTGGAGTCGTTGTATTGCGCATCCAAGTCAGCCATGCACCAGCTGGCACGCTCCGTTGCCGTGGAATACCGGGATCAGGGCATACGATCAAATACTTTGTGTCCCAGCTTCATTCGTACCCGGCATGGAGAGCACGAAATACAACAATTGCGAGGCTACGGTGTTTTCGCATCGGAAGATGATGTCAACATTATGCAGGGGCGAATCTGCGAACCAGAAGAGGTTGCCAATGTTGCCCTTTTTCTGGCCAGTGATGATTCCAGCTTCGTCAATGGTGCAGAGCTGTTCGTTGACAATACTTTCACGGCCGTTTAATGCTCTGGGGTATACGGCCGGTAGTTACACAAGCAGCGTATGGCATCGCTGTCGATCGCCTGCGTAGGCAAATTCATTGCGGTTTGTTATTGCCGGATGAAAAGCTCCCGGCGGAGCGACAGTTGTCGGAAGATATCGGAATCTCTCGGGTCACATTGCGTGAGGCATTGCGGGTGCTGGAGACAGACAGCTACATCGTGGTTCGTCGCGGTGCCCATGGCGGAGCTTTCGTCGCTGATGTCGATAGTCTGCAACAGATTGCCATAAAACGCTCTGGGAAGGATCGCGCGGAGAATATGCGCATTCTGGAGTTTCGACAAGCCAACGAAATTGCCGCTGTTCAGCTCGCGTGTGCGCGTCGGCAACCGCCGGAAATCAAAAGACTGGAATCCGCACTTGAGAGTCTCAGGCGAGCGGAATCTGCCCCTCAGTTGAAACAGGCAGACACACTGTTTCGACTGGCAATGGCAGAAGCTTCTCATAATACGTTCCTGAACAAGGCGATTGAATCGGGCATCAGCGAAATGTTCCGCCCCTACCAGTTTCAGCACTTTGCCAGTGTCATGAAAAACTGCCTCCTGGTACACGAAAAGCTGCACGTAGCGCTGGTGCAGCGTGATCCCGAGACGGCCAGTGAAAGCCTCTCAAAATTGCTGGAACTCGAACGAAGCCTGTTACGGCGTCTTCCCGACGCCACCTGAAACCATCGTGTTCTTCTTCTTGACATATCGTAAATCCACCTGTAGCTTAATGGTCTAACGGTAAGACCAATGATAAGGCAAGGGGTATGACTAAGCGAATGCACGCCGGACGCATGTCGGGTAAAACGGTACTGGTAACTGGTGGTGCTGGTGGTATGGGCCTGACGTCTTCACTCATGTTTGCTGAGGAAGGGGCCAGAGTTGGCATACTGGATATCCAGGAAGAAGCCGGTCATCAGGCGGTGTCTGATATTCGGAAAAACGGTGGTGAAGCGATTTTCGTTTGCACCGACGTCAGCAAAACAGCGGAAGTGAAGGCAGGCATCGCTAAGGTTAACGAGGCATTCGGCACCATTGATACGCTGTTCAACCATGCCGGATCAATCATAGTCAAACCGCTGCATGAAACCAGCGATGAAGAGTACGACCGTCTTAGTGCGATCAACTCTCGGTCTGCGTTCATTGTCTGCCGTGAAGTCATCAAGCAGATGCTTCCCAACGGCGGGGGCTCCATTGTCATCACCTCGTCAATTGGCGGGGAGAAGGGGTTTGCCCTTGAATCAGTGTACTGCATGACGAAAGGAGCCGTACTGCAACTTGCCAGATCCATTGCCATCGAATATCGGGACAAGGGGATTCGATGCAACGCGGTTTGTCCGGCATTCGTCAAGACTGATCACGGCCTGCGGGAAATCAAGGAGCTGGATGGTTTAGGCCAGAATTGGAATTCCGCTGATCTGGAAAGTGTCCAGGGTCGAATCTGCGAACCGGAAGAAGTCGCTGCCGCTGCAGTATTTCTTGCCTCCAGCGAAGCCAGTTTTGTCAACGGTGTAGCGTTGTATGTCGATAATGGTTGGTATGCCAAGGGGTAGTTGTCATTTCCATTCCCTGATCATTCGTCGATCCCATGTCCGTCCATTCAGAGAAAGAGATCGCCATGAAATCCATGAAAACCCTTTGTTCCGCTGCGGCTTTGCTGGTTGCGAGTTCCCCGGGATTCGCCTTTGAGCCTGAATCCGAGGACGCCATCAAGTTCATGCTCAGTGACTGGACTTCGATGCTGGTCAACACCGAGATTATGAATGTCGTTCTGTCCACATACGGCTACAACGTCAAGACCATCGTTGCGGATGATTCTGCTCGGTATGCAGGCTTTGAAGTCGGCGATCTTCACATTGCCATGGAGACTTGGCAAACCACGCAGGATGCCGCTTTAACGGCTTCTGTAGCTACCGGAAACGTGCTGGACCTGGGAGAAACAGGCATGCATGCAAAGGAGGATTGGTGGTATCCCCTGTATATGAAGGAGAGCTGCCCGGGTTTACCTGACTGGAAAGCTCTGCAGTCCTGTGGCGAGGCGTTTTCAACGGCCGATACCGCACCACTAGGTCGCTATCTGAGCGGACCTGTAAGCTGGGGTGGTTTTGATGTCGAACGAGTCGATGCACTGGAATTACCTTTTGAAGTGATCAATTCAGGAACGGATGCCGGATTGTTCGCTGAACTGAAGAGTGCGTATGAGCGCAAGGCGCCTATTATGTTGTGGCTTTATGAGCCCCATTGGGCGCCATCTGTATTTGAAGGCGAATTCGTACAGTTTCCCACCTACGATGAAGCCTGCTACAGCGATCCATCCTGGGGCATCAATGCTGAGAAAAGCTACGATTGTGGCAAGCCCGAAGGCTGGATCAAGAAAATGGGCTGGGCAAAGGGTGAAGAAATCTGGCCTTGTGCCTATGAGATTGTCCGCAATTTCCAGATGGACAACAAGACGATAGGCGACCTCGTATACAAGGTAGATGTCGACGGTATGTCGATCGAAGACGTTGCCATGGAGTGGGCTGTAGAGAACGAGGCCACTTGGCGCGAATGGTCTTTGTGTGCTGCGAGCTGATAGCTGAGTCATGTTTGCAAGACAGCGTTTTTGGGGCTTTGCAGGAGTAGTCATACTGCTGGCTCTTCTCGCTTATCTCCTGCCGAGTGAGCTGCGGGACTACCCAGAGAGCTGGGTAGTCCCTTTGAGCGATCATGTCGGGCGTGCGCTGGAGTGGTTTGCCCGAGATGCCTCGATTGCAGGAATTGCGGTGCAAGACATCAGTCGTGGTCTTGCAGCCCTTGTAGACAAGCCCATTCAATGGCTGACTGTTCTATTATCTGAAGGTGTGGTCACAGGGTCGGGATTCAACAAGACGCTCGCATTTCCGCCACTATCCTGGATAGGGCTGTTGCTTGTTACTGCTCTCTTTGCATGCCGTTGCGGCGGATGGCAGCTAGGACTCACGACCTTGCTCAGTGGGTTTTATCTGCTGCTGTTCGGTCTTTGGACGTCAGCCATGCTGACACTGGCCAGCGTGTTGGTGTCGGTATCAGTAGCGGGAGCTTTGGGCCTGGCTATTGGCATTGCCTCCTTCAGGAATCCCCGGACAGAACAGTGGGCACGGGGTGTGATGAACGTAATGCAGACAGTTCCCATCTTTGCCTATCTGGTGCCCACCTTGCTGTTGTTTGGATACGGACCCAGTGCAGCACTCATAGCCACAGTGATATATGCACTACCGCCGATGGTGCATTCCACTGTTCTTGCATTGCGCTCTGTGCCTGAGGAAGTAAGGGAATACGGAACTGTTTCCGGCTGTACTCCAAGCCAGTTGCTGTGGCGAGTGGAGTTACCGGTGGCATTGCCGACATTGGCAATTGGCATAAATCAGGTGGTCATGATGTCATTGAACATGGTGATCATCGCTTCCATGATTGGTGCAGGGGGGCTTGGTTACGACGTGCTTCGAGCTCTGCGGAAACTCGACATTGGCCATGGAATCGAAGCGGGTATGGGCATTGTGGTGCTGGCCGTCGTACTGGATAGAATCGGACAGTCACTGGCTAGGCAATATGCCGGTCAGGGAGTGAAAATTGCAGACTCTTTCTCTGCCTTCTGGAAGCCCGGCCGCTGGACGGGGGCACAGGCTTGCTTGTTTTATGTGCTGATTTTATCAGCCACTACATTGCTATCACTGAAGCTCGCTGTCGTGCATACTTTTCCGTCAGCCTGGACCATCACCACAGCGCCCTGGTGGAACGATTTGGTCAGTTACATTAACGTTACCTATTTCGATGTTCTTGAAACTGTCCGGGTTGCTGTTCTTTTAAACTTGATGTACCCCTTGAGAGATGCATTGCAAGCGATTCCCTGGTCGGTCATGATCATTGGCGTGAGTTTGCTGGGTTGGCAACAGGGTGGCTACAGGCTGGCACTACTGGTCGCAGGTTTACTGTTGTTCATAGTCCTCAATGGATACTGGTCTGCAGCAATGGTGTCGCTTTACCTGATTGTGTCAGCAGTATTGGTTGCACTGGCCATCGGCTTTCCGCTCGGCATCTGGTTGGCAGGAAAACCCTCGTTGGAGCGTCCCACTTCACTGGTTCTTGACACTTTGCAAACCCTTCCGACACTGGTGTACTTGCTGCCTGCAGTCATGCTGTTTCGCAACGGCGATTTTTCTGCTTTGCTGGCGATCATGCTGTATGCCATCGCCCCTGTCATCCGTTACACCATGCATGGTCTGCAGCAGGTGCCTGAAGCACGACTCGAAGCGGCACAAATGGCAGGGTGTACACGTTGGCAGAGCCTGATAATGGTCAGATTGCCAAGCGCGACTTCAACACTGATTCTCGGGCTCAACCAGACGATCATGATGGCACTGTCAATGCTGGTCATTGCCGCCCTGGTTGGAACTCGCGACCTTGGACAGGAGGTATATATCGCATTGACTCAGGCAAAGATCGGAAGCGGCATCATTGCAGGCCTGAGCGTCGCAGCGCTCGCTTTGGTTTTCGACGGCCTGCTGAAGGCATGGGCTGCCAATACACAGAGATCGGTAATATGAACGACAGCGAAAAAGAACCTGCAAAAGTCGCACTCAAGGCTACCCACGTCTGGAAAGTATTCGGCGCCAATGCCAAACAATTCCGGGCTTTGCCGGAAGAGGAGCGTGAGGCTGCCGTAAGCGACAACCCCGATTGGACAGCAGCGGTTAGGGATGTCAGTTTCAGTGTGATGCGTGGCGAAGTCTTTGTCATCATGGGCTTGTCTGGGTCAGGAAAGTCGACACTAGTACGCAGTTTGACTCGATTGAATGAGCCGAGCAGTGGAGAAATACTATTCGACGGTGACGACATCAGTGCGATGAGCAATCAAGACCTGATCACCCTCAGACGTCGAAGAATGGGCATGGTTTTCCAGCATTTTGCCTTGCTACCGCATCGCACGGTGGCGGGAAATATCGCCTTTCCGCTGGATGTGCAAGGCATGGACAAACAATCCCGGGACAAGCGGGTAGAGTCGCTGGTGAAAACAGTCGGGCTGGACAATCTTGCACATCGTTATCCGGCGGAACTATCCGGGGGGCAGCAACAACGTGTAGGCATTGCTCGCTCTTTGGCTACGGATCCGGACTACTGGTTTCTTGACGAACCCTTTTCAGCGCTGGACCCACTGATTCGTAGTGATCTCCAATTGGAGCTTCTTCGGCTGCAGGCGACGCTGGGCAAGACAGTCGTGTTCATTACGCATGATCTGGACGAGGCCATTCGTATTGCAGACAGAATCATGATTCTGGAAGGCGGTCGTGTTGCACAGATCGGAACACCGGAGGCGCTCGTCAAAAATCCAGCTACAGATTATGTAAAACGCTTTGTTGCCAGTGTGCCGCGTGCCAAGGTAGTCACTGCCGGCAGTCTTATGGAGTCGAATCAACCGGCAAGGCTGGAAAATATCGCGGCCGTCGATCAGCACAGTACCATTGCAAGCATTGCGCTGAGAGTTGTCGAATCCGATACCGATCTGCCCGTACAGGATGCAGAGGGTATGCGCGTGGGTGTGCTCTCTCGGAAGGCTGCGCTTAGGGTATTGGCAGATGTGCCTGGGTTATCAGTCTCTGCGTAGACCCAGGAACTTACTGCCGATCGCGCACAAATCATCGACGTTGAGGTGCCGGAAGAGCAATTCGCTATTCCCTGCTTGCTCGCCATTCCTTCCACTTCAGGGTGGTTCGGGCACCCAGGGTTGTCAATGGTGCTGGCGGAAGCAGGCGGGGTTCGTCCATGTTTGCCAGGGAACGGGTAATCTCACTATCGATTCCGCAAGCCATCTCGGCGGCGGATATGCCGGAAATTGTGCCCTTTGCCGTACCAAGGCCGTTCTGGCAAACCGCTGAATAGATACCTTTCTCTACTTCTCCGTGAGCGGGCACGCCGTTCCAGCTCAGGCAAAGATGTCCTGCCCACTCATATTGCATGTCTATCGCCTTCAGGCCTGGAAAGCGAGCGTCATATTTTTTCCGACATAGCTTTGCGGCGTCTGCAACTTCCCTATGGCTGACTTGCATGGATGGGTTGTAGGTAAATCGGGTGCGTATCACCAGTCGACTGGCATCCCCATCGTTGATTCTGCGTACGGTAGTGCCCATGGGATCGGCCGGGATAATGCTCCATTGCTCGCTGCCGCTCAGTGCATTGCGTGCGAATGGATGCGTCATGGTGGCATAGGTGAATACATGCAAGAGCCGATGCTGGAAGAAGCCGAAACTTTCGGCATGACCGTTGTTGGCTAGAATGACCTTGTTCGTAATGACTTTGCCCGCCGGACATTCTAGTGTCCAGCCGGGTTCGTTGGCTGCGATGCGGGTAACCGGACTATTTTCGAAAAGGCTGAAAATCTTCGGGTGTCGGGACTGCAGGCCGCTGGCCATGCCTCGAATGTAGCCAGCAGGTTGCAGCATGACAGTGCCCGGAGTGAACAGCCCCGACCGATAGTAGTGACTACCCGTGAGCTCTACCAATGCTGTGGTATCCAGCCATTCGTGTGGTTCATTCAATACGGCCAGATGACGGGCATAGTCTTGATTGAGTTTTTCGCCTTTGACCGTGGCCGCAGCGTTGACTTTTCCGCAGGGGTCGAATGTGTTGCGTGTAAAACCGTATTCTTCAGCGGCACTGGCTGCAAACCGGATTGCCTGACGATTCTGGGAAATCTGACGAGTGTCGTCAGCCGTACCTTCCGCTGCATAGGTATCCGATGAAAGATCATGGGGTAGATCGATCATGAAGCCCGAATTGCGTCCGGCGGGTCCTTCTGCGACACGGCCGGCTTCCAGCACGACAACGTTCAGAGACGGGTCGATCTGCAGTAAACGACGAGCCGCCGACAGCCCGGCAAAGCCGGCACCTATGATGGCCACATCCGCCGTAACACTCTGCCCAAGTACCCGTGCTGCCGGGGCTTTGGGGAGCAGACAGTTCCAGCCGGCAGGTCCCGGCTGGCTAGGAAGGCGACTGGCGGTGAAGCTGGTCAACTGACCGACTCTATCTCATTGTCAGACAGATCAATCCAGATGGTTTTCAACTGGGTGTACTGATCATGTGCATGGATCGATTTGTCGCGTCCACCGAACCCTGATTGCTTGAATCCACCAAAGGGTGTACTGACATCGCCTTCGCCAAAACTGTTGATGGTCACGGTGCCGGCGTTCAGTGCACGTGCGCCACGCAATGCACGCTTGCCATTGGCGGTGAACAGTGCCGCTGCCAAACCATAGGGTGTGTTGTTGGCAACGCTGATAGCCTCATCGAAGCTGCTGATCGTGATGACGCTGAGCACTGGACCAAATATTTCTTCGCTGCAGAGAGGGTCGTTGCTGCCGCTTGATTCGACAATGGTGGGTTCTACATGAGTGCCGTTGCTTGTTTGTCCGCCAACCAGAATATTGTCGGGTGCTGCCTGCTGTAAATAGCCTGACACCTTGCTGAAATGCTCTTTTGATACCAGAGGGCCAACACGAGTGTCAGGGTCCAGCGGGTCTCCTACCTTCCATTCACGCAGGTGAGCCTTGATCTTGTCCAGCAAGGAATTCTTGACGTCTTTATGTACGATAAGGCGTGAGGAGGCGGAGCAGTTTTCACCCATGTTCCAGAAAGCGCCATTGACAACATGCGCGGCGACGACATCCAGATTTTCGGCATCATCCAGAACAATGCAAGGGTTCTTGCCGCCCATCTCCAATACGACTTCCTTCAGGTTCGATTCTGCCGAATATTTCAGGAATCGTCTGCCGGTATCTGTTGAGCCGGTGAACGACACCATATCGATGTCAGGATGGCGTCCGATAGGTTCGCCCACATCGACGCCCGTTCCCGTGACAATATTCAATACACCAGCGGGCAGGCCGGCATCACGAGCCAGCTCGGCAACACGCAATGCGCTCAATGATGTTTCCTCGGCGGGTTTGACGACCACTGAACAGCCAGCTGCCAGAGCCGGACCTATTTTCCATGCCAGCATCAACAAGGGGAAGTTCCAGGGTAATACAAGTCCGACCACGCCAACCGCTTGTCGCACGATCATCGCAATGTGCTCATCCGAAGCCGGGCTGACCTGGTCATAGAGCTTGTCGATGGCTTCGGCATGCCACTTGATGCAAGCGATGGTGTCAGGCAGGTCAACCAATTCGCAATCCTGAATTGTTTTCCCGCTGTCGAGGCTTTCCAGCACAGCTAGCTCATGGATGTTGTTGGTCAGCAGTTTGCTCAGTCGGATCAGGATTTCCTTTCGCTCCGCTGGCGGTAGCCTGGACCAGCGCCCATCATCGAAGGCTTCTCTGGCTTTTTCTACCGCAAGGTCCACATCTTCCTTGTTGCAGGCGGCTACTTGAGTCAGTGTGTCGCCAGTTGCAGGGTTGACGGTGTCAAACGTCTTGCCAGAGATGGCAGGGCGATAACCATTATTGATGAAGGCGTTCTGTGGCAGCGTCAGCGACTTGGCAATAGCTACGTACTCGGAATGTGTCAATAGAGTCGACATGTATTATTATCCCGCCTTGATGTTGTTGATGGTGTTTTTGAGCACGCGCACTACCTGTTCCATCTGACGCTTTTCATCCTTGTTTAGACCTTTGAGAGGTGGCTGCATCGGGCCGCTCTGAAAGCCGGCCATTTCGACGCCGTATTTGACGCACTGAATGAATTTTCCTCCTTGTTCCAGTACTCGCATCAGGGGCATCATGGCGCTCATGATCTTTCGTCCCGTGGTGAAATCACCCTGGTTTGCGCAGACTTCGTACAGGGCGATGTGCTCTTCGGGCAGGAAATTGGAGCCTGCGCAAATCCAGCTACGAGCTCCCCAGGCAAAAAATTCCAGTGCCTGATCGTCCATGCCGCATGACATCTGGATATGCGGATAATCACGTGCCAGCAGGTGTACGCGATTGATGTCTCCAGAGCTTTCCTTGATTGCACATATATTGCTGGAACTGCCAACACGATCGAGAAACTCCTCGCCCATGTTCACGCCCATTCTGCCCGGGTAGTTGTAGAGAACGATGGGAAGGTTGGCAGCACGGTCTATGGCAAGTGCGTTCAACGCGTTCTCGCGCTCCGTAGGTACTGAATACGGAGGCGTTCCCAGCAGGATAGCGTCGGCACCCATTTCGGCTGCACCTTCTGCAAGTGCTATCGAGTCTGGCGTACGCATGGTGCCGGTACCAACGATCAGCGGGATTCTGTCTGCCAGCACTTCGCGTGTGAATCTGGCCAGAGAGAGCCTCTCTTCAACTGTCTGCGAGTAATTCTCGCCCGTTGACCCTCCGGAAATTACACCGTGTACGCCACTGGTGACCAAGTGCTCGAGGTGTTTTTCCAATGCGGGATAGTCAATATGTCCCTTGGCGTCGCTCGGTGTAATCACCGGCGTGTAGATACCTTCAAATTTCATCGGCGTTCAGACACTCTTTATGGAGGGCTCAGGAGCTGGGTCGGCCGTGGATATGAACCTTGATCGGCCGAGTATGAATTTACGGTTGTTGAGATATTAAAAAATAATGTATACATATAGTATACATAAAGTATGGAATCATGCGACAAAAAGAGATATCTCATGGCGGTAGAGGAAGGCGAGGCGGTCATTGACTGCAGAAGTCTGCGGAAGATTTTTGGCACACGTGCATTGGAAGCCCAATTGTCGACACCATCGTTCCAGGCTCACCACCAAGAATGGCCTGGGTTTTGACATGGAGAACTATCACCAGGAAAGTTTTGGTAATGGCGTAGTGACTGTTGATGAGCAATTGACCATCAGCGATACCGTACCCGATGAAACCACCATGTCTCGGGTCGAATTTGTCGATTCTTCGGTGCAAGCAGATTGTCGGCAAACTGACTCGATACTGGCTGTGGCAAAGGCTGCAGGATTGATCATACCTTCCGGCTGTACCATGGGAATCTGTGGTACCAGCAAGGTCAGGAAGGTGTCCGGAAATTTCCATATGGTTCACAATGGGGATATTTCCGAGAAAGAGATTGAGCATGGTTATATCCTTGCCTGTTGCTCCAATCCGATCGAAGCCGTCTCCATAGCCGTATGAGAATTCTGTTCATGGCCGAGTGCCGCGACCCCTCATCAAAAAAATCAGGTGCAAATGAGCAACGTCAGCACGAATAACAAGGAAAAACTGTATCTCGATCTCAAGCGCAGGATTCTAACGCTGGATCTGGCTCCTGGTATAGATCTCGATGAGGTGTCGATCAGCAAGGAATACGGGCTTTCCAGAACCCCTTTGCGGGATGTTTTCCGGCAACTGGCCGGAGAAGGGTACATCACCATTGTCGATAACCGGGGAGCCCACGTCTCACCCATGGATCACAAGACTCTGAAAGAATTCTTCCAGACAGCCCCCATGATCTATTCTGCGATCTCCAGGCTCGCTGTAGAAAATGCAACTTCGGCACAGTTAAAGGAACTCAAGACAGTGCAGGCTCGTTTTCGCCAGGCTGCGAACAAGATGGTGGTCAGGGATCTGGTTTATTTCAACGATCGCTTCCACTCACTGATAGGTGAAATGGCTGACAATCGCTACCTGTCCATCAGCCTCCAACGACTGCTCGTCGATCATGCGCGAATTGCTCATACCTTCTACAACCGAAAAAACGCAAAAGTAGGAGATCGTTTGAAGCTATCCGTCGAACATCACGATCAAATGCTGGAGGCCATCGATAAGGGAGATACCGAGCAGGCCGTTGCTGTCACGCTTGCTCATTGGGAGTTATCGCGCTCGCAGGCAGAGCTGTTCGTCAATGCCGAGCCCATCCCATTGAATGATTTGACGAGTTGAAGCAACTTGCGCTGCGCTACACGGTTTTCGAGAACGACAATTTCCAAGCATCTATCCTTCTTGAGAGCAGGGGCATGACACTTGTTAATCCAACTGTGGCCAGTGCGCCATACTCTCCCGTCATTCGCAATGATAGGAACCGGATGGATCTCCCAATCTTGCCCATCGTGTCGAGATAGCTCCCTCTGATCTTGCCTCTGGTGATTGAAGTACTCCATGGCGCGTCATTCTTTTATTTTGAGTCGGGCGATCGTGCACTTGACAGCAAAGGTACATCGATTGGATCAGCCCTATCGCCATCAGCGTTATGGAGTGATCTTTCACTGTGTAGGTCTGTGTGACGAGTACCCGTCCATACGCTACCCCGAGGACTTGGAAGTTTCAGGTTGTCATCACTGAGGGTGGTTATGAAAAATTGACGCGCTATCCCTTCGATCATCGATTTTGGAGTGAGCCCTTTCCCGGGTTCAACAATATGGTGGCTGACATCTGTCGAGTTAGTGCGCCATGTGTTACAAGAGCACTCTCAAGTGCTGATCTCTACTTCAAAAACGGGCAGGGTCAACGATTTTTTAAGCCTTTTCGATATGTTTAAAATCGGCACCGGACCTTCAAGCTCGCATACGATGGGGCCGAAGAAGGGAGCCAACACTGCCTAACCCACGACGGCCCGTTATGATCAGGTCCGCGCCTCAGTGTGGTAACTCGTTACCGCTCCCATTGCAAATGCAACGGTTTGGGGTTGCGGTGTATGGACAAGATGTAGTTCTGAGTTGTACTTCTAAGCAAGTTCACCTGCCAGGCTAAAAGCGTTTTCGGAATCTGGTGAGCCATCTACGCCTACAACGATTTTCTCAAACATGTTCGTTTTCCTCAAATTTGCATCAAGTAATAATCAAATTAACGCGGATACCGCAGGTGATTTTGAGCTAGAAAAAAACTGTGCAAATCTTCAGTTATCTGGTGATACGCGACGAAGCAGCATCAGAGCCGCTACGCGGCAGCTTTACGAGTCGCTTTACGTTCAGGGGCCAACGGGGCTCATATCAAAATTCTGCTGATTGAAATAAGACAGTCTGGCAGGTATCACTTGTTCAACCAATTTCAGGTTGTCTGCTGTCAAGGTCTCTGCCATGTACCGCGATGCCATCCACATCACGAAACTCTCTGCCAGGTCCTCAGTAGCGGCGTTCTCTTTTGCATAGGTTGAAATAAAATTATCATCGCTTGTTTGAGCGGCTTCCCAGTCCGGTGAGTTTTCATGATCTTCGTCCAGAGCAACGTGCACTGCCTCGTGCACCAGTGTTTCTTCAAGAATTCCGGCATCGCTATAATCGGCAGTCATGTCAGTGTGAACATACAGCGCATTGTCAACGCTTCCCCATAATTCTCGACCCTTGTGCACCCAAAGCTCATCTATCCCGCTACGAAGTACAGCTGGAAGTTGACCGATATAACGACCAAAACGTACGGCTTCTGCGCTTGCATTCGCCTCGCTGTTGAATTCTGCATTGACGATTGCAGTCAGCGTATGGTCATCTTCAAATACTATGGAAAAGAGGTAAGCATCAATCGTGGCGTACTCGGCGCTACGCCTATCAAAGACTAGTCGCTGTGCCTGCCCCTGATATTCGGCTTGTTGGTACGTGCTGGGGGAATCTTGTGTGAGAATGCCCGGGGTGGGGTAGACCGTACTGGAAAAAGGCTCTTTGGCGCCAATCTCACTGAAACCGGATTCATCAAACGGGTTTTCATCGGGATCGGAGATACACGCAGTGAGTAACAGGCATGCTGCGATGGTCAGCACAGATCGCATTCTGTTGGGGTATGGCATCAACGATACTGCAGCGCAGGTTGTTTTTCGGCAATCCATGGGAAGAGAATGTTCTGAAACAGACTTCTACAGCAAGTTCTCTGCCGGACCCGTCGTACTCGCAGGTACGCTGCATCATTAGCGCCTACATCAGATTCCGACCAGCACATTCGGGCGTATCGTGGTTATAAGCGTTGTCTGATCCTGCATAGCTTCTCATCAACAACAAGGTGGGCCAGTTCTATCCAGACAATCCAGGTTATGCATGGCCATCGCGTAGTCCATTGAATCTCCGCAGCCAAACCAGGGTTCGCTGCCTGCCTCTGGCAAAGGTGTGAGGTTCGCTTCAACCACTGATTCAATCCTGGAACCGTCCGGTCGTCTGAATAACAGCTGACCATCGGACAGACGCTCGACCATGAACTGACCTTCGTGCATCAGGGTGTGATGGTGATGACATAGCTGAGTCAGGTTATCCAGTGATGTTTCACCGCCATTGGCCCAATGAATAATGTGGTGGGCGTCCAGATGCTTGTGGCAGTCGCAGCCGGGGAAAGTACACACCCCGTCGCGAATAGTCAGAGCTCGCCGGATGCCGGTTGGAATGGCCCGACTGCTGCGCCCGATGTTCAAGGGCTCTGAACCGTTTGTCATCGCTGTGACGACCTTGCAACAGCAGCTGAGTCGCCGCGCAGTTTCAACGGGTATGGCGACCTCTTTTTCGATGTAGCAATCGGGCTCACCACTGGGCTTTGCAAAATTGTCCTTGGCTAGAACGGCACTGTCGACATGGACCACCACCTGGTAGCGGTCGTCGGTGGTTGA
>RCMY010004640.1_pt1 | contig 15697 bp, 11 predicted proteins | sample 2041341 | NCBI WGS metagenome assembly RCMY01 (sample SAMN09708234, study PRJNA481090) | Marine sediment metagenome, whole genome shotgun sequencing project. | reverse complement strand
TTTTTAAAACTATTCTACATATCTAGGGTCTAATAGCTGAAGAGTTAGACTAAAGTATATCATAGTTTATCTATTTTCTAAATTATTAAACGTTGAAAAGCGAAGCCAAATTTATAGGTAGATTAATCAGTGAAAAAGACAAAGACAAGGCATTCAAAGAATTGTTAGGTCTTTATCAAGAGCGCTTATATTGGCATATTCGAAAACTGGTGATTACCCATGAAAATGCCGATGATGTATTGCAAAATACTTTTTTACGAGTTTACAAAAGTCTTCCTAACTTCAAACAACGCAGTTCTTTAAATACTTGGATGTATCGAATTGCTTATAATGAATGCATGCGATTTTTAGACGAAAATAAAAGAAAATCACATGAATCTATAGACGATGTGAGTAAAACGTATTTAAACACGCTAGTTTCGGATACTTTTTTTGAAGGAAATGAAATTCAATTAAAATTACAGCACATTCTTTCTACTTTGCCTGAAAAAGAGCGGCAAATATTTCAAATGAAATACTATGATGATTTAAAATTTCATGAAATGGCAGATATTTTGGCTATGAAAGAGGGCACGTTAAAAACATCGTATTATAAAACAGTAAAACATATTCAAAAAAATATACTCGAAATAGAAATTTTAACAGATTAAAATATCTACATAAGATGAAACCAATAAAAAAAGCAACAAATTTAAAAGAACAAACAATCGAAAATGACTTGTTTGATAAAAAAGCGGGTAAAAAGCATGCCCAAGATTTAGGGCTAGAAATACCGGATGATTATTTTTCAAAGTCAAAAAGTAAAATAATTGCATTAACCGAAGAACAAAAGAAACCAAAATTGATAAAATTAAGAAAAAGTTTTATTTGGATGGCAGCAGCAGGATTTGCTTTGATTTTCGCATTAACGGTTTACAAGTTCAATACAGCTCCGAAAACTGATAGAATTATTACAAAAGCCTCGGATACCATTGAGCAAATTCAGAACTTTTATTTAAATAATGACAATTTTTATATGGAGGAGGATGTATTATTAACATCTCTGTATGTTAATGAAAATGAAATAGATGCCTATGTAGATAATGATTTATTCAATGAAATTATAGTAGATGAATATATTGACGATTACATTATAGAAAATACAATGGATGAGAAACTTTTTTTCAACTAAATTAAAAAAGTTTAAAACTTTTTAGAGAAAAAAAGGTCTAAATTAATAGAACGTTCAAAACAGGAATATTAAAATCTTAAAAAACAATAAAATGAAAACGATAAAAATAATCACAGTTTTATTCTTCGGAATACTTGTTGGCACTTCTAATGTCGTAGCACAACAATTTGAAGGGGAAGACAATGCCCCAGTATTGGCAAACTTAACACAAGATCAAAAGCAATTGATGGAACAAAGAAGAGAAATGATCAAAGAAAATAGAGAAGCTCTTAAAGCAACATTTACAGAAGAGCAGTTAGCTATTATGCAAAATCAAGAACTCACAAAACAAGAGCGAAATGAAGCTTTGATCGCCTCTTTTACCGATGCACAACGAGCAATAATGGAAAATAACAAAGCAAATGCTCTTCAGTTAAAAGAACAGTTCAGAAATACAATTACAGCAGAACAACGTCAGGAAATTCGACAAAGAATAAGAACAAACAATAATTCGGATACTGGAAATGAATTGCGTCAAACTATAAGAGAGCAAAGAAAAAATCAACGCGAGAATGGAAGCGGTGGTAGTGAATCAGGCAACGGAACAGGATCAGGAGGTAATGGTAACGGTTCCAATTAAATTAAAAGATTAAAATTAATATAGGTGGTTGAGGCAACTCAACCACTTGTATTTGTAATCAAAAATGAGATGAAAAAATTATATATATCCGTTTTTTTGATTTTTAGCATATGTAGTGCTTTTTCTCAAGAGTCTCCAACTTCAAAAATTGATATTGATGCTTATATTGATGAATTTCTTATGGAGGAGGAGTCTTTAATTGAAATGCTGGCTTCCTTCACCAACTTTAATTTTTTATATGCATCTGTTAATTATAATAGTGCTACCTACTTTTCGGGTCGTGATGTAGATATCGATCAATACAATGTTGTTCCGCAGCTTACTTATATGCATTCAAAAGGTTTTTATGGAAGTATTTCGGGTATATATTACAGCGAATTCGAGCCGAATTGGGATGTAACGACAATCACTGCAGGATATGGTAAAAGTATTGGTAAAAATAAATTGTGGAGATATTACGGTTCCTATTCTTATTATTTTTATTCCAATGACTTAGATAATTTATACAATAGTACCATTAATGCAGGCTTAAGTATTCGCAATAAAAAAAGAAATCTTGGTACTCAAATATCAGGATCTTATTATTTTGGTAGTGAATTAAGTTATCAATTAGTTTCTAGAAGTTTTGCAACGGTGAACTTAATTAAAACAAATAAACACCACTTAAGATTTAGACCCCAGTTAAATATTATTACGGGAACTCAAATTGTTGACTTGGCAGGAGGGTCTATTGAAAAATTACTTGTGGCTAATGAAGATTTACCTGTTGATAATGTGATATTGCAAAGTAGTAAGTTTGGACTAATTAATACGCAAATAAATATTCCGCTACTTTATAGCACAAATTCTTTCGATTTTGAATTTGGATTTAATTTTAATATTCCTTCTGAATTAGAAGGTGAAACAGATCCTAAAAACACCTCTTTCTTTAATGTTGGTATCGCATATTTGATTGATTTATAGTCTTTTGAAAAAAGATAAAATTAATACAACTATAACTTGACGATTCAAGCATTCTATTCCATTTTTCATGAAATCATTCGGGAGGCCATTCTTAAGATATGATCAAGGCAGCTAATATTAGGCTGATTTTAAAAACTATTTTTCATAATTTGGATTAAATTGTATCTTTAAAAACTAAAGTATTTCAATTTTTTAATCCATTTTATATGAAAAAAATAATTCTGTTGACTGGTTTCCTACTTTGTCAAATTCAATCGTTAACAGCGCAAAACCCTTTAATCAACAACCCTTCTTTAAACGCCGACGGAAGTAAAATTGCATTTTTTAATTATCAAGGTGATATTTGGACTTCTGATATTAGCGGTAATTTTATGCAAAGAATTACAGTCCACGAGGCATATGACGATAAACCTTTTTGGAGTCAAGACGGGAAAAGTATCGTGTTTCAAAGCGATAGATATGGTAATAATGACCTTTTTATCATGCCTTCAGTAGGAGGAATTCCGAAAAGGTTAACCTATAATTCTGCAAATGATATTCTTACGGATTATGCAAAAGATGGAGAAATATTGTTTTCTACCAGTCGAAATTTCAGACAAATTGAAAGAGATCCCGAAATTCAAACTATCCATGAAAAAGGAGGGACGCCGTATTTAAAAATTAATTCTTTAGGTAGTGATGCGGTTTTTTCTCCAAACAAAAAATTTATTGCTTTTGTTATAGGAGGGTGTCGTATTGAAAGAGAAGCGTATCAAGGCTCTGCTAATAGAGATATATGGCTTTATGACATTGCTAATGACAAATATTCTAAACTGACCAGTTTTAATGGGAATGATTTTAGCCCTAAATGGGGAGATGATGAAACTATCTATTATCAAAGTTCTAAAAGTGGGAGATATAATGTGCATCGTCTAAAAATTTCTGAAAAAGGAGATAAAATTGGAGATGACGAAAGTATTACTTCCTTTAAGGATATGGGAATTTTCTCGTTCGAGATCAGCAGAAATGGTAAAAAGATTGTTTTAATGCAAGGGGATAAGCTCTTTGTAGTAAATCCTGAATCAAAAGAAAGTAAAAATGTTGTTTTAAATCTTGAAACGGACTATTTATTAGATCCGATAGTGAATAAAAAATATACTGCAGATATTGAAGAAATAAGTGTTTCTCCAAACTCGAAAAATAGTGCATTTGTTATTCGAGGAGAGATTTTTATTACAGAGAATGACAAAGATAAGAGTCGTTCTGTAAATTTAAGCAACTCGCCGTATCGCGATAGAATGATAACTTGGTTATCGGACGACATATTAGTTTTTGTATCTGACAGAGATGGTCAAAATGATTTGTATTTATTACAATCTGATGATATAAAAGAGAAGAATTTATTCAAAACTTTAAAACGAAAAATTACCAGAATTACCAAAACAGAAGAAGATGAAAGTGATCCAATTATTTCACCAGATAAAACTAAGGTTGTTTTTAAGAAAGGGCGTGGAAAATTAGTAGTAGCCTCAATTTCTTCTAATGGAAGCCTTTCTAATCAAATCACGCTTCTTGACGGTTGGGATACGCCTTCGGGAATTGCTTGGTCACCCGATTCTAAATGGCTGGCTTATAGTTTAAGTGATCTTGATTTTAATGAAGAGGTTTATATTCATCGAGCAGATAACAACCAAAAACCAATAAATGTTTCCATGCATCCCAAAACAGATCGCGGACCGGTTTGGAGTCCGGATGGTTCAAAACTTGCATATTCCTCTAATAAAAATAACGGGGATTACGATGTTTGGTTTACTTGGTTAAAAAAAGAAGATTGGCAAAAAACCAAAGAGGATTGGGATGAAAACGATTCCGATAAAGACAAAAAGAAAGACGAAGATGATGATAAAGATAAAGACGATAAGGATAAAGAAGTTAAAAAATCAGTTCCTCCAATTGTTATTGATGTCAATGACATGCATAAAAGACAGGTTCAAGTCACTGCTTTTACAGGAGGTGAATTTGTGAATGGATTTTCAAAAGATGGAGAAACTATTTTGTACACCACGGGAAATGGAAGTAGAGGTAATTATGAAGTGGAGTCTGATTTGTATAAAATTAAATGGGATGGAAAAGATAAGGAAGCTCTAACAAATGAAGATAAGAAGCCACGAAGTGTTTATATAGATAAATCGAGCAAATATGCATATTACACCAGCAAAGGCAAGTTAAATAGAGTTGCTGTTAAGGATGGTAAAAATGAATCTCTACCAATAAACGCCGTTATGGATATAAATTATACGAAGGAGGCTAATCAAATATTTGAAGAGGCTTGGAGTGCTATTAACGATGGCTTTTATGATCCTGATTTTCACGGACGTAATTGGGTAACTTTAAAAAACACCTATAAGCCATTGTGTATGAAAGCATCTACAAGAAATGATTTCAAAGCGATGTTTAATTGGATGTTAGGCCAGGTTAATGCAAGTCATATGGGCATGTATAGAGGTGAGAATAGAAATTCAGTTCAAAAAAATAGTACTGGATTATTAGGTTTAATTGTTATACCTCAAAAATCAGGAGCGCTTATAGTTCAAGATGTAGTTGAAAATATGCCGGCGGATAGAGAAGTTAGTCAGTTGAAAAAAGGGGACGTCATAACTGCTGTAAATGGAATTGCTCTAGAAGAGACTACAAATTTTTATAGTATGCTAACTAATTTGAGTAATGAGAAAATATATTTAAATGTAACTGGTTCAGATGGAGCAAAAAAAGAAATAATTATTCGTCCAAAATCTTCAAACAGAAAAGAGATTTATGAAGACTGGGTAAGTGAAAAGAAAAGATTGACAGAAATGTATTCTGAAGGTAAATTGGGATATATCCATATACAGGGTATGAACTGGACTAGCTTTGAAGAGTTCGAACGAGAATTAACCGCTGCAGGCCTGGGTAAAGAAGGTATTGTAATTGATGTAAGGTTTAATGGAGGAGGTTGGACTACCGATTACCTTATGGCTGTTTTAACAGTACGTCAACATGCCTATACAATTCCACGAGGAGCGTCGGAAGATTTGGCTAAGGAGCACCCAAAATTTTCAAATAATTATCCATATAGTGAGCGTTTACCTCTGTCATCTTGGACGAAACCATCTATTGCCTTATGCAATGCTGGAAGTTATTCTAATGCAGAGATATTTTCTCATGCCTACAAAAACCTTGGAATTGGTACCCTAGTTGGTCAACCCACCTTTGGAGCTGTTATTTCTACCGGTGCTGTTGGATTAATCGATGGTTCTATAGTTAGAATGCCTTTTAGAGGGTGGTATGTGAAAGCTTCAGGGGAAAACATGGATTTTTCACCTGCTATTCCAGATATTCTAGTGGAAAATGATCCTGATGGTAAAGCAAAGGGTCAAGATAAGCAGCTGAAAAGAGCCGTTGAAGAGCTTTTGAAACAAAATAAATAAGCTAATTAATGTTTATAAAAGGGTTAAAAATAAATGATAACCCTTATTTTTATAAAAAATTAAAATATCAAATTATGAGTAATGTAAAAATTGGTTATACCGTAGTTTTGTTGACTTTTATTATGTTCGGTATAACATCTTGTGTAAAGGAGACGAAATCACCTGATAAACTGGCGATGGATTTTGAAAAGTACGAATTAGATAATGGATTACAAGTGGTATTGCACCAGGATAAATCGGACCCAATTGTTTCGTTGGCAATTCAATATGGGGTAGGATCAAATCGGGAAGTAACCGGTAGAACAGGATTTGCTCACTTATTTGAGCACATGTTATTCCAAGAAAGTGAAAATGTTCCTCAAGATCAATTTTTTAAAAAGATACAAGATGCAGGAGGTACTTTAAATGGTGGTACATGGAAAGATGGTACCATTTACTATGAAGTTGTTCCTAACAATGCTCTTGAAATGGTGATGTGGTTAGAAAGTGATCGGATGGGTTATTTAATTAACACTGTGACCGAGGCTGCTTTTTACAATCAGCAAGAAGTAGTTCAAAATGAGAAAAGACAACGTGTTGATAATAATCCATATGGACACACTAATTGGGTAATTGATAAGGCAATTTATCCGGAAGGTCATCCATACAATTGGCAAGTGATAGGCGAGTTGGTAGATCTTCAAAATGCGACAATCGACGATGTAAAAGAATTTTACGATATGTTTTATGGTCCAAATAATGCAACCTTAGTGTTGGCTGGAAATTTTGAAATAGAAGAAGCCAAAGGCTTAATAAATAAATATTTTGGTGAAATTAAAAGAAGACAAGAGGTAGCTCCTCTAAAGCCTCAGCCGGTTACCATTAGTGAAACAAAGCGTTTTTATCATGAAGATAATTTTGCGACAGCACCGCAGTTAACGATGGTTTGGCCTACTGTAGAACAATATACAAAAGATGCATACGCTCTCAATATTTTGGGACAATTATTAGCAAATGGTAAAAAAGCACCATTGTATAAGGTTTTAGTAAAAGAAAAAGATCTTACAGCAAGAACCAGAGCTTTTAATCGGAGTCAGGAATTGGCAGGTGATTTTAGAATAGTAATTACAGCCAATCAGGACAGAAACCTAGCAGAAATTGAAGATGCTGTTTTTGAATCGTTTGATAAATTTGAAAAAGAGCCCATAAAAGATCAAGATATTGAGAGGGTTAAAGCTGGGTTAGAAACCGATTTTTACAATGGAATTAGTAGTGTTTTGGGTAAATCTTTTCAACTGGCACGTTATAATGTTTTTGCTGGAGATCCAGGTTTTATTACTCAAGATATCGAAAATATTAAAGCTGTTACCAAAGAGGATGTAATGCGTGTATACCATACTTTTATCAAAAACAAACCATATGTAATAACAAGTTTTGTTCCGAAAGGAAAACTTGACTTAGCTGCGAAAGATTCGCAAATTGCAGCGATAGTAGAAGAAGCAATAAAAGAAAATGTGGCAGTTGAAATATCAGAAACAAAAGACGAAATACGAAAAACTCCTTCCAATTTTGATCGATCTATAGAACCGGCTCAAGGAGATGTTGCTACATTGAAAATTCCGAATTCTTGGGAGAAAGTTTCTGCTAATGGTTTGAAAGTTTATGGTATTGAACAAGATGAATTACCATTAGTTAATTTCAGTTTAGTTATTGATGGCGGACATTTATTAGACTCTTTTGATAAAATTGGAGTTGCTAATTTAATGACAGATATCATGATGGAAGGAACTGCTAACAAAACTCCAGAAGAATTAGAAGAAGAGATTGAACTTTTAGGAGCATCCATTCGGATGTATACAAGTAATGAAGCGATTACAATTTCTGGAAATACATTGGCTAGAAATTTTAATAAAACCATGGATATTGTTGAAGAAATTCTGATACAACCAAGATGGGATGAGGAAGAATTGCAGCGAATTAAAACCAGTACAATCAATACTATTAAGCGCAATGAGGCGAATCCAAGTATAGTTGCAGATAATGTTTATAATAAATTGTTGTACGGTGAGAACCATATACTAGCGTATCCTGCCATTGGAACTGCAAAATCAGTTACTTCCATCACAATGCAAGATTTAAAAGATTTTTACACAAAAAATTTCTCTCCATCTGTAAGTAAATTTCATGTAGTTGGAAATGTAAATCAAGAAACATCATTGGCGGTTTTAGACGATTTAATATCAAAATGGGAAAGTAAAGTGGTAGTTATTCCTACCTACGAAGTAAATGGAACTAGAGAAAAATCTTCGTTATATTTTGTTGATATTCCAAATGCAAAACAATCGGTGATAAATATAGGTTACATTTCTATTCCAAGAACAGATCCAGACTTTTTTAAAGCAACGGTAATGAACTACAAGCTCGGAGGCTCTTTTTCAGGGAATTTAAACCTTATTTTAAGAGAAGAGAAAGGTTATACTTATGGGGCGAATTCAAGGTTTGCAGGAACAACTATTTCTGGAACATTTACTGCTTCATCTAGTGTTAGAACAAACACAACCGGAGAATCGGTAAAAATATTTAAAGATGAAATTCATAACTATAAAAATGGCATTTCTCAAGAGGAATTGACTTTTACAAAAAATGCATTAATTAAATCTAACGCCAGAAGGTTTGAAACACAGGGTTCACTTTTAGGCATGTTACAAAATAGAAGTTCATATAATTTACCAGCAGATTATATTGCTAATGAGGAAAAAGTTGTTGGAGGAATGACCCTAGAGGAACATAAAGAATTAGCTAATAAATATTTAGATGAAACCAAAATGGCTTATGTTGTTATTGGTGACGCAGCAACGCAATTCGAGCAATTTAAAAATGCAGGTTTTGATGAGGTAATTCTTTTAGATAAGGATGCGAATGAAGTTGAATTAAGTGAAGTAAAAATGTAATTCAATTTATTTTTGTTTTTAAAAGTGTGATCTCCATCACACTTTTTTTTGTTCAAAATTTGATTGAAATTATTTCCAGGTATTTTGTAGAAAGGTGATAAAATTTTGATGCATGATATTCTTGATATCATTTTTTGAATAGCCTTTTTTTTCTAATAAAGTTGGTACTTTTTGTAAATCGGCAATAGTGTCTAAATCACCTGGGCTCTGCTCTTTTCCAAAAGCGCCATCTAAATCTGTACCAATACCCACATGATTAGCATTTCCTGCGAGCTGACAAACGTGATCAATATTATCAATCATTTGATGTAATGTCACACCCATATTTTGAGGTGTTGAAGTTCCTCTAACCCAATTAGGAACCATCATCCAGGCATCAAGTGCAATTCCTATTACTGCATTTCGCCCAATTAACTCCTTGATTTGTTCATCGGAAAATTGTCTGTTATGTGGTACAAATTTTCTGCAATTATTATGACTTGCCCAAATCGGACCATTATAAACGTTCATGGTTTCCCAAAAACTTTGATCGCAAAGATGTGTGGCATCAAGAATCAAATTTAATTCCTCCATTTTTTTTAATAATTCTTTGCCTTTAATCCCAATTCCTCCAACTGAATCCGTACCATATGCATAAGTTCCCGGACCATAATGAGCAGGTCCGATCGCACGAAGACCATCTTCGTAGGCTCTTTCTAAATGGCCCATAGTAATAATTGAGTCGGCTCCCTCTAAGCTTAAAATGTAGCCAATAGGTTTTTTCGACTTGGAATTTTGCCACAAATTCAAATGCTTGTTTAATTGTTCGCTATTTGTAATTTGGGTCATTTCTCCAATTTCTTCCATAGCCCTATACCATGCTAGCTGACCTTGTGTTTGTGCCCAAGCCTGTTGAGGTGAATTCCAACCGGGTAAATTACTATCTTTTTTTACATATCTCGCAATTTGAGTTGCGACACAAATACCAACATTGCCTTTTCTCATTGCCGGAAGAGATACTGTGTTTTTTTCTCTATCAGGCTTGTCAGTCATTCCAGTTTCTCTTTTCCTTAAGTCATTAACCGACCATGTTAAATCTCTGTTCCATTCCAGAGCATTCATAGCTAAATCAAGGTGAGCATCAAATATGAACATGATTATTTTTTTGAATTTGTTAGATACTTATTTTATTATCTCGGGCGGCAACGGCCCAAGATCCTGTAATTTTTCTATCGAGCACAGTTAGTACATTTTTATATTTTGCAACTGTTGGGCAAATATGATATGGTATCGCATAAAAAAGATCTCCAATTTTATATTTTTCAGCTTCTATACTCTCGATATTTAAATGTTCTTCACTTTGACTTATTTGATTGCCTTCTATTTTATCTAAAAGCTTTACTCTAGGTAAATTCATTTCAGAAGCTACAGATTTATGTCCGAGATCAAGACAAATAGAATTTAGTTTTGGTTTGCTGATGACTCTAGTAATTAATACAGCAGCAGGAAGAAAATCTAAATCTTTATAATTTTTTCCATAACCTTCATCCCATAACAAGGAGGTTCCCGGACTAGTTTCTACATTTTTGCGTTTACAATGAATTGGAAAAGTTGGAGTGCCTCCGGCAATAATTGTTTCTACTTTAAATCCTAATTGTTCTAAACGGTTTTTCATCTCAATAACAGGTTCAAAGTATTGATCACAAACCTTTTGGCGTTTATCAAAATTTGATTCATGAATATGTCCGTCGTAAACGTGTAACCCTTTGATATTAAGATTTTTATTATTTGAAATCGATTGATATAGGTTTATGGCACTATCATCAGGAATAACACCGGTTCTATTCATGCCGTTATTCAAATCTAACCAGACGGATACTTTAATGTTTTTTGATACCCCAATTTTACAAATTTCATCCACAGTTGCTTGATTATCAACAATAGTAGAAAAATCTGATTTTGGATATTTCTGAATTAATTCAAAAAAACGATTAATATTAATGCCGACAGGTTGAATGGCTAAAAGGATATCTTGCGCTCCACATAAAGCAAGTAATTCTGCTTCAGCAATTGTTGCACATTTATACTTATTGATTCCGTATTTTATTTGCAGATTTACTATTTCTGCAATTTTATGCGTTTTGATATGAGGTCGAAGATTATTAGTTCCACCTGCTATAGCAATCATTTTTTGAATATTTTTTTCAATTCTTTTAGGATAAACAAGTAGTGCAGGTGAGATAAAATTTTGAATATTATCGACTTCATACCAGCTATTTTCATTTAATTCATTCATAGTAAGTAAAAGAATTAATACAATTCAAACATAGCTTCAATTTCAACTGCCACATTATCTGGTAACATCATTCCAACAGCGCTTCTCACTCCAATTCCGTTTTCCGATCCAAATATTTCTGCCATAAGTTCACTAAAACCATTTATTACGAGAGGATGTTTTCCAAAATCGGGAGTTGAATTAACCATTCCCAAAACTTTTACTACTCTTTTTACTTTATCGATATCGCCAAAATGAGTTTGAATAGTTGAAAGCATGGTTAAACCAACTTGTCGAGCAGCTAGTTTTCCTTCTTCTAGATTCAAATTATCGCCAACCCTTCCAGTTATTAAAGAGCCGTCATTTTTCACGGATCCTTGACCAGAAACGTATAAAAATTTACCAACGATTAATATAGGTCTGTATACTCCTGCCGGTTTTGGTGCAGGAGGAAATTCTAAGCCTAGCTCTTTGATTTTGTCAGAAGGTGATTTTTCCATTTTATTTATTATTAATTACACAAAAATATTCAATATTAATACTCCAATTAATCCCGTTACACCAACAGTAGTCTCCATAACAGTCCAAGTTGATAGTGTTTCTTTTACAGATAAATTGAAATATTCTTTAAACAACCAAAATCCACTATCATTTACATGAGATAGCATTAAACTCCCTGATCCAATTGCGAGAACCATTAATTCAGGACTAACTCCAGTTCCGGATACAAGCGGAAATACAATTCCTGCTGCAGTAAGTCCTGCTACTGTGGCTGATCCCACGCATACTCTGATCACAGTTGCTATGAACCATGCCAAAATTAAAGGTGAAATGTTCGAATCTTTTAAAGATTCGGCAATATATTCGCTAACACCACTATCCATCAAAATTTGTTTTAACGCACCCGAACCCGCAATTATCAATAGCACCATGGTTATTCCGGAAATAGCACTAGAGATAGAATCCATTACTTCGGTCATCTTTTTACCACGATTTAAACCTAAGGTGAAAATCGCGACTAAAACAGCTATAAGCATGGCTATAACAGGATTACCTAAAAATAAAATTATTTTTTTAGCCGGAAAATTTTGCGGAAGCAGATAATCAAAAATTGTAGATAAACCGATTAGAATAACGGGTAACAAAGCTGTAAGCACACTAATTGCCATGCTTGGCATTTCCTCTTCTTTTAAGATTACTGGATTGAAAAATTCTTTTAATGGTGTAGCTTTTATATTCTTAATGGTTCTAGCAAATAATGGACCAGCTAAAATAACTGCAGGGATAGCTACTATGATTCCGTATAGTAATGTTTTACCAATACTCGCATTAAAAATTGTTGCAATCCCTGTTGGTGCTGGGTGTGGAGGTAGAAAGCCGTGCGTTACCGATAACGAGGCTAGCATTGGCAAACCAACATACAGTAATGGTAAGCCGGTTGAGGCGGCAACTGTGAAAATTAACGGCACCAAAATTACGAAGCCAACAGAATAGAACATTGGAATACCAACAATAAAGCCAGCAATTACAACAGCCCACTGAATGTTTTTTGCCCCAAAACTGGAAACTAGCTTGGATGTAATACGCTGTGCTGCTCCACTATCTGCAACGAGTTTACCGAGCATTGCGCCAAATCCTAAAATAAGAACTAGCATGCCTAGTATATTTCCTATTCCGATTTCAATTGATTTGACAACACTTTCCAGCCCCATACCTCCAGCGAGTCCGACAAAAAGAGAGACGATTATAAAAGAAATGAAAGCGTTTAATTTGAATTTTGCAATAAGAATAAATAAAATAACTATTCCAGACAGAACTATTAAAATAGGCATATTGTTAATGAATTTGATTTGGTTTGGACAAATGCTAATGTACTAATTAAAATATAATCTAAACCAACAGAAATGGAATCTCTAAAATAATAAGACTTTACATAAAGCTTTTAAGGTGCAAGCTTTTAATTAAGACTTGTTTTACGAGATAATTATTTAATCGAAATAGGTTAATGTATTCTTTGGAATTTACGTTTTTTAGCTTTAGAATTTAGCAATAAAGTAGGAGTGTTGTCGGTTATGAAATGTAAGCCTGTATTAAAAAGTTAAATATGTAGTATTAAATAATAGCTTAAATTAATTATTTAGATAAACTTTATAAAATACTGATTTAGAATGAAATAATATATGTATATAGATATTTCTTATAGTGTTAAAATTATAGTTTTTTGATGAAAATTGAACATCTCATTCAAGTTCAAAGCAAATGGAACTTAAGAATGAAAATATCAAATGATAGAAAAATAGTTTTTTTAAAATGTAAGACCTAATTTTAATAAATCATATTAAGATTTATAAAATATCCTCACTTTCTTTTTGTCCGTAAAACATTAGAAATGCTTTTATAAAGCCATCCAAATCTCCATCCATTACAGCATCAACATTTGCAGTTTCAAAACTAGTGCGAACATCTTTTACTAGTTTGTAAGGATGCATCACATAATTACGAATTTGTGATCCGAAATCTATTTTCATTTTTCCTGCTTCAATGCTATCTCTTTTTTCTCGTTGTTTTTGGAGTTCAATTTCATACAATTGTGATTTAAGCATTTGCATGGCTTTTTCTCGATTTTCCAATTGAGAGCGAGTTTCAGAGTTAACAACCATAATACCCGAAGGTTTATGCCTTAAAATAGCCTTTGTTTCTACTTTATTTACATTCTGTCCGCCGGCACCACCTGATCTGGCAAAATCCCAAGTAATATCTGCAGGATTAATTTCGATTTCAATAGTGTCATCTACTAAAGGGTATACGTAAACCGAAGCAAATGAAGTATGGCGCTTTGCATTGCTGTCAAAAGGAGAAATCCGCACCAAGCGATGCACTCCATTTTCACCTTTTAAATAACCAAATGCATATTCACCATCAATTTCTAATGTAACCGTTTTTATACCGGCAACATCACCTTCTTGATAATTCAATTCTTTAATCTTAAAGCCTTGTTTTTCACACCACATCATATACATTCTCATCAGCATAGATGCCCAGTCACAACTTTCAGTACCGCCTGCACCAGCGGTAATTTGTAATACAGCGCTCAAATTATCACCTTCATCAGAAAGCATATTTTTAAACTCTAAATCTTCCAATAATTGAAAAACCTTATTATACTGCCTTGTTATTTCTTCTTCGCTGGTTTCTCCTTCTTTGAAAAAGTCATATAAAACAACTAAATCTTCATTATCGGTTTGGAGTCGTTCAAAGTCTTCTACCCATTTTTTTTTGCCTTGTAGAGAACGCATCAAAATTTCTGCTTCTATTCGGTTGTTCCAAAAATCAGGTCCTGAAGCGGTTTCTTCTTCGTTTGCAATTTCAACGAGTTTTTGGTCTATATTCAAATACTTTTTAAGCATTGGAATACGATCGGCAATATCTTTTATGTTTTCTTGTGTGATCATAGAGGCTACAAAAATAAACTAAATATTAAGATTTGATATTTAATTTGTCGGAGTTATTTTTTAGTTTTAAAGAAAAATAGGTTATCATGATTCGAGTCGTTGTTATATTTTTTCTTTTTTGTTCGCAAAATTTAATCTCTCAGCAAATGCAAGATGCCACTTTACCACATCTTTCCTTAGTGGAAGCAAACCGATTATCGAAACTACCAATGCATTGCATCAACACGGAATATCCGAACAAATTGGGGCAAACCTTAGGAAGTGAATCGGATTTAAAGTCACCGAAAACTTTGCATCCTGCTTTTTATGGTTGTTTTGATTGGCATTCTTCTGTTCATGGGCATTGGTCTTTAGTATCTTTGTTGAAGCAGTTTCCTCAGCTTGAAAATTCAGATGCTTTAAGAGCAAAATTAGCTCAAAATATATCAAAAGAAAATATTCTTGCAGAGGTGTTTTATTTCGAAGGTGCACATAATAAAATTTATGAGAGAACCTATGGCTGGGCTTGGCTGTTAAAATTAGCCGAAGAATTACACAGTTGGAATGACCCATTGGCGAAAGAATTAGAAGAGAATTTACAACCTTTAACAAATTTAATTGTTCAAAATTACATCGATTTTTTACCAAAATTGAATTATCCTATTCGTGTAGGCGAACATCCAAATACGGCCTTCGGATTATCATTTGCTTGGGATTATGCCCATACTGTTGGTAATAAAAATTTAAAAGAAAGTATTGAAAACAGGGCTTTAAATTTTTATAAAAACGATGTATCTTGTCCGTTAAGTTGGGAGCCAGGTGGCTATGATTTTTTATCACCATGTTTGGAAGAGGCAGCTCTAATGCTTCGAATTCTTCCAGA
>RCMY010002792.1_pt1 | contig 15702 bp, 16 predicted proteins | sample 2041341 | NCBI WGS metagenome assembly RCMY01 (sample SAMN09708234, study PRJNA481090) | Marine sediment metagenome, whole genome shotgun sequencing project. | reverse complement strand
TTCATGATCGTCGAGGCGATCGACGGTGAGACGATCGCCCGCAAGATCCAACGCGACGATCGCTTCGTCGGTGCCCGCGAGAGCTTCGCCGAGCGCTGCGGGACGGCGCTCGCCAGTGTGCACTCCATCGATCCCGATACCGTCGATGGCCTCGTGGACACCGATCAGGTCGAGCAGTACACGGCGGTCCTCGATGAGCTCGGACAACCCCATCCGGTGTTCGAGCTTGCCCGGAACTGGCTGATCGGGCACCGGCCGACACCACGTCGGCGCACGCTCGTGCACGGCGACTTCCGACTCGGCAACCTGATCGTCGGCGACGACGGGCTCCGGGCGGTGATCGACTGGGAACTGGCCCACATCGGTGACCCGATGGAGGATCTTGGCTGGTTGTGCGTGAAGGCGTGGCGGTTCGGCGGGGCGCACCCGGTGGGTGGCATCGGCTCGCGCGCCGACTTGTTCGCGGCCTATGAAGCGGCCGGCGGAGACCCGGTCGACCCTGCTGCGGTCCGCTGGTGGGAGGTTCTCGGCACCTGGAAGTGGGGAATCATGTGCATCGCCCAGGCGAACGCGCATCGATCCGGTGCGGTCCGAAGCCACGAGCTGGCAGCGATCGGCCGCCGCGTGTGTGAGAACGAGTTCGACCTCCTCGACCCGGATGGTCTCGATCTGTTCGGCCTGTCGGCCCTCGGAGTGACGCCGATCGAGCCCGACGAGGGCGCCGACGCGGACGTCGGGTTGCACGGCGTTCCGACCGCTGTCGAACTGGTCGAGGCCGTTCGCGAGTGGATCGAGGGCGACCTGCGCGACGGCACGGAAGGACGGTTGCAGTTCCACGGACGCGTCGCTGCGAACGTGCTCGCGACGGTCGAGCGCGAACTGCTCCTCGGCGGACCCCAGGCAGCGCGGCACCAGGAGCGCCTCGCTGCCCTCGGCGTCGAGTCAGATCGCGAACTGGTCGACGCGATTCGCAACGGACGGGCGGACTGGACCGACGGGGACCTCGAACGGGAGATGTACGACGCAGTGGTCGACAAACTGCGCGTCGCGAACCCCCGCTACCTCACCTGACGTCAGGGTTTGGCGGTGATGGTGACGGGTTGGCCGGCGGCGAGCTGGCCGCAGGCGGCGTCGATGTCGGTGCCGCGATTCTGACGCACGGTGGCGTTCGCCCCGAAGTCCTCGAGCGAATCGCGAAATGCGTAGACCTTCTTCAGCGGCGTTCCCATCGTCGGGTAGCCGGGCGTCGGGTTGAGCGGAATCAGATTGACATGAGCGTGTGGTTGCAGTCGCTTACACAGTGCCGCCAACTCACGAGCATCGCTCGGCCGGTCGTTGACGCCGTCGATCATCGCCCATTCGAAACTGACCCGTCGGTTCTTCACCTTCAGGTATTCGCTGCACGCGCTGATGAGGTCGTCGATCGGGTAGCGCTTGTTGATCGGCACCATCTCGGTGCGGAGCTCGTCGTTGGCGGCATGCAGCGAGACGGCGAGGTTGACGGGCAGCGGGAGGTCCTTGAGGGCTCGGATGCCGGGGATCAGCCCGACGGTCGAGATCGTGATGTGGCGCGCTGACAGCCCGATGTCGCCGTGGATCCGCTCGACCGATTCCCACACAGGCTTCAGGTTGGCCATCGGCTCGCCCATGCCCATGAAGACGATGTTGCTGACGCGCCGATCGGATTCCTTGGCACGTTGCGCAGCTCGCACGACCTGTTCGACGATCTCACCGACGGTGAGGTGGCGGGTGAAGCCGGCCTGACCGGTCGCACAGAATCCGCAGGCCATCGCGCAACCGGCTTGGCTGCTGACGCAGACCGTGGCCCGGTCGGGGTAGAGCATCAGAACGGTTTCGACTCGGCTGCCACCGTCGAGTTCCCACAGGAACTTGACCGTGTCGCCGGTCTCGTCGACCGACTCGGTGACGAGTGTGAGCGCCGTCGGCAGTGTGGTGTCGAGGCGCTCGCGCAGCTTCTTCGGCAAGTTCGTGATGTCGGCCGGGTCGGCGAGTTGGGTGTAGAGGCCGTCCCACAGTTGGTCGAGGCGATAGCGGGGCTCACCATCGAGTTGCGCGGCGAGTTCCTCGCGCGTCACGTCGTATCGAGTCAGCCCAACCACTCGTTCACGCTACCCGTGCGCCGGGGTCACGTTGTGCCTGGCACAACGTGACCGTCAGGACAGGTGGGGTGCGGCAAGGCGCTCGTATTCGGACATCCGACCGCGCACGACATCGAGGCTCGACGTCCAGAACGCCTCGTCGGTGACGTCGAGGTCGAACGACGCACCGAGCTGTTCGGCGCTGTCCATCCCGACTCGGGAGAGCAACGTGTCGTAGCCGGAGCGGAAGCGCTCGGGATCTTCCTGATACCGAGCGAACAGGCCGAGACCGAACAGCAACCCGTAGGTGTACGGCCAGTTGTAGAAGTGACTGCCGTAGTAGTGCGGCTTGAGCAACCACATGTACGGGTGTGCCGTCGACTGGTCGATGCCGTTGCCGAACGCAGCCAGTTGGGCCTCGTTCATCATCTCGCACAGTTCACCGGCGCTGAGTGTGCGGCGTCGACGGCGAGCGAAGACCTCGGTCTCGAACAGGAAGCGTGAGCGGATGTCGACGACGACCTGGTTGGTGCCCTGCAGGTCGATGTCGAGCATGGCGAGACGGGCATCGCCTTCGAGGCGGGCCAGGCCGGCTTCGACGACGAGGGTCTCGCAGAAGATGCTGGCCGTCTCCGCGAGCGCCATGGGTAGCCGACGCTGCAGCGCTGTTCGATCAGCGAGCGCCGTGTTGTGATAGGCGTGGCCGAGTTCGTGCGCGGTGGTCTGGGTCGAATCGGCCGAGCCCGACCAGTTGATCATCACGGCGGAGCGGTCGCCGCCCATCGACATGCAGAAGGCGCCGCCCTGCTTGCCATCGCGCGGTTCAGCGTCGATCCAACGCTCGTCCAGGGCCCGGTCGACGAGTCCACCGAGTGACGGGCTGAAGTCGCCGAAGGCCGAGCGGACGACGTCGAGGCCCTCGTTCCACGTGACTGCGCCAGAGGTGAACGGCAGGGGAGCGACGAGATCGGCCCAGGGCAGACCGCTGCCGGCGGCGTGGCCGTGGAGTCGCGCTTTGACCTGCATCCACCCGTGGAAGTCGGGGAGCGCAGCGGTGACCGCGGCGTGCATTGCATCGAAGGTCGCCCGGCTGACGCTGTTCGCGAAGCACGACGCATCGAGCGGCGACGCCCAGTTTCGGCGCTGGTTGATCGTGTTCGCCTCGCCCTTGATCGCATTCATCGCCGCAGCGACCGGGACCTCGACGGTGGGCCAGGCGCGCAGTTCTGCCTCGTATGCGGCTCGACGGACGGCAGGGTCAGCGGCAGTGGCGAGGCCGCGGACAGCGGGCATCGGGAGCGTGTTCGGGCCACCGGCGCTCGCCGGAAGACGTACCTCCGCGCTCAGCTGGGAGGTCACGTCGCTCTGCAATCGCGACCAGGCACTCGAACCGGTCGTCGACAGCGCCGCGTACAGGTGCTCTTCGGGCTCGGACATCTGGTGCGCCGAACGTTCGGCGAAACGGCGGAGCGGACCGAGGTGGTCGTGGGCTTCTGTACTGAGCTCGGCGAGGGCATCGGCACCCAATGACGCGACCCAGTCGGCGAGGCGAGCGAGTAGCGGTCTCAGCGACGAGCTGGTTGCGTCGATCTCGCTCATCGCAGCCTGCGCCGGCTCGTCGCGAGAGTCAGTCGACACGATCGAGTAGACGTACGCGTCGAGTACATCGATGTCGGCGCTGACGCGGTTGAACTCCCGAATCGCTCGGTCGGCGCGATCACCGTCGGCGGGCTCGATCGTGCGACCGGTCGCTCGGATGTCGAGTTCGTCGAACAGTGCGACGAGACGGTCGATGTCGGCGCCGGCCTGCTCCTGGGCTGCGGTGAACGAACGGGCATGGAGCGATTCGTGGATGTCACTGACGTCCCACCGGGGGAGCTGCTCAGCCGGTGTGGACGACGGTGTGACGGCCATCAGCAGGCTCCTCGGGTGGCGGGTACGACCTTGTCGGACGGGGCGATCTCGGTCACGAAGGCGGCGTTGGTGGCCGACACGCTGAACCCGAGGCGTTCGTAGGTGGTGATGGCTGCGGTGTTGTCGGCGTCGACGTAGAGCAGTGCGGTCTCGATACCGCGGCTGCTGAGATGTTCGAGCCCGGCCAGCGTCAGCTGCTTGCCGAGACCGAGACCTTGGAAGTCAGGGTGCACTGCGATCACGTAGATCTCGCCGATCTCGGGTTCGCTGTCGGTTGCCGGGTGGACCTTGGTCCAACAGAACGCCGCCATCCGACCGTCGATCTCGTGGACACGGAACCCGGTCGGGTCGAACCAGTCTTCGCCTTGACGCTGGCGGAACGTGTCGAGCGTCCAGCCGCCCTGTTCGCCGTGATCGGCGAAGGCCGTGTTGTTGACCGAGAGCCAGGCCTCGTCGTCGGTGCCGGGCTGGAAGGCGCGAGTCGTGACCGTGACGTCGAGACCGGTCGGCAGTGGACGGCGCATCTGGCGCAGGGTGCGGCCGATGCTCATGCCGGCGTCCGCTGCGAGTGTGCGGTGCGCCGACGTCGGCTCGAACACCCACCAGTTGACACTGCCGCCACCGTCGGACGCCACGATGTCCAGGGCGGATTCCATCAGCTCGGGTCCGATCGTCGCCATCTCGTAGCGGTGGTGCGGGTGGATGACGAGTTCGAAGGCGTAGGAGGCATTGCCCCGCGAGACCTGGGCGTAGGCGACTGGGTGTTCGTGACCGGGCTCTGAGGCGAGGAGGCCGGCGAAGCCGTTGTGACCGCCGTTGACGAGGTCGAGGTAGAGGTGGTCGGAGAGCGGACGCCGGCCATCCGCGCGGGCAGCTGCGTCGAGCAACTCGTTGACCATCGCGATGTCGTCGTCATCCATCTGCCGCTTGATCTCGAGACAATGCACGTCGTCAGGGTACGGCCAGCGCGTCCGATCGTTGAACGTGGAACGGAGGCGGAGTAGATTGAGAGACGCAATACAGGTTCCCGCCACCTGTTTGCAGTGCAGTGTCAGGATCCGCCTCCTGACCTCACCGAGCGACGGCCCCTTCCGAGGGGCCGTCGCTGCGTTTTCAGGACTGGTTCATCTCGTGGCAACGGCTGCCCGCCGCCTGCAGCCGGCTCAGTCGATCTGGCGGATGGCCCGGCTGAGGCTGCGTTCGGCGCTGCGGAGTTGACGCTCTGCTTCGTGGATGGCGCCGACGAGGTCGTCACGGTCGGATCCGACGAACGGCTCTGCCATCGCCGCGACGCGTTCGCGGAAGCGGCCGATGTTGTCGGCGATGGTCGACAGTTCCGACGAGGTGCGTTCGAGAGGCAGGGCCACGTCGAAACCATACCGTCGACGGAAAACCGAACTCCGACAGGGATCTTCAGAACTTGATCCTCAGAACGTCATCTCGGAAACGGGGCAGAGACCTGGGGCTCGGCGTCGATACCCTGCGTCAGCGTGATCCCTGTCCGTGACGACCTGCGTGCGCTCGAGGGCTACCACTCCGCCCAGGTGGACGTGCGAGTACGACTGAACACCAACGAATCGCCGACACCGCCCCCGGTTGCGTTCCGCGATGCCGTCGCCGCCGAGGTGTCGCGCATCGACTGGCACCGCTACCCCGATCGCGCCGCCTGGGCGCTGCGTGAGGCGATCGCGAAGAGCCACGGCGTCGATCCCGCTCAGGTCTTCGTGGCGAATGGGTCGAACGAGGTGTTGCAGACGGTGCTGCTGGCCTACGCCGGCCCAGGACGTGTCGTCGCCACCTTCGAACCGACGTATCAGATGCACGCACAGATCGCCCGGGTGACGGGGGCGACCGTCGTCGAGGGTGAACGCGCTGCCGACTTCACGCTCGACCCCGCAGAGGTCGACCGTGTCATCCGTGAGCACCAACCGCACGTCGTGTTCCTGACGTCGCCGAACAATCCGACCGGGCTGGTCGAGCCGGCCGACCGCGTGCGCCAGCTACTCGACACGGCGCCGGGTCTCGTCGTCGTCGACGAGGCGTATGCCCAGTTCGCGGACTGGAGCGCGCTCGACCTGATCGACGAGGCGACGCCCCTGGTGGTCACCCGGACCTTCTCCAAGACCTGGTCGATGGCCGGCGCCCGCCTCGGCTACCTGATCGGCCCGACGTGGCTCGTTGCCGAACTCGACAAGGTCGTCCTGCCGTATCACCTCGATGCGGTGAAGCAGATCGCCGGTCGTCTCGCTTTGAACTATGTGGACGACATGGACGACCGCGTCGCCCAGATCGTCAGCGAACGCACACGCATCAGCGAGGCGCTCACCGGGCTGGGCGTGACCGTGGTTCCCAGCGGAGCGAACTTCGTGCTCTTCCGGCCCGACGGCCACGACGGTCGCGAAGTGTGGCAGGGCCTCGTCGACCGCAGCGTCCTCATTCGCGACTGTTCGGGCTGGCCCCGGCTCGCGAACTGCCTGCGGGTCACCGTCGGCACCGTCGACGAGAACACCGAATTCCTGGCAGCGTTGACCGAGGTCCTCGCCGCTGAACCCGCCATTGCAACAGCACATGCAACAAAGATGATCGATCAGAACGGAGTCGACCAGTGAGTCGTACCGCCAGCCGTAGCCGCACCACGAAAGAGACCTCGATCGAGATCTCCATCGACCTGGACGGGACCGGGAACACCGACATCTCCACCGGTATCCCGTTCTACGACCACATGCTCGATCAGATCGGGCGCCACGGAGGATTCGATCTCACGGTCAAGGCCGAGGGCGACCTGCACATCGACACCCACCACACCGTCGAGGACGTCGCGATCACACTCGGTGAATGCTTCGCCGAAGCGCTGGGGGACAAGGCCGGCGTGCGTCGGTTCGCGAGCGGGCGATACCCGCTCGACGAAGCACTGATCGACGTCGCCCTCGACCTGTCCGGTCGGCCGCATGTCGAATGGCACGTCGCAATGCCCGAGAGCCTGCCGCTGGGCACCCCGGCGTTCGATCCGCAGCTCGCCGAGCACGTCGTGTCGTCCTTCGCGACAGCTGCGGGGATCACGCTGCACGTCGAGATGATCCGCGGCCGCAACACGCATCACGTGATCGAAGCCACCTTCAAAGGGTTGGCCCGAGCGCTGCGCGATGCCGTTCGAATCGACGGGCCGGGCGGTGTGCCGTCGACGAAGGGCGTGCTGTGACGGATTCTGACTCTCGACCGGAATCGCGGCCCCTGGTGGCCGTGCTCGACTACGGCATCGGCAACGTGCACTCTGCGCAGAAGGCGATCGAACTCGGTGGTGCCGACGCGCTGTTGACGTCCGACCCAGACGTGATCGCTGCCGCCGACGGTGTCGTGCTCCCCGGAGTCGGTGCCTTCGGTGCGTGCATGGATGCGCTCCGCTCGAGCGGCCTGGAGCAACCGGCACTCGATGCCGTGGCGTCCGGCCGCCCGTTCCTCGGCATCTGTGTCGGCATGCAGATGCTGTTCACCCGGTCCGAGGAGAACCCGGACGCGCGGGGGCTCGACATCATTCCCGGCACGGTCCGATGGATCCCGACCGACGCCGCAACCGGCCCGAAGATTCCTCAGATGCAGTGGAATCGTCTCGACATCGTGCGGCCCGATCCAATGCTCGATGGCCTCGGCGACGAGCCATGGGTCTACTTCGTGCACTCCCTGCACGGCGTGCCCGACGACCCGGCCGTGGTGGCTGCGACCGTCGAGTACGGCACGACCCTCAACGCTGCGTTCCGATTGGGCAACGTGTTCGCCGCCCAGTTCCATCCCGAGAAGTCGAGTCGTCCCGGCCTCGCGCTGCTCGGCAACTTCATCCGGATCTGCGCCGAGCACAGCGCCAATGCTGCAGTGCGGTCGACCTCCGCGCCGGTGCCGTCGTGATCGAGCTGTATCCAGCGATCGACCTCCTCGGGGGCAGAGTCGTCCGGCTCCGCCAGGGCGACTACGCGGACGAGACCGAGTACGGCACCGACCCCGTCGCGATGGCACGGAGCTTCGCCGAGGCCGGCTCGCCGTGGATCCACGTCGTCGACCTCGATGCCGCCAAGTCCGGCGATCCGGTCAACCGACCCGTCGTCGCCGCGATCGCGGCCGCAGTCCGTGACGTCAGCTTCGTGCAGACCGGTGGCGGTGTCCGCACCGTCGACGACGCACGACAGCTCGCGGATGCCGGCGTCGCTCGCGTCGTGATGGGATCCGCAGCGGTGCGCGAACCAGCACTGGTCGCCCAGGCATCGCAGGTCGTGCCGGTTGCTGTCGGGCTCGATCACCGCAACGGTGAGTTGTCGGTCCACGGGTGGACACAGGGAAGTGGCGTCATGCTCGACGACGCCTACGCCCAGTTCCCGACCGCAGCGGTGTTCGTCATCACGGACATCGGTCGCGACGGGATGCTCGAAGGGCCCGACGTCGAGGGCCTCACCCGCTCCGCCGAGTTGGCCGCATCGCCCGTGATCGCCTCGGGCGGTGTGTCGAGCCTCGCTGACATCGAAGCGCTCGCAGCGATCCCGAACCTCGGCGGAGTCATCACCGGCAAGGCCGTGTACGAGGGCCGCTTCACCGTGCGCGAAGGCCTCGACGCCTTGGCTCGGGCGCAGGGCCGACCGTCGGAAGGAACGACATCATGAAGGTCGCCCGGGTCATTCCCTGCCTCGACGTGACCAATGGTCGAGTCGTCAAGGGCACGAACTTCGTCGACCTGCGTGACGCCGGCGATCCAGTCGAGCTCGCCGCCCGCTACGACCTCGAGGGTGCCGATGAACTGGTGTTTCTCGACATCACGGCATCGAGCGACAACCGCGAGACGACCGTCGAGATGGTGCACCGCGTCGCCGAACAGGTCTACATCCCGTTCACGGTCGGCGGTGGCATCCGGACCCTCGAAGACGCCCGACGCATGCTGCGCGCCGGCGCCGACAAGGTGAGCGTGAACACCGCCGCCGTCGAACGTCCCGAACTGATTGCCGAGATCGCAGCTGAGTTCGGTTCGCAGTGCGTGGTGTGCGCCATCGACTCCCGCCGCCGTCGCCCCGATGGTGACGTGAGTGGTCCCGCTCCCGAGACCCCCGTCGACGGCTGGGAGGTGTACCTCCACGGTGGACGCACCCCGACCGGCATCGACGTCATCGAGTGGGCCGCCGAAGCGGTACGCCTCGGAGCGGGCGAACTCCTGGTCACATCGATGGATCGCGACGGCACCCGGGAGGGTTTCGACCACGACCTCATGCGAGCAATCGGCGACGTGGTGAACGTGCCGATCATCGCGAGCGGCGGGGTCGGCACGCTCGAACATCTTGCCGACGGGGTGATCCAGGGCGGCGCCGACGCCGTGCTCGCGGCGTCGATCTTCCACTTCCGCGAGCACACGATCGCCGAAGCAAAGGACGTCATGTCCGCTGCCGGCATCACCGTCCGCCCCGCCCACTCCTGAACTCGTCGCCCGCCGGCCCGGCCCGCCGACTGCCCGGCACACCGCGCCGTTTTCGTGAGGTTGTTGCAGTCACTGGCTGCAAGAACCTCACGAAAACTGGGGTCGCAGCCTTGGGTCCGCGTAGTTTCGGCGGGATGAGCGACGCACTGGTCACGACGGAACGGCGCGACGGCGTCCTGATCTGCCACCTGGACGACGGCAAGGCCAACGCGCTGTCGAGCGCGATGATCGTGGCGATCACTGCAGCGATCGACGAAGCCGAGGCGGCCGACGACGTTCATGCCGTCGTACTGCACGGCCGTGAGGGCAAGTTCTCCGCCGGCTTCGACCTGTCGGTGATGCTCGCCGACGACGTCCCGGCGATCACTGCACTCGTCGCCGACGGTGGCGAACTGGTCAGGAAGATCTACGCCTCCGGTGTCCCGGTGGTTGCTGCCTGCACCGGACACGCACTCGCCGCCGGCGCGCTGATCCTGCTCGGCTGCGACGTGCGCATCGGCTCCGATCGACCCTGCAAGATCGGGTTGAACGAGGTCGCGATCGGCATGACGTTGCCCGACTGGGCGCTGACGATCGCTGCTGAACGACTGAGCAAGCGACATCTGCAACGGGCGATTCCGACGGCTCGCATCACCGAAGGTGCAGGCGCCGTCGATGTCGGATACCTCGACGAAGTCGTCGCCGACGCCGATGTGCTCGATGCCGCCATCGCTCAGGCCGCAGAGTTCGCCGGGCTCAGCGCCAAGGCGTATGCCGTGACGGTTCGCAAGATGCGTGGTGACACGGTCGCCAAGATGGCCGACGAGATCGCTGCTGATCGTGCGGGCGGCGTCGGCGCGCCGCTCTGACCGTACGTATGGTGCCAGGCACACCACGTACGCCGGTACGTATGGTGCCAGGCACACCACGTACAGCCGGGCTGATCGAGCTGGGCTGATTGAGCGAGACCGTCGTTGGGTACTGTCCCCAAATGGCAACACCCACAGTCAATCCCAACATGGAATACCGCCGGCTCGGCAACACCGGCCTGCAGGTCAGCATCCTCTCCCTCGGAAGCTGGGTCACGTTCGACACGCAGCTCGACAACAACCTTGCGACCGAGTGCATCGAGGCCGCCGGGAATGCCGGCTGCAACTTCTTCGACAATGCCGAGGCATATGCCGGTGGCAAGAGCGAGACGATCATGGGCCAGTCCCTGATCGACCTCGGGTGGGAGCGCTGGTCGTACGTGCTCACCACCAAGCTGTTCTGGGGGATCAACGGCGAAGTCCCGAACATGAAGAACACGCTCAACCGCAAGTACCTCATGCAGGCCATCGACGGCTCGCTGGAGCGCCTGCAGCACGACTTCGTCGACGTTCTCTACTGCCACCGCTGCGACCCGGACACGCCACTCGAAGAGATCGTCCAGGCAATGAGCGACATCGTGACGTCCGGCAAGGCGCTCTACTGGGGAACGAGTGAGTGGACCGCGGAAGAGATCCGTGCAGCGATCGAGATCGCCGACAAGCGCAACCTGCACAAGCCGGTCACCGAGCAGAGCCAGTACAACCTGCTCGAGACGAAGAACGTCGAGAAGCGCTACTCCCGTCTGTGGGAGGACTACCGCTACGGCAACACCATCTGGAGCCCACTGGCGTCGGGCCTGCTGACCGGCAAGTACAAGGATGGCATCCCGGAGGATTCCCGTGGCGCGTTGGCAGGCTACGAGTGGCTGTCGGACCGCTTGTCCGACGGCGATGCTCTCGCCAAGGTCGAAAACTTGCGTCCGATCGCTGAGCGTCTGGACTGCTCAATGGCACAGCTCGCACTGGCGTGGGCCACCAAGCACCCGATGGTGTCGAGTGTCATCACCGGCGCATCGAAGGTCAGTCAGGTCGAGCAGAATTTCGGCGCCGTCGACGTGATCCCACTGATCACCGACGAGGTCGACGAAGAGATGCGGGCGGCCATCAAGTAGGGCCATCACAGCCGACGGTCACACGGTTTGTGTGACGATTTCTGAGGAGCGGTCCGCAGAAATCGTCACGCGAACACGTCAGATCACGCTGTGGATGAACTCGACCGTGCGTGCCGCCACCTGAGCGGTGCGGCCGAGGAGGAAGTGATCTGCTGAGGCGATCGTCTCGTGACTGGTCTGCGGCCAGTCCGAGATGATCGCCTCGGTCGCGTCCGGGGCCGAGAACTGATCGTGCGCCGGCGTGAGGACGAGCGTCGGGACGTCCATCGAGCGCTCGACCGGCATGGCGGCGAGCGGGGGAGCGGCAAGGATCTTCGCGATGAGGCGTGGGTCGTCGAGGCCGAGCACGACCATCGCTCCGAACGAATAGCCGATGGCGATGAGCGGCGTGCCGCGCACGGCGGAACTCAGGTGGTCGAGTGCAGCGGCTGCATCGAGCTTCTCGCCGCGACCGTTGTCGTAGTCGCCTCGGAAGTCGAAGCGCAGTGCAGCGATCCCGGCCGCGGGAAGCGCATCGAAGAGTGCCTGGACGACGTTGTTGTACCGGTTGCCGCCGTGCTGCGGGTGCGGGTGGCAGACGATCGCCGCAGCGGTCGGCGCTTCAGGGATCCGCAGGTCGCCGTCGATGGCGACGCCGTCCGACGTCGTGAACTGGACGGTCTGCATGTCGGTCTGCGCCATGGTCAGCGACGGTACCCTCACGCTCATGGCCAGTCACACGAGTGCGGATGACAAGCTGCCGATCAAGATGCTCAACGATCGCGTGCTGGTCAGCATCCAGGACAAGGGGAGCGACCGCAAGTCGTCGGGCGGCATCGTCATCCCGGCGACAGCACAGGTGCAGAAGCGTCTGGTCTGGGCGCGGGTTGTCGCCCAGGGACAGAACGTGCGGAGCTGCGAGGTCGGCGACAACGTGTTGTTCAGCCCCGACGATCGCTACGAGGTCGAGGTGCAGGGCGAGGACTACGTGATGCTGCGCGAACGCGAGCTGCACGCCGTTGCTGCGGAACGCATCGAAGCCTCCACCGGCCTCTACCTCTGATCGAATGCCGGTGACCGAGCGGCGGCCGGACACCCGTTCCGTTCGGCGGCTCAACATTGCCGCTGCGTGGGTGGCGCTCGTGAGTGCGGCTGCCATCTTCGTGTTGAACGTGACGTGGGAGCGCCCGTTCGTGGAGCGTGTCTGCGAACCGCGCCCGGGTCCGCTGCCGGAGTTGTGTACGACGTTTCGTGCGCTCACCGACGACCAGTGGCGATCGACGGGTGTCATCCTGCTGCTGATGCTGTGGGCCATCGCGGGAGCGGTCGCATGGCGAAGCCGGCGGCCAGCCCAACTCATGAGGAAGGGGCCGCCCACAGCCTTCAGCCAGCGGACGGGGATCAGCCTGCTGTCATTCCGGAGGAGGATCGTCTCGACGACTCCCGGCTTGCTCGCAGCCGTGTCGTTCAGCGTGAGGGAGGGCACCACCGAACAACGCACCGTTCCTGTCGACCTCGCCTGTGGAGCCACCGAGGCAGGCGAGTTCTGTCAGACGAGCACGGTGGTCGTCCAGCAGACGGTCATCACCGATGTGGGGATGGCTGCCTGGCCGCAAGCGGTCGCGTGGGCGCTGTTCGGGCTGAGGCTGTTGTGGTGGATGTATGTCGTTGCTGCCGAGAAGCTGGCGCGGCGCTTCGGCGAAGAGCGCCCGTGGCGCACGGCGGTGCAGATGTGACGGGACATGAGAACGCGTCCGTGAGTCGGGGCGCCTGCTCCGTAGGCTGGCCGGATGCCTGAGGGGATCACGATCGAAGCGACCGACGAGCAATTGGCGGGGCTGAAGTACAACAGCGACGGCCTGATCACGGCCATTGCCCAAGACGTCGAGAACGGCGACATCTTGATGCTCGCCTGGATGAACGAAGAGTCCCTGAAGATGACCTTCGCCGAAGGGCGCATGGTCTACTGGTCACGCAGCCGCCAAGAGCTGTGGCGCAAGGGCGACACCAGCGGCGACCGTCAATTCGTCAAAGAGGCGTACTACGACTGCGACGCCGACGCCCTGCTGTTCAAGGTCGAACAAGAAGGCGCCGGCGCCTGCCACACCGGCGCACGCACTTGCTTCTTCAGCAGCTTCGGCTGATGCAGTTCCAACCGTCCCGCGACGAGTTCCACGCCCACGCCGCCGAACACACGGTGGTTCCGGTCTGGACCGAGCTGCTCGCCGACCTCGAGACCCCGGTCGCGGCATACACCAAACTCGTCGGTGACGGTCCCGGCTTCCTGCTCGAGTCCGTCGAGGGCGCGGAGCGATGGGCCCGCTTCTCCTTCGTTGGCCGCAACCCGTCGGCGACGCTGATCCTGCGTGACGGCACGGTCGAGATCGACGGTCCCGTTCCGGATGGCGTGCCGACCGGCGACGGCATGCTCGCTGCGCTCGAAGCGATGCTCGCGGCGTACAGCAGCCCGAAGTTTCCCGACCTGCCTCCCTTGCACGGCGGCATCATGGGCTTCCTCGGCTACGACGTCGTCCGAGAAATCGAGCACCTCACCGACACACCGACCGACGACCGGGGTTTCCCGGACGCCGTGATGTCGGTGATCGGCTCGCTCGCAGCCTTCGACCACTGGCGCCAGCGTGTCTATCTCATCGAGAGTGTTCCCGCCCTCGGTCTGGATGCAGCCCAGCTCGACGCGGCCTACGACGCCGCAGTCGCTCGGGTCACGCAGGCCGTCGGCGAATTGGCCCAGCCGTTGCCGTACACACCGGTCGCCCCGCCGTCGCTCGACGATGACCTGCCGACGCTCGACTCGACGATGCCCAACGGCATGTACCAGCGAGCTGTCGAAGTGGCGAAGGAGTACGTCCACGCCGGCGACATCTTCCAGGTCGTGCTCTCGCAGCGCTACGACATCGAACTGGGCGCCGACCCGTTCGACTTCTACCGCGTGTTGCGTCAGGTGAATCCGTCGCCGTACATGTACTACGTGAAGCACGACGAACTGACGATCGTCGGGTCGTCCCCCGAGCCGATGGTGCAGCTCCTCGATCGCAAGGTCGTCTCCCGCCCGATTGCAGGTACCCGTCGGCGTGGCAAGACCGACGAGCACGACCGTCTGATGGCTGCCGAACTGCAGGAGCATCCGAAGGAACGCGCCGAGCACGTGATGCTCGTCGACCTCGCCCGCAACGACGTCGGTCGCGTGTCCAAATTCGGCACCGTGCACGTCGATGAACTGATGACGCTCGAGCGATACAGCCACGTGATGCACATGACGTCGCAGGTGTCGGGCGAGTTGCGTGACGAATTGGGACCGATCGACGTGCTGCGCGCGACGTTGCCGGCCGGCACGCTGTCCGGCGCCCCGAAGGTCAGGGCGATGCAGATCATCGACGAACTCGAACCGGTCAAGCGCGGCCCGTACGGCGGAGTGGTCGGCTACATCGACTGGTCCGGCAACCTGGACACGGCGATCGCGATCCGCACGCTGTTCGTCACCGGGGACGGCAAGACTGCCAGCCTGCAAGCCGGTGCCGGCGTCGTCGCCGACTCGGTACCCGATGACGAAGACCTCGAATGCCGCAACAAGGCAGCCGCACTGCTCGCCGCGATCCCGGGCGCTCGTCGGATGACCGCCGCCCGTCAGGCAGCAGGCACCCAAGCCTGAGTCAGTCCGACGACGTCAGGCGAACGGCCGGGCGAAGCGGTGTGGCGGTCTGCGTCCCGGGATCGACCGTCACTGGATCGACCGGATCGACGGGATTGCCGCCGGTGCCGCCATCGGGCCCGGTCAACGGCTTGCCGACGACGGCCACGACCGGCGCCGACTTCACCGACCGTGTCCCTGTCGAGGCCACTGCCTGGACTTGGACGTACGCGGTGGTGACACGGGGTGCGGTCAGGGCCGAGAGTTGCGTCGAGGTGGCGACCTCGACACCGTTGACCCACACGACGTACGCCACCGGTTGCTGCCCGCCGAGGGGTGGTGACCAGGCGACCAGGACGGTGTCATCGGTCGGAGTGGCGCTCACGGAACGAGGAACGTAGATGGGTGCTTCTGGATCGGTCGGGGCTGCTGGATCGACGGGTGACTGCGGGCCGACGGGGACGACGGTCGGATGCACCGTGAGGGCTCCCGCCGGGAAACTGCGTCCGGCTTGCTGACCGGCAGCAGCAGCGACGTCGGTCGGAAGCGGGGAACGAACGAGCGAACCCTCGGGGGCGCGTCCGTCACCGCTGGCGTAGCCGGGAGCGAACGGGTTGGCGTCGGCGGTCGAGAACGACGCCGTCGCATCCTG
>RCMY010002790.1_pt1 | contig 15707 bp, 12 predicted proteins | sample 2041341 | NCBI WGS metagenome assembly RCMY01 (sample SAMN09708234, study PRJNA481090) | Marine sediment metagenome, whole genome shotgun sequencing project. | reverse complement strand
GGCCATCAATGACCAATTGGCGGGCATCTTTGAGAACGATCTCGAAGGATGCGAAGAAGTAGAACTGGAACGCTGGAAAGAGCGTGGCCTTGGGCGTAAATTGAAAGAATCTTTCAGTCGGCTGTGGGCGCCGTTGTTATAAAAATTCCATATTCCAAGCACCCCACCCGAAGTCTCGGGACCAAAATTAGCTTGGTTTGGAATTTGAAATTTGTTTTTTTTGAAATTTTAAGATATTTATATCTTCTTCATCTGCTGCTGCATCATCTTGATTTGGTCCGTGAGCATATTGTTCTTGTCCAGCTTTTTAGCTTCCTGTAGCAGTTTTGTAGCTTCCCTTTTACGACGTTTTTGCATGGAGATACCGGCGAGGCTCAATTTAGCCATGGCCACGTCATAATCCATAGTTAAACCTAATTTCAGGGCTTTTTTGAAATATTTTTCTGCTGTCGTCAGGTTTTTTTGGGAATAGATAATGCCATGCAAATAATTGTAGTAGCCTTGCTGTTTGGTAATCAGTGCCGATTTCGGGTTTTTTATCTTGTCAAGCCATTTTTGGGTGCCTTCAAGATCTTGCTTGCGCATCCGAAGAAAGGCCAATAAAATTATCTCGTTCCTGAAATATAGGAAAATAAAAATGAGGGAAAGTAATATCAGAAAAATGCCGTTACCGATGTTGCCATCCACGAATTGGTACACCGCGTAGGCGATGATAAGGCCGGCGATAACGAGTTTTATGTTTTTATTGAACATGTTGTTTGAGTTAAGGGTCTATAGAAAAGACTAGACACTAATTTCACTAATTAACTTTAATTGTTAGAATTTGACATCTCGACTGCGCTCAAAGTGACAAATTTTAGGATTTGGAATTTTCCGTCCCTAATTGAACTTTTCTCGCGTATTTTACTCCACAGGTGAATCCATAAGTTCATAGATGATTTTTGATTTGATGATGGTCGGAATTTCTTGGCCTCCCATTTGGGTCATGGTCGAAGTCCCTTTCGACAGGCCCTCAACCGTCATTATTTTAATAAATCCGGAAGCCGTATTGGTGGTTATACGGGTTTGTTGTGTACCTGTAAGCTTCATGGTGGTCGCTAGCTCGGTCACATCCATAGTGACTTCGGCCGTTCCAGTGATTATTGCTTCGTCTTCCGTTAAGGCTTCCAATGTCCATGTATTTTTGGCCCCTAATTTACCTAAATATTCATTTTTCCAATTATCACCTATTTTTATTGGTTTCTCGGGATAAATAAAAGTCATTTGTTTGTAGCTGTCGGATAAGGCTTCGGAACCGAATTCCTTCTGAAGGGATTTTTTCATCATGTTTAACGAAAAATCATCTTTTAGTCCGGATGCTTCCGCCATTTTTATCACAAGGCTGTCCCCTCCGTTGACTTCTAGGATATCTCCCGTTTTGGCAAGTACCATTTGAACGGGACTATTCAACAGGCTACTGAATATTTTCGATTGCATATCGTCTTCGCTTATCTCTTTGGTATGCACATTCATCAGTTCGCCCTGAATGCTAGAGGTCATTTTGAGATTGAGGTCTTTAAAGATCAAAGCGATTACGTAAGTGCTGTCCCGTTTTGCCAACACTTTGAATTCCAGAATCCCATCGATTTTATTGATCAATTCATGGGTCGCCCCGTCGAGCTCTTGTGTAATGACCTGTTGGGCATCCTGTTTTATGGTGAATGTGGTACCTTTCTCAAGTGTATATTCCAAAACGGACTGTGCAGAAAGCGTAACGTTGCAAAGAAGCAAAAAAAGTAAGGAAGCGAAGTATTTCATGTAAATTGTGTTGCCGTCTCGAATTCAGGCTGCAAAAGTAGTAAAAAAGGTATTTGTAGCAGACAGAAGCTTGGTAAAAATAATTTTACCGAAACCATTTGTAAAAGCGAAAAGGCTTCGTATATTTGCCACCGGAATTTTGAGGACGAACCTTCAAGTTTCAAAAATCAAGAAAAGTATCAGAAAATGCCCGGACAGAAGAGAACATACCAGCCATCAAAGCGAAAGAGAAGGAATAAACATGGGTTCAGGGAACGCATGGCATCCGTTAATGGACGAAAAGTATTGGCCCGTAGAAGGGCAAAAGGAAGAAAAAAATTATCCGTATCCTCTGAGCCGAGACACAAGAAATAATGATTCCATTCTTTTAAAAATATTAAGGTGTTACTTTTTTAAAGTAGCACCTTTTTTTTGTTTCCGCCGGACTCGTTCCGGTGCTGTTTCCGTAGAACCCAAATACACACTGTAGAAAATGCCCAAAAGAGAAGATTTAAAATCGGTACTGATCATAGGTTCAGGTCCCATCGTCATCGGTCAGGCCTGCGAGTTCGACTATGCTGGATCTCAAGCGCTGAGAAGCCTTCGCGAAGACGGTATCGAAACCGTACTGATCAACAGCAACCCGGCTACTATCATGACGGATCCGACCATGGCCGATCATGTCTATCTCAAACCGCTCACCACAAAATCAATTATTGACATTTTAAAAGCGCATCCACAGATTGATGCCGTATTGCCGACCATGGGTGGACAAACGGCATTGAACCTTTGTATCGAAGCCGATGAAAAAGGCATTTGGGAAGATTTTGAAGTGGAAATTATAGGTGTAGATATCGATGCCATAAACATTACGGAGGATAGGGAGAAATTTCGTGAACTCATGTTGAAAATCGGCGTGGGAATGGCACCACAGGCAACGGCCACCTCCTTTTTAAAAGGAAAGGAAATCGCACAACAATTCGGATTTCCTCTGGTCATTCGGGCCTCCTACACCTTGGGCGGGGCAGGGGCTTCCATAGTTTATAAACCGGAAGACTTCGACGAAATGCTAAGTCGTGGCCTTGAAATCTCACCGATACATGAGGTTATGATCGATAAGGCCTTGATCGGTTGGAAAGAATATGAACTCGAACTTCTGCGCGATCATAACGACAATGTGGTCATCATATGCGCCATTGAGAACATGGATCCCATGGGTATCCATACCGGTGATTCTATTACCGTAGCCCCTGCGATGACGCTATCTGATCGCACCTATCAAAAGATGCGGGATATGGCGATTCATATGATGCGCAGTATTGGTGATTTTGCCGGGGGATGTAATGTGCAGTTCGCTGTGAGTCCTGACGAAAAGGAAGATATAATTGCCATCGAGATCAACCCTAGGGTTTCTAGATCTTCGGCCCTGGCCTCAAAGGCAACGGGATATCCTATTGCTAAAATTGCCACAAAATTGGCCATCGGCTATCATCTTAATGAGTTGGATAACCAGATTACCAAATCGACATCCGCATTGTTCGAACCGACCTTGGATTATGTCATCGTAAAAATCCCGCGATGGAATTTCGATAAATTCGAAGGTTCCGATCGTACCTTGGGTCTACAGATGAAATCCGTTGGAGAGGTCATGGGTATCGGCCGCTCGTTTCAGGAAGCGCTACACAAAGCGACACAATCCCTTGAAATCAAAAGAAACGGCTTGGGCGCCGATGGCAAGGGCTATAAAGATTACGACCAGATTATCAGTAAACTGACCATCCCCAGTTGGGATCGGGTGTTTGTGATTTACGATGCCATCCAATTGGGCATTCCCCTCAGCCGAATCCACGATATTACTAAAATCGACATGTGGTTCTTAAAACAGTACGAAGAACTGCATTATCTCGAAAAAGAAATATCAACCTACACCATCGCCACGATTACCCGTGATCTGATGTTGGAAGCCAAACAAAAAGGCTTTGCCGACCGTCAGATTGCACACATGTTGGATTGCTACGAAAGTGAAGTGCATAAAAAGCGTACGCAAGAGATGGATATCAATCGGGTCTATAAACTCGTGGATACCTGCGCCGCCGAATTCAAGGCGATGACGCCTTATTATTACTCTACTTTTGAGGCGGAGATTGAAAGACCCGATGGTACACGTTACGTTGAAAACGACAGTATCGTTACCGACAAAAAGAAGATTGTTGTACTCGGTTCCGGTCCCAACCGCATAGGGCAGGGTATCGAGTTCGATTACTGCTGTGTACATGGTGTACTTGCCGCAGCGGAATGCGGTTACGAGACCATCATGATCAATTGTAACCCCGAAACGGTATCCACGGATTTCGATACGGCCGATAAACTGTACTTTGAGCCCGTTTTTTGGGAACACATCTATGATATCATCCTCCATGAAAAACCGGAAGGTGTAATCGTACAGCTAGGCGGTCAGACCGCTTTGAAACTGGCGGAAAAACTGGATAAATACGGCATCAAGATCATTGGTACCAGTTTTCAATCCCTCGACCTCGCCGAAGACCGAGGTAGTTTTTCCGAACTTCTAAAAGCTAATGATATTCCCTTTCCGGAATTCGGAGTTGCGCAAACCGCTGAGGAAGCCCTAGAACTGGCCGATAAACTGGATTTTCCATTGCTAGTGCGACCTTCGTATGTGTTAGGTGGCCAAGGCATGAAAATCGTCATCAATAAGGAAGAATTGGAAGAACATGTCGTTAATCTGTTGCGTAAAATTCCAAACAACAAACTCTTGCTCGACCACTATCTCGATGGGGCTATCGAGGCCGAGGCCGATGCCATCTGTGATGGTAAAGATGTCTACATTATCGGTATAATGGAGCATATAGAACCTTGCGGAATACACTCCGGAGATTCGAATGCCACCCTACCACCATTTAATCTCGGAGAATTTGTGCTCCAGCAAATCAAGGATCACACGAATAAAATCGCGCTGGCACTCAACACCGTCGGACTCATCAACATCCAGTTCGCCATTAAAGACGATATTGTTTACATCATCGAAGCCAACCCAAGGGCATCGCGAACCGTACCCTTTATCGCCAAAGCCTACGGGGAACCCTATGTAAACTACGCTACCAAGGTGATGCTGGGCGAGAAAAAGATAAAGGACTTCGATTTCAATCCTCAGTTAGAGGGATTCGCCATCAAACAGCCCGTATTCTCTTTCAATAAATTCCCAAATGTCAACAAGAACCTTGGTCCCGAAATGAAAAGTACCGGGGAGAGCATATTGTTTATCGATAATTTGAAGGATGATCAATTTTATGATCTGTACGGTCGGCGGAAGATGTACTTGTCGAAATAGAATTCCATAGTTCTTGACCTGCAAGGTATGAGCGAATCACGAGCGATCCTTGTAGGTCTAACTAGTTGTAGATTGGCCAGACCGGAGACCGACAAGGAACCCTCCCTACGGTCGGGAATACCTTGCGGGTCTTTGCTGCTAACATTACGTCAATTCGCCCTCCGCATAAAGCCGTCTGATTTCTTTTTTATCGAACTTGCCGACGCTGGTTCGGGGTACTTGTTCGATAAAAATATAGCTATCGGGAATTTGGTAGCTCACAAAATCAAGAGCTAGGAATTTTTTCAGTTCGTCATCCGATATCGTATCTTTTTTGTCCGCCAATACGATGGTCGCCAAGGGTCGTTCGGACCATTTTTTATCGGGAATGGCAATGACTGCGGCTTCCTTGATTTTGGGATGGGACATTAGGGCGGATTCCAAGGCTACACTGGATATCCATTCCCCGCCGCTTTTGATCAGATCTTTGGTACGATCGGTGATTTCCATGTAACCTTCCGCATCGATGGTACTTACATCCCCGGTTTGAAACCAACCGTCTTCGGTGAAATTCTCGCGGTTATTGGTCTTGAAATAGGAGCGGATGACCCATGCGCCACGTACTTGAAGTTCGCCCATTGTTTTTCCGTCCCTTGGCGCGACCGATCCATCTTCGCCGATTATTCGCATTTCGATACCGGGGAACTCGATACCTTGCTTTGCACGCACCTTTATTTTTTCATCCGGCTTTAGATCTTGATGCATAGGCTGAAGTCTGCTGGCCGTGCCCAAAGGTGAGGTCTCGGTCATGCCCCAAGCATGCACGCCCTTAATCCCAAAATCTTTTTCGAAGCCTTCAATCAAACTTGCAGTAAGTGCCGAACCACCCACGATATATTCCTTGAGCATCAATTTCTCTTTTGGCGGATTTTTCTTCATTTCCTCGTAAACGCCCATCCATATTGTTGGTACGCCATTGGCCTTGGTCACTTTTTCCTCTTGAAGTATTTTGATAATAGCTCCGGGACCAAGGTTTGAGGAGGGCATCACCATATCAGATCCCGACAATAGGCACATATAAGGGAAGCCCCAAGCCATTACGTGAAATTGCGGTACAATCAATAAAACAGTATCCGAATTACTATAGTTTCCCGCATTTGGGGATAGGATGGTCAGCGCATGCAAATAGGTAGACCGGTGTGAATATAGCACCCCTTTGGGCATGCCGGTCGTGCCGCTGGTATAGCACATGCCGCTGGCATCGTTCTCATCAAGTTCTGGCCATTCGAATGTTTCCGATTGTCCGCTTAACAATTCTTCGTAATGCAGGATATTGGGTAGGGTAGTGCTAAAATTTTTCGATGCATTAATGATGATAAAATGTTCGACCGTCTCTAGTTTGACACTGATTTTTTCCAGCAGCGGTACCAGGGTCGCATCGACAAAAATGACCTTGTCCTCGGAATGGTTGATGATAAATTCCGTTTGTTGCGACGACAGGCGAATATTGATGGTATGGCAGACCGCCCCGATTGCCGGTATACCATAATACAACTCGACATGCTGGTAATGATTCCAGGCGAAGGTGCCGACCATATCGCCTTTGGTAATGCCCAACTTTTTCGTCAGGGCATTGGCCAATTGCTTGGTACGTCGGTAGAGATTACCGTAACTGTATTCGTGGCGGGTACCATCCGGCAAATGACTGATCAGTTTTTTATGTGGAAAGGCGGTGTTACCATATTCCAATATCGTATTGGTGGTGAGCGGGTAGTGCATCATTAAACCTTCCATAGAAACGTTTTTTTGGATGAATTTTTGTTCGATATGTTTAAAGTTACAATTTTTTGTCCCGAAACTTCGGGAGAAATTAGTTGAACCAGACCGCATAACGTTTTCGGCGCAACTCCAAGGCCAAGGCCTCTTCCATCTTGAGAGCATCCGCTTTTGAAAGGATGGGTGGTATATGGTTGTAGAGACTGGGACGCAGGTACGAACCGTATTTTTGGACAATGGATGAAGATAGTTTATGTCCTTTTTTATTGATATAACCCGTTTTATGCTGTTTGAAACGCTCTTTCGGCGTCTTACTGGTCATGCCGACATAGAGGCATTCTAATACCCCGTTAAATTGGGGGTTGGCCTCTCGGAAACGTCTGTTTTCGGTGAAGACACGTTTGGATAGTTCTATGACGTAGATTCGATAATTTGGCATGTTACATTTTATGTATGCTGGGTAGGTTCATAAGAATAATATGTAAGAATTCCGTAATATCATAGGGCTTGTGTATGATGTCACTAATACCAGAATTAAGTATCTCAGTCCGCATCTCATCTAACTCGACGGCCGTCAGGGCAATTATCGGTACGTTAACATCGAATTTCCGTATCATCTTCGCTGCTTCCATTCCGTTAATTTTCGGCATGTTGATATCCATCAATATCAGATCAAATTTTTCTGATTTGTTCATTTCTACGGCTTGTTGCCCGTCATCGGCCAAACTTGAATTTATGTGGTATCGTCTTAATATTTTTTGTGTTATTTTTTGATTTATTCTATTATCATCTACAATAAGAAAATGTAGATCGGTATTTTTGAAGCTGTCGGCTAGATCGGATTTGGTGGTGTCTTGCCTGTTTTCTTCAGCAATTTTATCAGAATCTTTTTTGAGATTAAGCGAAAAACTAAACTCGGACCCCTCTCCAGGCTTGCTTTTAAGGTGGATTTTACTTTTGTATAATTTCAATAGTTTTTTGACGATAGTCAAACCTAGTCCCGTCCCATTATAATCGTGATTGCCTTGTTCAATTTGTGAGAATTCTTCGAATATTATTTTTTGCTTGTCCAATGGTATTCCAGGGCCATCGTCTTTTATTCTAAAGCGAGTTTTATGTAAGCCTTTATTTGTGATTTTGATAAGATCTATCGCTAACCAAATATTTCCATCTCGACTAAATTTTACAGCATTTCCTATTAAGTTTATCAATATTTGAGATAGTTTTATGGAATCGCCAATCAACGCATTTGGAATATTTTCATCGATCCGTAAGTGCAGTTTGTTATTGTTCTTCTGTAAGGTAAATTCAAAAGGACGTATAATGTTTTGGATAAGAAAGTCAAGTTTGAATGAGTTTTGCGATAGTGTTATCGCTTCGGCATCCATTTTACTGAGTAAAAGAACATCATTGACAAGAGCCAATAAATAGTCTGCAGAAAACTTGAGCGACCCCATATCATCTTCATATGCTTTTAGGCCTTCGTCTTGTTCGAGAAGTGTAGATATACCTATAATTCCATACAATGGCGTCCGTAGCTCGTGACTGACCGTAGAAAGAAACCTTGTCTTTATTTTTGAAAGCTTTTCTGCTTTTTCTTTTGCTATTAGCAACTCTTGGTTCTTGGTTTTAAGCTGGCTTATATATTTCTTACGTGTAATGAAAAACAAGTAAAAACCTAACAGAGCAATAAATAGTATAATTGTAGCGGCAATGAGGATAGTAGTGAGGGATTTCGATTTTGAGATAAGCTGATCGGAATACTGTTTTTCCCTAAGCGCAACATTCAAGTTTTTTTTGGTTTCTTTTAAATCATATTTTGCCTTAGCTTTTTCGGCCTCCTCAATTTTTTCTTCTGTAAATGCCTTTTTCCTGTAGTGATTGTATTTATTCAGACTTTCAAAAGCATTTTGGTAGTCTTTTTTTCGATGATAGACTAGGGCAAGATTCTCATAGGCTTCAAGGGCTAAGTCTGTTACAGAGTCCTTATCCGCTTCTTTGGCAACTGATTCCAGCAGCCCTATTGCAGGGGTATATTCTTTCTTGGCCAGATGGTACCTTCCTAATAGCAATTCGACATAGCTTTTGTTTAAAGAATGCACCTCTATCTTATTAGAGATCGACTTGGCTTTTGTTAGTATGGTATACGCTCTGTCTTCTTCGCCATGGTCTAAATGCGTCCATGCCAAATTGATGTAGGTCAGATAGACTTGGGCCAGTTCATTGTTTTTTTCATTGACAGCAATACTCTCTTCAAAAAAACGTATTGCTTTTTGGTAGGTTTGCGGCCTGTTGGAATAGAGAATCCCCAGGTTCAGCGTACCCCAAGAAATAAGGCTATCTGACCCCGAAGTTCTGGCAATCTCCAAAGCTTTTTCCGAATATATTCTGCCCTGTACGGTATCATCAAGTTCGGAGTAGACGCCGCCAAGAATGTCGTATCCTAAAAATGTGTAATAATCGCTATTATATTCTTTTCCCTTTTCGACAAGTGCTGCCCCGTGCTTTATAACCTCTTTGTAGTTATAGGCATCATAAGCTTCGTTTGATTTATATATGATAGATTGTAGCGTATTATTTTGACGTTCAAGGGTTTCTTGGGACGAAACATTGTAAGGCGAGATTAGAAGGTAGCAAATAATGAGGGGGATTCTAAAAGTCATGGGGGTTGATTGGGGATGCATTAGATTAGTATCATCTAGCTTTCTTACATTGCTAAGATACTATTTTGCAGTATTTTTTGTAAGAATTTTTCAAATGATGGCTTTCGCTTCAGTGGTCCGAGCCCTTGTATGCTTGAACAGGACCATCGAGAACAATGGGAGTTTGCTGATATTGCGTGAATAACTTAACCTCTATGCTGCGCTCTGTTACAACGTACTTTCGAGTTCAATTTTTATAAATTTCAACTCCCTCGGTAGTAAAAGAAAATGCCTGCGATCCCAAACCTCCGACCATGACCGCTTGAAAAAGAGGATGCAACGGTTTTCTGGAATACCAATCGATAACAAAGTTGGCGCCGCTGCCCCCGGAATTATCCTGTTGTTCGATGACGTAATCGAGGGATTCCATTGGGCGCAGATATATGGGCTGGTGGATATAACTTCGTACCAGATCACCTGCGGTATTGTAGTAATCGATTTTGCTAACAAAGAGACTGTCGCGAAGGCTGGTATTGCGAATGCTCAGAGTGGCGGTCAGCAAGGTGCGTGAATCGCGGGTCTGGTTGTAAATATCGGAATAGATGGGCACGTAAACTTCCCGCATCAGCGAATCGACGGTAGCCTCGTTGACACGCCTATCTAAAGTATGTTGATCCAATACTTCTACGGGCTGATCATCTGCCTGTTTAGGTTCTTTGCAGGAAATTCCAAATAAAAAAAGCGTCAACAGCGAAATGGATACAAATTTCTTTATATTAGGATGCGTGCCTAAGAATTTATATCCATCCATAGTTTTGGAATTAACTCTGAACTCATAATTCACAACTCATAACTTTTTACTGTTTACCTTTTACTGCTTACTGCTACAGGCAACTTCTTTCACTCCCATTCTGTATGGAAAATCCCTTCCTTGTCCAATCGTTCGTACGTATGTGACCCGAAATAATCCCGTTGCGCTTGAATTAGGTTTAAGGGCAATCGGGTAGTTGTATAGGCATCAAAATAAATCAGGGAATTTGAAAGTCCTGGTAAGGGAATCCCGTTTTTAGCACCGAAAGCGACCAGCTCACGAGCAGAAGCTACGCTGCCCTGGACTTTTTCTACAAAATTCGGAGAAACCAATAGATTCGGTAGGTCCTTGTCTTTTTCGAAAGCTTCGGTGATATCGGCCAATAAGGCGGCACGGATAATACAGCCTGCACGCCAGATTTTGGCTATAACGGCAATGTCAAGTTGATACCCGTACTCTTTTGAGGCTCCCGCCAACACGTGAAGTCCTTGGGCATAAGTGACTATAAAAGAAAAATAAAGGGCCTCCTCCGCCAATTTTTCCAGTTTGGCCTTATCCATGGTTTCTACTTTGGGCCTATCGTAGATTTTGTCCGCAGCAGTGCGTTCGGACTTTAAAGCGGAAATTTCTCGCATGTTGACCGCAATATCTATGGAAGGCACGGGGATACCTAAGTCCATCGCATTTTGGCTCGTCCATTTACCGGTGCCTTTTTGCTTGGCCTTATCCAAGATTTTATCGATCAATCGCCCATCGCTTTCCTCGTCTTCTTGTTCGAAGATTTCGGAGGTAATCTCGACCAAGAAGGACTGCAATCGGCCTTCGTTCCATTTTTTAAAGCTGTTGTGTAAGTCGTCGTTGTCGAAATCCCCTGCTTTTTTAAGCAGGTCATAAATTTCGGAGGTGAGTTGCATCAATCCGTACTCGATACCGTTGTGCACCATTTTAACGTAGTTTCCGGCAGATTTTGGTCCGAGATATGCTACGCAGGGCTCTCCCTCGTATTTGGCGGCGACGGCTTCGAAGATCGGTTTGATATGGGCATAGGCAGATTTTGATCCTCCGGGCATAATGCTTGGCCCAAGACGGGCACCTTTAGCTCCTCCAGAAACTCCAGCACCGAAAAAGTTGACCGCCCTTTTTTGAAGCTCTTCTTCGCGGCGGTCGGTATCCGTAAAAAAGGAATTTCCGCCATCAATAAGGATATCCCCACGATCGATATGTGGTAAAAGGCTATCGATTACGGAGTCAACAATTTTTCCCGCGGGCACCAACAACATGATTTTTCGTGGTTGTTTCAATGCTTTAACAAAGGTCTTGATGCTGGTAGAAGCGTCAATCTTATGTTCTCTGTTTCCCTCATCTTTTAAGGCATTAACCTTTTCCGCATCGAGATCGTGGCCGAAAGCGGAAAATCCGTTGTCTGCCACGTTCAATATAAAATTGCGTCCCATTACACCGAGACCTACCAATCCGAAGTCGTATTTTTCTTCCATAAAAATGTCTTTTTTGTCATTTCCGCGAAGGCGGAGATCTGGCTGTCTTAAAAATCTACTTTCTGCGGTATTTCCTTTATAATCCGCTAACACTCAAAAATAAATGAAATTATTGAGTCCGCATTATTATCTTGGGGTAAACTCGTTGTGGTTAGCAATTTTTTTAAAGGATTCGATAATTTTTACCAACAGAGGCTCTTTTGTGCAAAACCTTGGTAGTTGGTCAATATTTCATTCATTATGGTCAGTAGTTTACTGATTATTACGTTATTTTTGAGTTCATTTAAACATAATGCAACTACTGCAGACCTATGGTCGATACAGTTCTAGCATTTATCGACAATCGTCCCTAAAACATAAAAATCCATAGCAAACCATGAAGAAGACAGAAAACCAGATGCTGGTAATATTCGGAGCCTCGGGAGACCTTACCGCAAGAAAATTGATTCCCGCTATATTCAGTTTGGCACAGAATGGCCACCTACCTGAGAATTATGTGGTTTTGGGAGCCAGCCGGACTCCTTTTACAGACGAAGAATTCCGAAAAACGGTGGTTTTGGAAAGCAAGCATCTCAAGGATAAGCTTGAGGATGGACAAAAAAAGATATTGACCGATTTTGCCAATAAAATTTTCTATCACGAACTTAGCGATGATCAATCTTCCGATTACGCTCCGTTGAAAAAACGGATCGAATCTTTAAATTCCGAACACAACACCGACAGTAACTATATCTTTTATCTTTCTACACCTCCATCGGTCTACGGCCCTATTTCGAAGAGCCTTTATGAGCAAGACCTAACTAAAGAGGATGCTGGTTGGCGACGATTAATCGTGGAAAAACCTTTCGGGTATAGTTTGGAGACGGCAAAAAAATTGAACAAAAATTTACATCGGTATTTCAAGGAACCACAGATTTTCAGAATCGACCATTATCTTGGTAAAGAAACGGTACAGAATCTTTTGGTGACCCGTTTTGCCAATAGCATCTTTGAACCCTTATGGAACCGCAATTATATTCACCATGTCGAAATTACCAATGCAGAAAGTGGCGGGGTCGAAAACCGGGGCGGTTATTACGATAAATCCGGAGCACTGCGCGACATGTTCCAGAGCCATTTGTTGCAGATTGTGGCCTTTGTGATTATGGAGCCCCCATTGACCGCCAATGCCGAAGAAATCCGAAATGAAAAACTGAAAGCCTTAAAGTCTCTCCGTATAATGACCGATCCTGAGGTATTGCGAAGGGATACCATACGGGCCCAATATATCAGTGCTACCATTGACGGGAAAAAAGTAAAGGGATATCGTGAAGAGGAGGATGTCGATCCCGAATCTAAGACGGAAACCTACGCTGCCCTTAAATTTTATGTAGACAACTGGCGCTGGGCCGATGTACCATTTTATGTGCGCACGGCCAAACGGATGCCCACTAAGGTCACCGAAGTAGTCATTCATTTTAAGACGCCGCACCATCAAATCTTTAAGGATTCTAGTATGAACAGCAAAGACAATAAGTTGATCATACGTATTCAACCCGATGAGGGCATTCTGATAAAATTCGGTGTAAAAGTGCCCGGTCAAGGCTTTAAGGTCGAGCGGGCGAACCTCGATTTCTATTACTCCAGTTTATCCGATAACCATGTGATGGAAGCCTATGAACGATTGCTTTTGGATGCCATGCAGGGCGATGCGACCCTTTACGCCCGTGCCGATGAGGTAGAGGCTGCATGGGCGTTCGTCGATCCGATCTTGAAGTATTGGAAAGATTCCGACCAAAATGTTTACGGATATTCGGCCGGTGTCTGGGGACCAAAGAATGCCGATGAACTTATGGAAGGCAATCACACCTGGCGCAACCCCAGCGAGCAGTTGGCGGATGATCCGGGGTTTTGTGTTCTTAATTGAAGTTAAAAAACTAAAGCTCCTCTCTTTGCAAAGGAAGCCCGCCCGAACGCCAGCCCGACAGAGTCATTCTGGCGGGTACGGGCGGGGTGGCAGTTTGCTGACGGAGGGATTAAGCCACAGGTACTAACAAAGTATATCCTTGTGATTGCACATCTTCAATGACTTAATCTCCCTGTCCACCAAAGGCGTCCACCCCCTCTATTTTAAAGAGGGGAACTAATTCAAAAAATAGTATTATGCAACTGAAAATATCAAGTACAAAACAAAAAACAGCCGAAAGCTTTACAGATTGGCTTGTTGAACTAATCAAGTCAAGTGAAAGCCTGCATGTTGCCCTTTCAGGTGGTAGCACCCCAAAAATTGTGTTCGACGAACTGGCTTCTCGTCCTCTTTCGGAAAATGATTGGGAGAAAGTCCACCTATATTGGGGCGACGAACGCTGCGTGCCGCCGGATGATGCGGAGAGCAATTATAAAATGACGGTGGAACATCTTTTATCGAAAATCGAGATTCCCGAAAAAAATATCCATCGTATTAAGGGCGAGGAAGACCCCACAAAGGAAGCGGAACGATATTCGGAAGTTCTACAAAAGGAACTTCCCAAAATTGACGGTTTTCCACGGTTTGATCTAGTTATTTTGGGCATGGGTGATGACGGACATACGGCATCTATTTTTCCCTATGAAATCGGATTGTGGAATGCCGACCAGCTCTGTGAGGTCGCCGAACATCCGGAATCAGGTCAGAAACGGATAACGATTACGGGAAAGATTATCAATCATGCGAAAAACGTGGCCTTTTTGGTCACCGGTGAAAGCAAAGCGGAGAAAGTGGGCGAAATAATTAATGAGAAGGGTAATTTTAAAATGTATCCCGCTACTTTGGTACATCCGTTAAGGGGTAATTTATTTTGGTTCTTAGATAAAGCGGCGGCTACTACAATTAAAGATCCATCTTGAGGTTTTCGTCCTTAAGGCGGGTTAGATGCTCTGCCATCTTAAACTGAGATGCGTCAAAATGTGTATCCCGTGAAAACGCCTCCTCTTTACGTTGTCTGCTTCGGGCGAAACGACGTACTGCTTGTTCGTTTTCCAAAATAAGCCCCGGTATCGTTACACTGGCTCCATTGATATCTTTGGCCACCATGGTAAAATAGGACGAATTGCAATGGCGCTTGGTGCCTTCGGTTATATTTTCCGAATCTACACGGACGCCTACCACCATTGACGTTTTTCCGGTATAGTTGATTGATGCCCTTAGGGTTATGAGCTCCCCAACCTCCACGGGATGTAAAAAATCTACCCGATTGACCGATGCGGTTACGCAATAGCATTGGGAATGTTTCGAAGCGCAGGCGAAGGCAATCTGATCCATCAGGTTCAAGATATGTCCGCCATGGACTTTCCCACCAAAATTGGAGTGAGAGGGAAGCATCAACTCGGTTATCGATACCCGTGAGTCGCGAGGGGATTTGTATTTTTCCATAGTTGTTGGCTTCAAGTTAAAGGTTGCTTGTTACAGGTTGTCAAATTGTTAAAGGTTGCAGATTTGGAATTTGGTATTGGAGATTTGGAATTTCACCTTCTAAAATGTGGCGATTCGTCCCTTTCAACCTTGGTTACAAAATATTTGGAATCGCCCAACCAGAAAAACGTGGCAAATCGCTCTACGTATGATAATTTTACATATTCCCCTTGATATTCCTGTAGTTTTTCGATGACCTCCTGATCCTTGTCCAAAACGGAAAACGAAAATATCTGCGCACCTGATATCCCTTGGCTGATCTCACCTTCCCAGGTCTTTACGACCAAGCCTTTGTGGCTGATCTTGATAAGCTCGCCTGAACGGATGCCATCGCTGAAGGTAACGAAATAGATAAAACCGTAGATGATCGCGAAAAGGGCCGCAATGGTACCTAGAGTTATGAATAGTGCTTTTTTCATATGTTCTGTTTCTTATCCGAATTAGGATT
>RCMY010002789.1_pt1 | contig 15710 bp, 14 predicted proteins | sample 2041341 | NCBI WGS metagenome assembly RCMY01 (sample SAMN09708234, study PRJNA481090) | Marine sediment metagenome, whole genome shotgun sequencing project. | reverse complement strand
ACAAGCTCGACCAGCAGGACGAATCGGTGGTTGAGGAAGGACGAAGTCCTGTCAGTCCGGTGGTTGAGGAGGGACGGAGTCCCGTCTCGAAACCACGGACAGCGCTTGCCTCAACCAGCGGGTCGACTACTGGATCAGGTCGAAGATCGAGAAGATCGGCAGATAGAGAGCGATGATCATGCCGCCGACCACGACGCCGAGGAAGGCGATCATGAGCGGCTCGATGAGAGACGTCAATGCCTCCGTGGTGGACTCGACTTCTTCTTCGTAGAAGACGGCGATCCGTTGGAGCATCTGGTCCAGGGCGCCGGTCTCTTCACCGGAGGCGATCATCTGCACGGTCATCGTGGGGAAGACCTCGTGCCGACTCAACGGGCCAGCGATCGAGTCACCTTGAGACACCGACTTTGCGACATCGTCCAAAGCCCGACTGATGACGACCGACCCGGTGGTCTCCGAGACGATCTCCAGCGACGCCAGGATCGGTACGCCGGAGGCCAGCAGCGTGCTGAGGTTGCGGGAGAACCGGGTCAACGCGATCTTGGCGAACAACGGACCGAAGACGGGGAGCTTCAGCTTCAGCGGGTCGATGACGTTGCGCACCTTCGGGCTCTTGCCGTTCTTGCGCCACCACACCAGCCCGACGATGGACGACACCACCAGGATCGGGGCGATGATCCCCATCAGCCCGGACAGGGTCACCAGCACCTGGGTCGGCAGCGGCAGCGCGCCACCGAGGTCGTCGAACATGCTCTCAAAGATGGGTACGACGAACAGCAGCATGCCGATGCACATCAAGATCGCCATGATGAAGACCACCACCGGGTAGGTCATCGCCGCCTTGATCTTCGAGCGAAGCTTGACCTCGGCCTCGAAGGTTTCAGCCACCTGACGCATAGCGACGTCGAGGAAGCCGCCGGTCTCACCGGCGCGACACATGCTGATCATGAACGGCGGGAACGTGTGGTGCTCGTCGTTCGCAAAGGCACTCGAGAGCGAGTGCCCGGCTTCCACGTCTTGGCGGACCTTGGTCAACACCTCACGCAGAGACGGGTTGTCGACCTGCTCGGAGAGGATCGTCAGCCCCCGCATCAGGCTCAGGCCGGCGTCGATCATGGTCGCCAACTGGCGCGCGAAGACGGCGAGGTCCTTCATGGACACGCCCTTGCGGCCGAAACTGATCTCCTTCTGGAGACCCATTCCGAACGGCTTGACCTCCAGGGGGACGTAGCCCATGGCCATCAACTTCTCGGCGACCGCCGTCTCGTTGTCGGCGGCGACCTTGCCCTCACGGAATCGGCCCTGACTGTCGCGGACCTTGTAGGCGTACTGCTTGGTGCTCATCGGTGGGCCCCTGGGTTGGAGGCGACCCGCCATACGTCGCTGCTGCTGGAGCCCGCGGCGCTGCCCGAGGACTGTCCGGCCACGGCGGAGGAGGCGCTGCCCGCCGTCTGCGCGGAACCGCCCAGGAGGGTGACGAAGTCGCCCACGTTGGAGCAGTACTCCAGACCCATGTCCTGGGTGATCCGCCCGGCTTTCACGTGCTCAGCCAAATGGGAGTTGAGGGTCTGCATCCCGTGGCGGCCACCGGCTTGGAGCGCACCCTGGATCTGAGGCAGTTTGTCGTCGCGGATCATGGCCCGGATGCCTTCGGTGCACATCATCACCTCGACCGCGGGGACGCGGCCCTTGCCGTCGTTCGACGGCACCAGCACCTGACACACCACCGCCTGGAGCGTGGCTGCCATCTGGGTGCGGATCTGTTGTTGCTGAGCCGCCGGGAAGACGTCGATGACGCGGCTGACCGTGTCCTGCGCGGACTGGGTGTGCAGGGTCGCCAACACCAGGTGTCCGGTCTCCGCGGCACTGAGCGCCACCGAGATCGTGTCGAGGTCACGCAACTCGCCGACCAGGATGACGTCGGGGTCCTGCCGCAGGACGTGCTTGAGGGCGGCCCGGAAGTCATGGGTGTCCTGCCCGACCTCGCGTTGGTTGACCAGGCACCCCTTGTGCGTGTGGAGGAACTCGATGGGGTCCTCGATGGTCATGATGTGACCGCTGCGCTGACGGTTGATCTGGTCGAGGATCGCGGCGAGCGTCGTTGACTTGCCCGACCCGGTGGGACCGGTGACCAGCACCAGGCCTCGCTTGAGGTTGCCGAGGGTGCCGAGGATGGGGGGCATGCCCAGGTCCGAGAGCGGTTTGATCTCCCACGGGATCATGCGCAGTACGGCGCCCAACGAGTCGCGCTGCCAGTAGACGTTGACTCGGAACCGGCCGACGTTGTGCACCGAGTGCGCCAGGTCGAGTTCGCGGGTCTCCTCGAGCACCTTGCGCTGTTGTTCGGTGAGGATCGCGTAGAGCGTCTCCTGAAGTTGGCGGGACTCCAGCGCTCCCTCCCCCTCCATCGGCACCATGGCTCCGCGGATCCGCATGGTCGGCGGCGCAGCGACGGTCAGGTGCAGGTCGGAGGCGCCCAACGCAGTCGCCTGCGCCAGGAGGTGGTCCAGGTCGAGCGGCACCACCTGGGCACCAGCGGCGTACGACGGCTCACCCCACGACACGAAGAACCTCCTCGATGGTGGTCCTGCCCTGACAGACCTTGAGCCAGCCGTCGTCTCGCAAGGTGCTCATTCCTTCGTCCTGGGCGCAGCGGGTGACCTCGTCTGTCGAGGCGCGGCGCACGGTGAGTCGTTCGATGTCTTCGCTGATCGTCATGACCTCGTGCAGGGCCATCCGGCCTCGGTAGCCGGTGCCTCCACAGGCGTTGCAACCGCCGGCGCGGTAGATCTCGGTGACGTCGTCCGGCAGCCCGAACCCCAGCGCCTCGAGCTCGCGGCGGTGAGGCGCGTAGGGGATCCGGCACTTCCCGCACAGTGAGCGACAGAGCCGCTGAGCCACCACGCAGTCGAGCGCTGAGCCAACCAAGAACGGTTCGATGCCCATCTCAACCAGCCGGGTCACCGCGCTGGGAGCGTCGTTGGTGTGCAGGGTCGAGAGCACGAGGTGACCGGTCAACGAGGCCTCGACAGCAATGTTGGCCGTCTCGTGGTCGCGGATCTCACCGATCAGCACGATGTCGGGGTCCGAACGCAGGATGGACCGCAGCGCCGAGGCGAAGGTGAGGCCGGCCTTCGGGTTGGTCTGCACCTGGTTGATCCCGGGCAGCCTGTACTCCACCGGGTCCTCGACCGTGATCACGTTGACCTGCGGCTGGTTAAGGATGTTCAGCGTCGCGTAGAGGGTCGTGGACTTCCCCGACCCGGTCGGCCCCGTCACCAGGATCATCCCGTAGGGCTTGCCGTACGACTTCGCGAAGCGGTCGAAGTTCGCGGGGCTGAAGCCAAGGTCGTCCAGGCCCAGGGTGGTGTTGCTGTTGTCCAGGACTCGGGCCACGATCTTCTCGCCCCACACCGTGGGCAGCGTGGCGACCCGAAGGTCCATCGTGCGCTCACCGTGCATGACCGTCAGGCGGCCATCCTGGGGCACTCGCTTCTCGGCGATGTTCAGGTCGGACATGATCTTGAACCGCGAGATCACGCCACTAACGATCGAGCGCGGCGCCCGGTGGGCGTCCACGAGTACGCCGTCAATCCGGTAGCGCACCCGCAGATCGTGCTCGGTCGGCTCGAGGTGGATGTCGGAGGCCCTGTCGGAGATAGCTTGGGCGATCAGCAGATTCACGAACCGCACGACCGGTGCGTCCTCGTTGACCTCGGTGAAGGTGTCGAGGTCCTCGACCTCATCGATCACGTCGAAGTCCGAGCCCAACGTCGCAAGCTCGCCCTCGGCGCGGTACTGCTCGTTGATCCGGAACTCGATGTCGCCGCGTACGGCGAGGGTGAACGTCACCCGACGCCTCGTCAGACGCCCGATGTCGTCCTTGAGGTCGAGGTCGTTGACCTTCTTCATCGGGACGGCGACCAGCAGCTCCGTTCCGCGCTGGGCGTAGGGCAACACACAGTTGCGGCGAGCGAACTCACCCGGGAGCAGGGCGACGGCGAGCGGGTCGATGAGCTGCTCGGGGAGGTCGACGTACTCCAGGCCCGCGGAGGTGGCCGCCATTCGCACCAGCGCCGACCGGTCGATCATGCCGCGCTCGACGAGCGCCTCGATCACCGATTGGTTGGGGGCCGCGCTACTGGAGGCGATCTGGACGTCTTCGGCGGTGAGTGCGCCCGAGGACATCAGCGCTTCGATCGTGCCGGCGCCACTCCCCATCATCCCTGGCTCCACCCTGCTCAGCGGGTCGGCACCTCCGACCTCACCAGAAGTGTCGGGTGAGCGAGGACCCGACTTGAGGGGGAGAGGGCCGGTCTAGTCGGGGGGTCCGCTCGCTTGCAACCAAGCCAGCATCACCGACTGGTGAGGATCTCCAAAGCGCGGGCGGGCTTCTGGCGATAGCGGACAATCAGCTCAGCCGTGGCCTCGTCGATGCGCTCATGCAGCGCCCGACGGTACGACGTGAGCGTCGACTCGGCGCCCGCCAACCGTTCGAGCGCATCGACCGTCTCTTCCTCGGTGTCCGGGATCGTCCACACACTCGACAGGTCGGGGAGGTCGGGCAGCGGATCGGCTGCGCGCACTCGGTGCAGCGCGGAACGCATGTGGCCGGTGCCCGTGTCGCCCAACACCTTGCTCAGCTTCTCGACATCGATCACGGCGTCGTGGAGGGCGTCGGCCTTGATCAGGTCGACACGGGCGTGGATCAGCCGACGCCAGTAGGAGATGCGCTCCTCCTCGGCGCGCAGGCGCTCGCGGTACTCACGCAGCTCGCTGAAACTCACCTCGGCCAGGTGCGGCGAGGCTGTCGCATCGGTGACGGTGCGTCGTTGCCCGTCGGCCGGGAGGGAGGGGTCGCTCATGGGTGCAGGCTAATCGCTGATGGTCGTGGCCCGCGGACGAAATGGAGAGACCGCTACCCAGCAGTGACGAACAGCCAAGCGAGGAGAAACCCTCACTCGGAGCGGCGACGACCCACCGCTGCCTGGGTCGGAGGCGTCCACCCGGCCCGTCGCAGCATCACGGACAGGTCGTGCGGATTACTGGCCGCGGCGGAGGCGGTGGCCATGTCAATCGTTCCGTTCATGACCAGGCGCAACAGGTCCTGGTCGAAGGTCTGCATGCCGGAGTAGTCGCCCGACGCGAGGATGTCGGGGATCTGTTGGGTCTTCTCCGGGTCGGCGACGGCCTCCGCGAAGCGTGCGTCGCGCACGGCGACCTCGATCACGCAAGCGCGTCCCGTGCCGTCGGCACGAGGCACCAGGCGTTGACACACGACGCCTTCCAAGGCTCCGGCGAGCACCGCCCGAACCCGCTGCTGCTCGTCTGCGGGGAAGGACTCGATGAGGCGGTGGACGGTTTCACGGGCGTCGTTGGTGTGCATCGAGGCGAGCACCAGGTGGCCCGTCTCGGCGGCGGTCAGGGCAGCGTGCACAGTGGCGGCGTCGCGCAGCTCCCCGATCAGGATCACGTCGGGGTCCTGCCGCATCGCCGAGCGCAGGGCTGCGTTCCAGTCCCGGCTATCGCTGCCCAACTCCCGTTGGGTCACGGTGGCGGTCTTGTCGGCGTGCAGGACCTCGATCGGGTCCTCGATGGTCAGGATGTGCACCGCGCGTTCCCGGTTGATCAGATCGACCATGCCGGCCAGGGTGGTCGACTTGCCCGATCCGGTGGGGCCCGTCACCAGCACCAGGCCCCGCGACTTGCGGGCCAGATCGGCCACCGACGCAGGCATACCGAGCTCGGCCAAAGGGATCGCCGACTCCCCGATCAGACGCATCACGCAGGCGTCGGCGCCCCGGGTCTTGAAGGCGTTGACCCGGAACCGGCCCACTTTCTCCTGCACCAACGCGTAGTCGGCTTCCAGGTCGATGACGTAGTCAGCTCGGATGTCCTGCGGCATGGACGCAGCGATCATGTCGCTGACCTGCTCGGGGGTGAAGGAGACCGTCCCGGCGTCGACGAGTTGCCCGCCCACGCGGATCTTCGGCAGCCCGCCGGCGCGTAGGTGCAGGTCAGAGGCCTCCCGCGCCACCACAAGCTGAAGCAGCGTGTGCAGCGCGGCATGAGCATTCCAAGACGAAGCAGCAGTCGCTTGCTTCGGGTTGATCGGGCTCACGGTGCTCGAGGTCATCAACAGTCCTAAGGAGGCAGGTCGTGCGGGGGGTACCAGAGGTGTCGGCATCGCAACCCGCTCACTTGAGGCGTCGTCGCAGGTTCGTGGCCCACCGCCTTCTTGCGGGGCGGCTCACACGAATCGGCCCTCAAGTGGCGGGGTCGTTCAGCCGAGAACTCTGTTGTCAGCCCATTCACCCCTGTTGGACCGGAGATCACCATGGCCCGCACCATCGTCGGACTCGATATCGGAAGTTCCGCCGTACGGGCTGTTGAGGTGCGAACCGGACGTCACCCCGTCGTACGACGTGCGGGTCGCGTGGCCCTCTCCCCCGGGGCCGTCGAAGGCGGGCAGGTCCTTCGTCCGGCGGAGGTCACAGCCGCCATCAAGCGCCTGTGGCACGAGCAGAAGTTCTCCACCCGATCTGTGCGTCTAGGTATCGGGTCGGGTTCGGTCCTGGTCCGCCAGGTCGAGGTTGACTGGATGCCCCCGGCTGATCTGCGCAAGGCCATGAGGTTCTTGGTGGCCGATCTGCTCCCCGTGCCCGTGGACGAGGCCAACATCGATCACATCCTGTTGGGCGAGGTGGACCGCGTCGACCCCGCCAACCCCACACACGCTCGCCGGATGGCCAAGGTGCTCCTGGTTGCCACCGCCCGCGAGGGAGTGGACGACACCGTTCGGGCCGTGATGGCCGCTGGCCTGCGGACCACCACCGCCGATCTCTCCCCGCTCGCCCTGATCCGAGCCGCCGCAACTCTGAACGACCACCCCACCGACCCAGACTCCGCCCCCATCGAGGCCGTCGTGGACATCGGTGCCGAGAAGGTTGCCGTCGCGGTCCACCAGGCCGGCGCTCCCCGCTTCGTCCGCGTCATTCCGGGACTGGGTGGTGCCACCGTGACGCGCGCGCTGATGGAGAACCTGGGGATCGAGTCCGGTGAGGCGGAGCAGCTCAAACGCACCACCGCTCAGCACGCCAACAACCTTGCGGCGGCGACGATCCGCACCGCGTCCACCCGGATGATCGAGGAGGTCCGTCAGACGCTGGCCTTCTACACCCAGTCCGATGCCCAGCGACCACCCCAGCGGCTGGTCCTGACGGGTCTCGGCTCAAGCCTGCCCGGACTCGTCCAGACCTTCGCCACCAGCCTCGGCATCCCCGCGGCAGACCTGGGCGGGATCAACGCCCCCGCACAGAGCAACGACGACCGCGACAGCACCGACGCCGATCTGGCCGTCTGCTTCGGTCTCTGCCTGGGTGCAGCAGCATGACCGCGGCCTTCCATGAAAACCCAGCGATGCTCCGCGACGAGGCGACCCCGCCCAAGGCCACGAGCTCCAGGGTGTCCCTGAAGAAGACCAAGGACCGTGGGTCGCCGCGTGGTTCGAAGACGGGACGCACCGCAGCGACCCCCACCGCCAGCGTCAACCTGCTCTCCGGGTGGGTGCTGGACGACCTGCGGGTACGTCAACTGCGGCAACGCTTCGTCTACGGCGCCCTCACCCTCGTGCTCGTCATTGGGCTCGCGTGGGCGTTGACGTCGATGATGTTGAGCAACTCCCGCGAGGAGTTGCGCGGCGACGACGCGGTGGCCGAGGGGTTGTCCAGCCAGATCGCCAGCCTGTCCGAGGTGCGTTCCTACGTGTCTTCCGTCGACCTTCGCGCGTTGGCCGTGGGCGGCACGATGGCCGGCCAGGTCGACTTCAACGCCGTACTGATCGAACTGCGTGAAAACGTCCCCGGAGACACCAAGATCGAAACCCTTCAGGTGACGCTGCCGCCCCCCACCCCGGAGGCTGGCGCTGCTCCCGCGGGTGACGAGGTCGATCCGTGCCCGGGGCCCGATCCCTTCGGTATCACTGAAACAGCCGGCTGCCTGCAGCTCTCGGGCACCGCCGCTAACCGCGAGTCCGTCAGCCGACTGGTGCTCAACCTTTCCCGCAGCAACCTCTTCGTCGAACCGTTCATCACCACGACCACGACGAACGACAGCAGCCGGGTCACCTTCCAAGGCTCGGTGGGACTCACCCCGCAGACCTACAGCGATCGCTTCACCGCCCTTCTCGATGAGGGGACAGCCGCCCTGATCCCCGGTTCGAAGTCCGCGAGCCAGTCCAACAGCCAGTCCGAGAGCGAAGAGGGGGACAACTGATGAACCTGCGTACGCCGACCGCCACCCTGGCCATCGGAACCATCACCCTCCTCGTCCTCAGCGTGGCCGGCTGGTTCCTGCTGATCGGCCCCGTCATGCAACAGATCGGCGAGACCTCAGAGGCCCGCGAGAGCGCGCAGGACCGCAACCAGATCATGTCTCTCCAACTCGCCAGTCTGCGGAAGAAGGTCGAGGAACTCCCCCAGACCGAGGAGGCCGCCGACCGGCTGGCCGATGTGTTCCCCCCGACCGCAAATCAACCCGGCTTCTTCGCCGACGTGAACGCGGCCGCGCGAGCCGCCAAGATCCCGCCCAACCGCGTCACGACTCTGAGCCCGAGCGCCCCCGTACTGCCCGAAGCGCCGCAGGCCCCTGCCCCCACCCCGGACGCCGAAGGCAACACCCCCGCAACCCCGGCGGCGCCAGATGCCCCCTCGGTGGCAGTACAGAACGTGGCGATCAACGCTGAAGGCAACTACAACCAGGTCAGCCAGTTCCTGGAGGCCCTGGAAAGGATGGACCGAGCGCTGCTGATCCAGAGTGTCGACATCCAGACCCAAGACACCAAGCTGCTGCTCACCGTGTCGGGGCTGACCTTCGTGGCTGAACCGATCACCGTTCCCGACACCGAAGCCGGGAGAACCTCATCGTGACAACGCTGACCTCTACGCTCTCCGAATCCACGCCCCTGCGCCGGATCCTCAAGCGTCTGGGCCTCGACCCGATCGACCCGTTGACCGGCCTTGAGCGGGCCGAGCGGCTGAACCGTCGGGGCTCCCACATGTTGTCCTCCGTCAAAGACGACCAACAGTGCGCCCTGTTGATCCTCGACCTCGACCACTTCAAACAGATCAACGACGCCGCCGGGCACAGCGTGGGCGACCAGGTCCTGGCCAAGATCGGTACGCGCATCCGAGCCTGTCTGCTTCCCGACGACCTGGCCGTGCGGATCGGCGGTGACGAGTTCGCGGTCCTGACCGCCCCCGCCAACGACAGCGACTGGGTGGCAGGGCTGGCCCAGCGCCTCATCGAGTCGATCAGCGAGCCGGTCTACATCGAGGATCTGGAGTTGAACGTCTCGGTCTCCATCGGCGTCGTGCTCAGCTCGCCCGACACCACGATCGAGCGCATGCGACGGGCAGCCGATCAGGCGATGTACTCCGCCAAGCGATCCGGCCCCGGTCGCTGGCGGACCAGCACCGGCAGCCACGGGGAGACCGAGCGTCAGAGTCGACTGATCCAAGACCTCGTCGAGGACCCCGAGGCGGCGCAGATCACCGTGCACTACCAACCTCAGATCGACGCGTATGACGGCCACATCGTGGGCTTCGAGGCGCTGGCTCGTTGGCAGCACCCTGAGCTTGGGACGATGCTGCCCCAGGACTTCATCTCCTTGGCCGAGCGCAACGGCCTGATCGGGCCCATCAACCAGACGATCTTCGGGACCGCGCTGCGGGACTTGAGCGTGCTGCGCGAGGTCGCTCCTGACGCCCGGCTCTCGTTGAACATCGCTCCCCGACACCTGATGAGTCGCAGCCTGGTGCAGGACCTGCGCCTCCATCTCCTCCAGTGCGACATCGACCCCGCAACCGTCACCCTGGAGATCACCGAGGCCATCACCCGCGGCTCACCGGAGCACTGGGAGGTGCTCTCTGATCTCCACCACCTCGGGGTTGCCGTCAGCATTCGAGGCTTCGGAGCGGAACAGACCGCCCTCAGCGCCCTGTGGAGCAGCGACGCCGTCACCGAGGTCAAGATGGACCCCGCCTTCGTTCGCGACGCCGTGACCCACCCCGAGTCGATGCGCCGTTTCCGGGCCGCCACCGGAGCCGCCAAGGAGTTGGGCCTGCGTGTCGTGGCTCAGGGGGTGGAGGAGCGTCGGGTTGCCACCGCGGGTCCCAACCTGGGTTTCGACGTACTCCAAGGGTTCTGGGTCGGCGAAGCCGCCGACCGCGACACGACCCTCGCGTGGGCCACCACCTGGCCCGAACGCCGCGTCGAGCGGCTGGCTTCCGAGAGCTTGGCTGAACAAACCGGGCACAGCCTCAAGCCAGCGCCGCCTCCAACCGATAACCACGTAACGGTTGCGCCAGTTCGCGCGGCCGAGTCCATTCCATCCGCGAGGAGCCTCTAGATGCCTGCCTGGATATTTCTACTCACCGGCACCGCCATCCTCGTCGTGATCGCATTAGGGGTGCTGGCTCTCGTCGGCCCCTTCGGACGATCTCCACAGATCAGGCCCAGTGGTGGCCACAGCCGTCAGGAGCGGGCGATGCCCGTTCGGGCGGTCACCCCCTCGATGTTCTACAGCGACCACGTCCCCGCACAGCCGACCGTCTTCCAGCCGACCGTCACCGAGTCCGATGTCACCGAACCACCGACGGTAGGCGCCTTCGCTGCCACGCCCGAACCTGCGGCAACACCGTTCTCCCCCTTCAACGAGGCAGCCACCAAGCCGGCTGTCCCAGCCTTCACGCCGTTCGCTCAGCCGGTGTTCGAGCCCGTCGCTGACCCCTCCGCCCAGCAGTTCTTACAACCCGCCCCGGAGCCGTCCGCTGCACCCTTCACACCCTTCACACCCTTCGCCGACGCCGCGCCCGAACCCTTGTCGACGCCCTTCACGCACTTCTCGCAACCCACCCCTGAGCCCGAGCCGGCAGCCCCCTCCTTCTCGCCCTTCGTCGAACCCGAGACTGAGCCGGTCGCCGAGTCCTTTCCGGGTTTCCTGGCGCAGCCCGCCCACGAACCGGTGACCCCCTCTTTCGCCCGGTACGCCTCCCCGTCCGCGCCCGAGCCGGCCGCCGACTTCTCGCCGGCAGCCACGACCGAGTCGTTCGACCTACGGGTCGAAGAGCCCGCGTTCGAGTCGTTGCCCGAGGCGTCCTTTTCGCAGCCCCTCGCTGCGCCCGTCCTCGATGCGCCCGTACGCGGCAAGCGAGCCGCGGCGCCCGTCTCAGAGCCTGCGTTCGAGACGTCCACCGAATTTCCCCAGTTCGCCGCTGAACCGCCGGTGCGCGGCAAGCGGATGGCCGAGCCCATGCCGGAGCCGACAACTCAAACCACGGGGGAGCCCGAGCCCCTGCCGTCGTCACCCTGGGGGCACCTCAGTCACCAGGAGCGCTCCGTGGCGCTGGCCGAGGCTGGCGATCTCGCCGGAGCAGCGGCCGCTCAGTGGTCCGCTGACCTCGAAGCCCTCGGCATGGCGACGGCGACCCAGATCGCGCCTCGTTTGGCACCTCTCATCGAGACCCTGGAAGGCGAGGACGTGCCGATGCTGCTGGATCAGGCTCGTCTCCTGGCGACCTCCCTTGCCGGATCCGCAGCGCGCGACCGCCTGGCCTTCGCGGACCTGTCCCATCTCGAGATGCACGCTGTGCGATGACGCTGCTCCCCCTGTGGCTGATCCTGACGACGGGCGGCCTCCTCGGCCTCGCCGTCGGCTCGTTCCTCAACGTGGTCGTCTATCGGGTGCCGGCCGGATTGTCGGTTGCTAACCCTCCGTCTGCCTGCCCCGGGTGCGCGAACCCCGTGCGCGCCAGGGACAACATCCCGGTGGTCTCCTGGGCGCTGCTGCGCGGCCGCTGTCGCGACTGCGCGATGAGCATCTCGGCCCGCTACCCGCTCGTTGAGTTGTTCACCGGCGTTGCCTTCGCCGTCACCGCCTGGCGGTTCGATGATCCGGTGATCCTGCCGGTCGCCCTGATCGTCGTCGGTTCGGGCATCGCCCTGGCCATGATCGATCTCGAGCACGGCCGTCTGCCCTTCGCCATCACCGGCACCGCAGGTGCGCTGATCGCGTTGGTGGCTGGCATCGGCATCCTCGCGGGGTGGAGCGAGGCGTCGATCAGCACCGCGCTGATCTCGCTGGGCATCTGGCTCCTGGTGTACGGCGGCATCTGGTTGCTCACCAGCGGGCGAGGCATGGGGTTGGGCGACGTCGCTCTCGCTCCCGTCCTCGGCGCCGCCCTGGGCCTGGTCGGACTCTCGGCCTCCCTGGTCGGGCTGATGGGGGGTTTCGTCGTTGGCGCTGTCGTCTCGCTGACCCTGCTGGCTGCGGGTCTCATCGAACGCGGTCGCGTCCCACACGGGCCGTTCATGCTGGCCGGCGCCGCCATCGGCCTTTTCGCGGGCCAGCCTCTCGGTGCGCTGTACCTCCGCGCCGTGGGGCTCGCCTAAGACCCGTCTGACCCCACCAACCCCAGGCGCCACCAAGACACGAGTGGTCTAGACCAATTAGTCTTTATTGACGAGACCGCTGGTATCCGTCGCGTCAAGGGTATTGACTATCAAGGACGCTTTCTTCCCCCCTTCGTTGATGTCAGAGATATCGACGGGCGTCAGCGGAGTCCCCCCATGCAGCCCGCCGTACTCGTGATCGGTCAATCGCCCCCACGACTCGAGGCGACCCGTGACGCATTGGACCGTGGCGGACTCACCAATCCGGTGGTCAGCGTCCCCAACGCCGAACTGTCCCGCGCCTACATCGAGGGCCGAGCGCCGTACGACAACCGCGCCGCCTATCCCCTTCCCGCCGTGGTCGTCACGGACCTGACGCTGCCGGTGGGCAGCGGACTCGACGTGCTGCGCCAGGTGCGCAGCCACCTGACCCTGCGGCGTACGCCGATCGTGGTGATCTCCGACGGTGCGACCGACGCCGAGATCGCCGAGGCTCAACGTCAGGGCGCAGCCGCCGTGCTGTCCCACAGCGTGGCGGCCGAGGTGCTCATCGGCGTCATCCGCGACACCGGGGTTCCGTGGAGCGTCGGCCGGATGGAGGCGCCCCGATGAAGGACGCCACCGCCGCTCTGCTCTTCGGCCTCGACCAACACGGCGCCACCTTCCCCACGACGCCGCCGCTGGTCGCCGCCGTCTCCGCCCTACGCGCCCAGCACTGCAGCCAGGACCAGGTTCTGGTCCTCGTAGCAGTCACCCTGACCAACGCCGACGAGATCGTCGACCTCTACGGCGCCTCCGGCCTGGAGACCACCACCGCGGAGCTGGGTCGCCGGGCCCGCCAGCACCTCGGCTCCCAGGTCCGTCTGCTGCGCGCCTCCCCGCTGGGAGGGTTCCTCGCAGCCGTGGTCGTCGACCAGATCTCGGCGAAGTCCCAGGTCGAAGCAATGCTGAGCGACGTACGCCAACTCGTAGCTCTGCCCAACGACGACGTCTGGCCGGTGGCGACCGCAGGCGCCACTCGGGTGCTGGAGACCGAGTCGATCTGGGACGCGATCCGCGATGTTCGGGCCACCGTGCTCCAGGCCCGCCACACCCCCGGCCGCACCCTGTGGCACCTGGACGAGGTGCCCAGCAACGCGGTCGACACCGCTGCCCTGGTGCGGGACCTGGCCCGGGCCGTGGCCTCCGAGCCCGACCAGCTGACCCTCAACTACCAACCGGTCCTGGACCTGCGCAGCGGCACCGTCGTTGGCGCTGAATCGCTGCTGCGCTGGCAGCACCCCACCCGCGGACTGGTCCGCGCCGACTACGCCATCGAGGCCGCCGAACGCACCGGCCTGATCGTCCCGCTAGGTCGCCTCGTCCTCGAGAAGGCCGTGGCCCAGGCGTGCCGTTGGATGGGGCGCTTCCGACCCGACTTCCGCATCCACATCAACGTGTCCCCCTTCGAACTGCGCGAGGACGACTACGTCGATCGCCTCGCCCGCCTGCTCTACGACGCTGGCCTCTCCCCCAACAATCTGTTGTTGGAGATGACCGAGACCGCGATGATCAGTGACGAGAACCAGGTGCGAGCGACCCTGTTCGAGTTGCACGAACTCGGGGTCGGGCTGGGGATCGACGACTTTGGGACCGGCTACTCCTCCATCGACAACCTGCGCACGCTGCCCTTCGACACCGTGAAGTTGGACCGCACCCTGGTGGCCCACATCGCCGACAGCCCCGAGAACTTCCAGATCACCCGATCAGTTCTGGACCTGGTCGACGCCTTGGGCGTGATGGTCGTAGCCGAGGGCATCGAGCAGGCCATCGAAGCCTCACATCTGCGTGCCATGGGCTGCCACTTCGGGCAGGGCTACCACCTGGGTCGACCCGTTCCTCCCGAGCTCTTCATCCCCAAGATCGAGGAACGCCTGCACCTGCGGCGAGACATCCGCAGCGCCTGACTCCGGCACTTCCACCGGTGATCGTTACTCCGGGTGGGACTCCAGCCAGCCGCGGAAAGCCTCAAGGTTGGCGGTCGATTCGCCTCGGTCGGTGCGCCACTCCCACTCCTTGCGAATCGCCGTCCCGAATCCCAACTCGAGCAGGGTGTTGAACGACTCGTCGGCGTAGGTGAGCACCGACCCGAGAAGTCGGTCCAACTCGTCCTCGTCGATCATCGACAACGGAAGTCGGGCGTCGAGGTAGATGTCGCCAGCAGCGTCGACGGCGAAGGCTACGGCGTACATCTTCAGGTTGCGTTCGAGGCACCAGCGGTAGACCACCTGGTGGTTCTCGTCGGGCTTGCGGCAGACGAAGGCGTGGACGCCGAGCGCATGGGCCCCCACGTCGAGCCGCACCGGAGTCTGCAGTTTGCGCTCACCGGGCAGGGCTAGGGAGAAGATGCCGGGCGCAGTCTCGTCGTACTCGATCTCATGGCTGGTGAGGTAGTCGCGCAGCACGCCGACCGCCGGGGACTCCGGCTGACTCTGGGGCTGGCTGTCGGGCTGATTGTCGGCCTGGTCGCTCATCGTGCTGCTCCGATCGTCGCCACCGCGTCTGTGGTCATCATCGAATCGCGGGCCCGGTTGTAGAGGTCGATCGTGCGCTCCGCGGTCGCCTCCCACGAGAAGTGGGCGGCCTGAATCAGGGCGCCTTGCGCTAGTCGCTCCTGAAGGCCGTCCTCGGTCACCACCCGCGCCAGCGCGGTCGCCCAGTTTTCGGGGTCGTGACCATCGACGAGCAGCCCGCTGTGGCCGTGACGGACCACCGTGGTCAGCCCACCCACGGCCGCGGCGACCACGGGGGTGCCGCACGCCTGCGCCTCGGCAGCGACCAACCCGAAGGACTCGTTGTACGACGGGACCGCGACCAGCGTGGCCGCGGAACACCACAGGGCGAGGGTCGGTTGATCGACCGGAGGAACGAACCGGACCACGTCCTCGATGCCCAACTCGCTCGCCAGCGCAGCCAAGGCCTGCGGGCGCTCGAGCCCGCTGCCGGAGGGCCCGCCCACGATGGGGACAACCAGTCGCGAGCGCAGGCGCGGTTGACGCTCGATCAGTCGCGCCACCGCCCGCAGGAGTACGTCGGGCCCCTTCAGCGGTTGGATCCTCCCGGCGAACAGCAGCACCGCCGCGTCGCGGGGCAGATCCAGCTGCGCGCGGGCCTGCGCCTGATCCATCGGTCGGAAGACGTCCAGGTCGACCCCGGGGTGGACGACCTCGACGCGACCGGGGTCGGCGTCGTACAGGTTGATGAGCTGTTTGGCCTCGAGG
>RCMY010002788.1_pt1 | contig 15711 bp, 16 predicted proteins | sample 2041341 | NCBI WGS metagenome assembly RCMY01 (sample SAMN09708234, study PRJNA481090) | Marine sediment metagenome, whole genome shotgun sequencing project. | reverse complement strand
GAGGGGGGGGGCGGCGCGGCGCCCCCCCCCTTCGGCCTATCACGGCGCTGCCGAAGGCCGCGACGCAAGGATCAAAACGGCGTTTTCACTTTAAATGTCATGCCAATCCCGCCATCAGGGTGACGCAGACGAATGCTTTCGCTGTGCAGCATCATCCGCGGAAAGTCGCGAGCAGCCCCTTGTGCATAGAACGGATCGCCTAGGATCGGATGCCCCAACGCAAGCATGTGAACCCTTAACTGGTGCGATCGACCCGTCTTAGGAAAAAGCCTTACTCGAGTTTCCCCGTCACCGCGCCGTTGCACAACCCAATCTGTCAAAGCAGGCTTACCCGTTTCGTGACACACCATTTGCAGAGGACGGTTTGGCCAGTCGACAATCAAAGGCAACTCAATCGTACCCGTCTTCTCGGTCATTTTGCCCCAGACCCGCGCGACGTAGGTTTTCTTGATATGGCGTTTTTCGAACTGCAGCCCAAGATGGCGTTGCGCGTGAGGTGTCAACGCAAAGACCATCACGCCCGATGTGTCTCGATCCAATCGATGCACCAAAAGCGCCTCTGGGAATGCCGCCTGGATCCGCGTCAACAAACAATCCGCCAGATGTTCCCCTTTGCCGGGCACCGACAACAACCCATCTGGCTTGCCCACGATTAGGATTTGATGGTCCGCATGAACGATATCCAGTGGAACATCAGGCGGCGCGTAGTCATTACTCAAAACGCAAGACCTCTTTGCTGAAATGATCGTCTCATGGGACAGCCACAGACTGGTTCCAAAACCCAAGTATCACGCCGTAGGTAACAAAGAGAACCGCCATCCCGCGCCGAAACCAAACGTTGAATACTGCACCAAGCGCTGCGCGGCCCAATGCAACTCCAATTGCCGTGTAGCCTACGTAACTGGCCCCGGTAATTGTAAGGGCCGTCGGAAAAATCCACACCATTAATGTCGCGATAGGCACGCCGGGCTCCACGAATTGCGAAAACGCTGCGAAATAGCCCGCGATGGATTTGGCGTTGATGGTCGCTATCAAGAACGCCGTTCCAAAGATTGAGCCCGCAGTTGCGTCCGTCAATCGAGGGGCCGTTCCAGCCTGTCTCCACGTCCGAACCCCCAGCAGGATCAGGACCACAGCACCTGCGCCCTTAAGCCACCAAAACACGTCGGGGGACGCGGCAATAAGAGCCGTGACGCCCACTGCCGACAAAGAAAGAAACAGCGTCGCCTGAATCAGGATCGCAGCGACGCCCCAAAGTGATCGCTTAAATCCAAACGTCATGCCGTTTTGAATACAATTGACGGCATTCGGTCCGGGGGTGGTTACGAAAATCACCCAGAAACTTGCAAAAACCAGCCAGCCGCCAAAGCTCATTTTGCGAAGGTTGAGTTAAGGATCGCCTGTAATCTCACAGCGTCATCCCGATTGAACGCATCAGGCTGGTTGCTATCGATATCAAAAACCGCGATCAGATCGCCGGCCTTATTCCAAACAGGTAGAACCAATTCAGATCGGGTCGTACTCGCGCAAGCGATATGGCCGGGGAACGCATCAACATCTGCAACGATCTGAGCCTGACCCGTTCGCGCGGCCGCACCGCAAACGCCTTTGGAAAAAGGTATATCGAGGCATCCATGCCCCCCTTGATAGGGACCAATTTTAAGAAGATCAGGCGCGACAACCCGGTAAAAACCGGTCCAGTCGAACCGGGAATCCGAATGATGCACTTCGCACGCCAATGTGGCCATCAGTGCGACGACATCGTCCTCCCCTTCGGCAAGCGCTGCCAGCCGCTGAGCAAGCTCATTGTAACACGGCCCCGAAGCATCAAGGGGCGGGGCGCCGGATTGTGTTTGCTGCATTTTAGAAAATGCCCTCGTTTGTCTGCAATCTGCTTACAGAATGGTAACGCCTTGCGTCTAGTACTTAGCGAAACAGCCTTGTCGAGGATTAATTCTATGGAAATGCACACATCAGAATATGAGGGCAACAAGGTAATCACCATTGGTGAAAACCGGATCGACGCCGCGATTGCAGTACGCTTCAAGGATAGAATGCAAGAATTGTCCTCTGGGTCGGCCGGCCGGATCATCTTAGACCTGTCAAGCGTCACTTTCGTAGATTCAAGCGGCTTGGGCGCAGTCGTTGGAAGCATGAAGCAGTTGGGGCGCGGTCGACGTATGGATTTGGTCGGTTTAAGCCCCTCTGTTAAAAAGGTTTTCCGAATGACTCGGATGGATTCGGTATTTCGGATCTATGACTCTCTTGAACAGGCCACGCAGGAAGCCGTAGATGCCACATGATGCCACCATGAATCACGTTCGCGCCACGCCACCCGCGACCGCGGCCGGTGGCGTCATGTCACGGACGGCCTTTCGAGCGACGTTCGAAAATGTGCGCCTCGCCATTACAACAGCGATGGACACACTTGTTTCGCTCAACTTAACCGAAGAAGAAACGAGCTCTGTTGAGATTGCGTTGGCAGAAGCGCTTAACAACGTTGTCGAGCACGCCTATCCGAACGGTGCGCCTGGTGAAGTCAAATTGATCTTGCGCCACGGGCGGGCCGGGCTTCTCATTGAAATCCGCGACAATGGCAAAGAAATGCCAAACGGGCGGACGCCTGAAGGCCAGCATCCGACGGATCGTCAGCCACGCAATAATTTGCCCGAAGGGGGATTTGGCTGGTTTCTTATCCGCGAACTGGCACGCGATCTTGTCTACGATCGCGAGAACGGCGAAAACTTCTTGATTTTCCGTATGTCTGTTGGCACGAGAAAACCGGCGGCCATGTCGCTTAAATCCCAGGATCGAACGGTTTCATAGGCCTTATCGAACGCGCGATAAGACCGGAGCTGACCAAATCTTGCCACAATTATACCGCATTCTCGCCCCGCATCTGAGTCATGTTTTACTCGTAGCTTTCAAAGCTTCCCTCGGCACCGCAAATCACAGCCCCCACCCAGTATGCGGTGCCGAGGAATTCCTGATTTCTAGGTACGCATCGCGATAGCGAATTGCGTTCAAGGGGCTGGACGCTACAGTTGTCCAAAATCAGTCTAAGGGGCAGCATGCGCAATTTTCACTCATCAGGTCGTTCGGCCGTTTATGCGTCAAACGGCATGGTCGCGACGTCACATCCATTGGCCGCCAATGAGGCCTTGACCGTTTTGCGCGATGGTGGAAATGCCGTCGATGCCGCAATTGCCGGAGCAGTGTTGTTGGGAGGGTGTGAGCCACATATGACAAGCATTGGCGGCGATTGCTTTGCGTTGATCAAACCAGCCGGCGGCGAAAACGTCGTTGCCGTCAACGGATCAGGTCGCGCACCGTCTGGACTGGACAGCGAACAATTGCGCCAATCCGGCATCAAACAAATCGACGCCAACAACTCCGCGGCGATTACGGTTCCGGGCGCTATGGATGCGTTTTGCAGGATGTCTGAAACCTACGGCCGCATAGGTCTAGACCGCATCCTCGCGCCCGCAATTCAGTATTTCGAAGAGGGCATTCCGGTCGCTCCGCGCGTTGCGTCCGATATCGCCGCGCTTGCCGGAAATCTAGCGCCAAGCGGTAAGCGACACTATTGGGCCGCAGGGCGACCGTTGGCTGCAGGAGAACGCTTTGCCCTGCCCGGGCAAGCCGAAGTTTTGCGCCGCGTCGCGCGCGATGGCCGACTTGCATTCTATGACGGCGAGGTCGCGGAAGACATTGTGTCCAGCCTCGCAGCGGCTGGCTCGACGATGACCGCAGACGATTTGCGCGCAACCGAAGCCACTTGGGACACACCGATCGCAGGGACTTACCATGGAACTGACCTTGTAGAGCATCCACCCAACGGCCAAGGCGCAACCGCAGTCCTGCTTTCGCACATCCTTGCGGAATTTGATGTTGCATCGATGGACCCGGCAGGAGCAGAGCGGCTTCATCTTGAGGCGGAAGCAACCAAGCTAGCCTATGACGCGCGCAATCGGTTCCTATCCGACCCCGATTATATGACGCGGTTGGATCATATGCTTGATCCAGGAACTGCAAAATCGCTTGCAGCGCTCATCGACCCCAAAAAGGCGATGGGAAATCCAACGGCCCTTAGCGAAGCGGTTCACAAAGACACGGTGCTTATTACTGTTGTGGACCGTGATGGGATGGCCATCAGTCTTATCTATTCAATTTTCGCAAGTTTCGGTTCGGGCATTGCCAGCGATCGCTTTGGTATTCTGTTTCACAATCGAGGCAGCGGTTTTAATCTCACCCCGGGACACCCCAACGAAGCGGGACCCGGCAAGCGTCCCATGCATACAATACTGCCTGGCATGACCCGGAAAGACGGCAAAATTGATATGACATTCGGGGTCATGGGCGGCCAATATCAGGCGACCGGCCACGCACATGTCGTGTCAAATATCGTCGATTTCGGCATGGACCCACAGGCGGCTATAGACTCGCCGCGTGTGTTCCCCGAACCGTCTGGGCTTCGGATAGAAGATAATCTTTCCGAGGCGACCCGCGCGGGTTTGAGCGACCGCGGGCACACTCTTGTGCCGCACGACGATCCCATAGGCGGCGCGCAGGCTATTCGGATCGACCACGCCAGCGGGGTTCTAGTTGGCGGATCAGACCCACGAAAAGATGGCGTTGCGATTGGGTATTGAGAGCGAAATCAGCGCGTCAGCGCGCCGGTTTCAGTTCAACTGGAAGTGCATAGGGTAATGACCATCGTCGAAATCGCCAAAAAACTCTGGCAAGTCCGGGTGGTCAACAGGCTCTCCCGAATAGTCAGCAATAAGGTTTTGCTCGGAAACATAGGCCACGTAATAGCTTTGATCATTCTCGGCCAGCAGGTGGTAAAACGGCTGTTCTTTGACAGGGCGACTGTCTTCGGGAATGGCCTCATACCACTCGTCCGAATTCGAAAACATGGCGTCCACATCGAAAACGACACCGCGAAACGGATGTTTCCGGTGACGAACAACTTGGCCCAATGCGTATTTCGCACGCGTTTTAAACATAACACGACCCCCTGCACCGGTAATAATCCCGGCAACGCATCATGTCGAATAAATTGGTGAAATTAAAGGGAAACAGTCTGTGAACGTCGTTCTGACAGTGGTCGAGATTGTGGCTCCGGTGTTCTTATTGGCCGCACTTGGCTTTGCTTGGGTGAAGCTTGGATATGAGTACAGGCTCGACTTCGTAACCAAATTGGCGATGACGCTGGGCGTGCCCTGCCTGATCTTTGTCGCGCTGATGCAGGCCGAGATTGAGCAAGACGCGCTGACGGCAATTGCCGCGGCCACGCTGGTGGCTTATATCATTGTTATAGTTGCATTTTTTGTGACTACTTTGGTGTTTAGATTGGACCGCCAGACCTTCCTCGCACCGCTCTCATTTGGCAATACTGGCAACCTTGGACTGCCGCTAGCGTTGTTTGCATTTGGGGATCTCGGCCTTGGTTACGCCGTCGTTGTCTTTGCCGTTATGGCGATTATTTCCTTCACATTCGGCATCTGGTTGGTATCCGGCGGCGGTAATCCGCTGCCCGCTTTGAAGGAACCGCTGCTCGGCGCAAGCGTTTTGGGCGGCCTGTTTTTATGGATGGGATGGGAGACACCGACCTTCTTAACCAACACATTGTCGCTAATCGGGCAACTTGGCATCCCCTTGATGCTGATCACTTTGGGCGTCGCACTTGCACGACTGACGCCAAGCCACATCGCGCGCATGATCTGGCTTTCGGCGCTAAAGGGTGCGATTTGCGTCGCGGTTGCTGTGCCCATAGGCCTTTGGTTCGACTTGAACGAGGTCGCATTCGCGGTTCTCGTGTTGCAAGTCGCGACACCGGTGGCTGTGACGTCGTACTTATTGGCCGAGAAATATGGGGCGGATGCGGACGCCGTCGCGGGACTTGTGGTGGTCTCAACTCTGATGAGTGTGGGTTTCTTGCCGCTGATCCTCGCCTTTTTGATCTGATCACCCCACATTCCCCGTTCCCAGAAAGTCGAAAATCGGCTAGGCTAGTACAAAATAACAAAACGAGCGATTGAGGCATGAGCAGACTCCTTCGCGCCCTAACATTACTGTTGTTCGTCGCGGCATGCGGCGGCGGCGATAATTATTCGGCGCCCAGAAACCTAGACAACGCCTGTTCGATTGTGGCGGAACGGCCGGCCTATTTGTCGGCCATGAAGCGCACCGAGCGCCGATGGGGCGTCCCCGTCGCCGTTCAGATGGCGACGATTTATCAGGAATCAAAATTCATCGGCAATGCGCGTACGCCCGTCCAATATTCGATGGGTGTGATCCCGATGGGGCGGCAGTCGTCGGCATATGGATATTCTCAAGCCCTGGACGGCACTTGGGGTGACTACAAAAAAGCCCGGGGAAGCTGGGGCGCGCGACGCGACGATATCGACGATGCGACCGACTTTATGGGCTGGTACTTCAACGCCTCGCGCGATGAACTTGGCATCCCGCTTTACGACACGCGCAACCAATACCTTGCCTACCATGAAGGCCGCACAGGCTTTCGGCGCGGCAGCTACAACAAAAAGGGCTGGTTGTTGAAAGTGTCGAGCGATGTCGCATCGCGCGCAATCACCTATGACGCACAGCTAAGAACCTGCGGAAAGGTCTGAAGTTACTCAGCCTTTCCGGTTGGTTTCTTCACGGTTGATATCAAATAGGCGAGCCGGGATCGGGTCGCCTTGTACGAGTCCGCCCAAGATGACCGTTGTGATCGCGCCCTGCCCGTCGCGGATCACCCATTGTCGCAACTCGACGGGATTCTCTGTAAATTTAAGCGCAATCGCTCCGTATTCCGGGTGCGCGGGATCTTGAGCCGTAACCACAGTAGCAGTTCCATCAAAATCGTGCCCAACAACCATATTGCGCCGCGCAAGATCTACATTCCGCTCAAGGATCAAGTTCAGCGGCGTGCGTGACAGCGGATAGCGTTCCGCAGTGCCGACGTTCGACTTGCCGTCGAAAATGCCAACCTGACCTGCGCCTGCCATAACCAAAAGGTCGGTTGGCGGATCATACTCAAATCGCATCCTTCCGGGGCGCCGAATGTAAAGCGTTCCAGTCGCCAAGGTCCCATCGTCATTCACTTGAGTGAACGGGGATTTTGCGGTCACGATGCCATTTAAAAATGCCGAGATCGCGTTCAGCGACAATTTGGCAGCGAACGCCGGGCGCGCCGCGATGATTGCTGCGGCGCCACTGGCGAGGAATGTTCTTCGGTGCATTGGCTGCCCCTTTTGACTGTGTAACGTCGATATAGTGACACCACGCGCGCTTCGCCACTGTTAGGCAATATCACGCCGCTGACACGAGACGACAGCCCCCTGCCCTCGCGCATTTAAGCCTGTTCTGGCACCAAAATCTCGCGTTTACCAACGTGGTTGGCTGCGCTGACCAGTCCGGAGTCTTCCATCTGTTCGACGAGACGCGCAGCTTTGTTGTAACCGATGGCCAGTTTGCGCTGGATATACGAGGTCGAACATTTGCGATCCTTGATCACGATCTGCACGGCCTGATCATAAAGCGCATCTTCTCCATTCGTATTGCCGCCGAGGCCAAGCACCAGATCAATCTCGCTTTCGCTATCCTCATCGGGTCCATCCTGCACGTCCGTGACATACTCGGGTGAGCCGAAGCTCTTCAGATGATTGACGATTTCCTCAACTTCCTGATCCGACACGAATGGCGCGTGAACGCGTGTAATTTTCGCTCCGCCCGCCATGTACAGCATGTCGCCCATGCCAAGCAGTTGCTCGGCGCCCATTTCACCAAGGATGGTGCGGCTGTCGATCTTGGATGTCACCTGAAACGAGATTCGGGTTGGAAAGTTGGCTTTGATCGTACCAGTGATAACGTCCACCGACGGGCGTTGTGTGGCCATGATCAGATGGATTCCCGAGGCTCGCGCCATTTGCGCAAGGCGCTGGATGCAGGCTTCGATTTCCTTGCCTGCGACCATCATCAGGTCGGCCATCTCGTCGACGATAACCACGATGTAAGGCAGCGTTTCGGGTGCAAATTCCTCCGTCTCGAAGATCGGTTCACCGGTTTGGTCGTCAAAACCGGTTTGCACAGTACGGCTGAACAGTTCGCCCTTTTTAAGCGCATCACGCACTTTGCCGTTGAAGCCTTCGATGTTGCGGACATTCATCTTCGACATTTTGCGATAGCGTTCTTCCATCTCTCCGACGACCCATTTCAAGGCGACAACTGCCTTTTTGGGGTCGGTTACGACGGGGGACAACAGGTGCGGTATGCCGTCGTAAACGCTGAGTTCCAGCATCTTAGGGTCGATCATGATCATCCGGCATTCTTCCGGCGTCAGCTTATACAGCAGGCTGAGGATCATTGTGTTGATCGCCACGGATTTACCCGAACCCGTCGTACCAGCAATCAACAGGTGAGGCATCTTCGCAAGGTTCGCGACCACAGGGTCGCCGCCAATATCTTTGCCTAAGGCAAGCGGCAGGCGGTGGTTTCCATCGCCATAGTCACGACCCGAAAGCAGTTCCCTCAACACGACTTTCTCACGGTTCTCGTTGGGAAGTTCGATGCCGATCACCGATTTTCCGGGCACTGTCGAAACACGCGCGGACAGTGCTGACATCGACCGTGCGATGTCGTCGGCCAAACCGATAACCCGGCTCGCCTTAAGGCCCGGCGCAGGTTCCAATTCGTACATCGTGACCACAGGACCGGGGCGCACGCTGACAATCTCGCCTTTTACGCCGTAGTCATCCAACACGCTTTCCAGCATCCGCGCGTTCTCTTCGAGGCTTTCGTCAGGCAAGTGATGGCGTTCGATTACGGCCGGATCGCTTAAGAGGCTAAGCGGCGGAATTTCGAAGGCACTTTGTGCGCCCGTGAAATTCAATTGCGGTTGGGCTTCGGCCTTTGCGCGCTTTGAGGCAGTTGGTTTACCCATCTGGTGCTGGACAACCGGACGAGACGAATGAAATCCGCCACCCGGCTCGCTTTGGGTCACGACCAACTCGGGCTCGGGCATTTCGCGCGTCGCCAGGTCGTCGCCGTAGGTCGCGAGATCGCCAAATTCGTCAAGCATAACTGTCCTCGGCAAGGCGTCGCCCATCACAGGCGGCTCGGCACGCAGCCCATCGGGGCGCCGCACGCGAGAATTCACGGCTGCGGTCACGCGCGCGCTGAGGCCCTCGGCGACAGGTTCGGCCGCGTCGTCCAATGCTGGTGCGGTATTTTTCTTAAGAAGCGATGGAAGATGTTTCAGCAGGCCCGGTTTTTGCAGGCCTTGCACTCCTTCGCGGTAGGCTCGCGTTGCGCGCAGAACCGCCGGGCTGACATCACCTGCCTCGCCTTCGACAAAGGCACCCGACGCGGCGCGCTTTTCAGCAGCCCGCGCGCGTACACCTGCCGCCATGCGAATACTTCCAACGGCGCCGCGACCCAGCAACGTCATCGCCGTTGCATACATCAAAATGATCCCGCCCAGCAGGTAGCGGGCATAGGCCCAAAGTTCGTCGCGGTTAAAGCCAAGTACGAAACTTGCCATGGCAATCGCGCCGCCAAAGAGGACCAGCGCCATCACCTTTAGGCCGGTTCCGGGCGCAACAGGCAGAACGCCAAGAATGGCTCCAAGCACCGTGTCGCCAAACAGGCCACCCAAGCCGAACGAATGCACCCAGCCCGCGCCAGGCAAATGCGTTGAGGCATAGATTGATACCAAGGCGACACCAATCGGCGCGAAGATCAGACGCGACATCGCGCGCTCTTCACCGTAGTGTAGCAAGAACCGCAGGCCCCAGACTCCAAGGATCGCGGCAATCGCCCAAGCTCCATAGCCGGCTATGACGTAAAGCGGTGAGGCGATGGACGCTCCAAGTGGTCCAAGGACGTTGCCCGCAGGCACATCCGTGGCATTCAGCCAATTCGGATCATCAGGCGAATACGACCCAAGCATCAGCGCCATCAAAATGGCGAGGCCCAGCAAGGTCAGACCGACCAGTTCTTTGCCGCGCCGTTCAATAACCGCCTGTGTATCACTGTCGAAAAGGGGGTCGCGATGCCTTGTCTGAAACGCCATTCTTACCTGTTCCTTACCTGTAGATGCAGTCGCGGAGTGCCTCTAAACCGCGCTGCACGTCTTTTTCGTTCACAACCATGGCCACACGAATGTAGCCCGCGCCGGGGTTTTCCCCGTCCACGTCACGCGACAGATAGGCGCCGGGAAGAACCCGGACGCCCGTCTGGCGCCAAATTTTCAATGCAGCCGCCTCGCCGTCGTCAACTGGCAGCCAAAGGAAGAACCCAGCCTCTGGGGCCGCGCAGCCGTCGATGCCTTTGAAGACACGGTCTGCAATGCCGTATTTTGCCTGATATCGCGCACGGCTTGCGTCCACATGCGCATCGTCCAACCAAACCGCCGTCGCCGCTTTTTGAAGTGGCAACGGGAGCGGAGCGCCTGCATAGGCGCGCAACTGGCGCAAACGTCGGATCGTTTCGGCACCGCCCGCCACAAATCCAGAGCGTAGCCCCGGCAAGTTCGAGCGTTTGGACAGCGAATGAAAAATGACGACGCGTTCAGGATCTGCGCCCATCTCTGCGGCCATCTGAAGGGCGCCGACCGGAGGATCATTGCGCCAAACTTCGGAATAGCATTCGTCGGAAAAAATCCGAAAGTCGTGTTTTTCGGCCAGCGCCAAAAGTGTGCGCCAATAGTCGCGATTGGCCACGGCTCCCTGCGGGTTGGACGGCGAGCAAATGTAAGCGACAGCCACGCGGTCCAAAACCTCGGGCGAAAGTGCGGAAAAATCAGGCAGGAACTCGGTCGCTTCGGTACAAGGCAAAAATACCGGCTCGGCTCCAACCGAAAGAGCGGCCACGGCATAGACCTGATAGAACGGGTTCGGCACCAAAACGATGGGCACTCCGCCTGCTTTTGTTTCCGGGCAAAGCGCCATCATGGCGTTGTAGAGCCCTTCGCGCGTGCCGTTCAGAGCCATGATTTGATCGGCCGGAACCCGGACATCGTAGCGGCGCAAAAGCCAGCCACCAATTGCGTCCAGCAATTCCGGCGTGCCTTCGTTGGGAGGGTATTGCCCAAAGCCGTCCACATTGGCCGCGATCACATCAGCAACGAAGTCGGGAAAGGCGTGGCGAGGTTCGCCAATAGTCATTTGCAGCACGTCGCCGCCGGGCGCATGCACGTCAAGCAAAGCCCGCAGGCGCGGGAACGCATATTCCGGTAGGTTCGAAAACCGCTCGGGGAAAACCATATCTGCCTCAATACCGGGGTCATTTTTGCCCCGTTGCTGCCAAGTTAGCCCATGCGGACCCAAACGGTCCACTGGGAAGACGCGCTTTTGCGCATTGGTGTGCAGAAAATGTGTCTTTTACGCCAGCGCAGCCTCGGCAGCAGCGCCAATCCGCAGCAATCTTTCTTCTGAGGGGCCTTGGAACAGGATTCCACATGACGGCAATCCCGTCGGAAGCGTCAGTCCCGCAAGCCCCATCAGGTTGCCGATGCGGGTGTTTTGCAGGGTTAATAGGTTTTTCGCGACAAAGAGATCATCGTCCGCGGCCACATCGGCAATTTTCGGCGGAAGGATAGGAACCGTGGGCAAGATGACAGCATCAAATGCGGCTGTTGCCTCATCATAGATCGCCCGCAGAACGTCCAGACGTTGCCATGCTGCGACATAGTCCGCCGCCAATATCAAAGCGCCGCCCCGGAAGCGTTCGCGCACAAGCGGGTACATCGCATCGGGGTTGCCTTCGATTTCGGCCTTCCATGTGCCATAAGCCTCGGGCGCGAAAAGCACGCCGGCAAGCGACATCGCCTCGGCGACACAGTCCAATTCAATCGGTTCGACCTGTGCGCCTCCTGCTTCAAGCCGTTCAACCGCGCTTTGGAAGGCAGCGCGGGGCGCATCGTGTAAATTGTCAAATGCGCTTGTTTTTAGGATAGCAAGGCGTGTGCCGCTAAGCGTCGCGCCCTCAAGCGAGGCCGCCGCGCCGCCTTCCATTACCGACAACAACAAAGCGGCATCCTCAACGGAACGGCAAAGTGGTCCCACCGTGTCGAACCGCGCGCACAAAGGGACGACACCATCCAATGACAATCGCCCGGGGACTGTTTTTAGACCGACAAGATCATTCCATGCCGCGGGCGCGCGGACGGAACCGCCCGTATCCGAGCCAATCCCCGCCGCAGCCAAGCCAAACGCAACGGACGTCGCGGCCCCCGAAGACGATCCGCCAGAAACGGCCTCGACATCATTTACGCAAGGTGGCGAGGCCGTCATCGGGTTCAGGCCCAGACCCGAGAATGCCAATTCCGTCATGTGGGTCTTGCCCAGACAGATGAGCCCGGCATCGGTGGCGGCTTGCAAAACACGGGCATCCCGCGTTGGAATGCGGCCCTTCAAGAGCGCAGTGCCAGCCTCGGTGGCAAGGCCAGCCGTGTCGTAAAGGTCCTTCCACGAGATCGGAACGCCGTCCAAGGGCGAGCGGCGAAGCCCCATTTTTGCGCGCTCGGACGCCGATTTGGCTTCGCCGCGGGCGCGATCAACGGTCATACGTGCATAGATCCGATCGCGGAATTGATGGGCATCGATTGCCGCCAGATAGACTTCGGTCAAATCCACGGGGTCGATAGTTCCGTCCTCAATCGCACGTCCAAGGTCCGCCGCCCGCGCCCAAAGCCAATCGTTCATGCCCAAATCTCCCGTCCAAGTCATCGGCGAGCGTAGCGGCACGACAACGCATGGACAATGCCACGCGCGCGGCCATATTTAGGCCTATGACATTCGATACAGATATCGTGATCGCCGGAGGCGGGCTGAACGGCACCTCGCTGGCATTGGCTTTGGCTTCGGCTGGATTTGACGTCACCCTTGTCGACCCGCAACCCAAAGACGTGCGCGCCGCGCGGGACTTTGATGGTCGCGGCTATGCGCTTTCGATTGCCTCGCAGCGGGTTTTGAAGGGGCTAAAAATTTGGCCCGATCTGTCTGACGACGCGCAGCCCATATTGGACATCAAAGTAACCGACGGACGCGCCGGCGAAGGTCCCTCGCCTATGATGCTGGCCTTTGATCACGCCGAAATTGAAGAAGGCCCGATGGGCTTTATGGTGGAGGATCGCCGCCTGCGCCCTGCCCTTTTGGCGGCAGTGGATGCCACCAAGATCACTCAACTGAACGGGCAAAGCGTGACGGATCAAAGTGCCGACGCCAACGGAGTTACGGTGACGCTAGACGACAATCAGGCCATACGAGCGCGTCTGCTCATTGGTTGCGACGGTAAAAAAAGCAGTGTCGCTACGCGCGCTGGAATAACACGGATGGGATGGCAATACGGTCAAACGGCTCTCGTCTGCGCCATCGCACACGAACGACCGCACAATGGCACAGCGCACCAGTTTTTCATGCCCCCAGGTCCGCTGGCCATTCTGCCGCTTACCGGCAATCGTGCTTCGATCGTTTGGACCGAAAAAACTGAACGTGCGGCCGAGATCGCCGATCTGGACGACGCCGCATATCTGGACGTCCTGCGGCCCCGGTTTGGTGATTTTCTTGGCGACATTTCGCTGGCCGGACAAAGGTTCAGCTACCCGCTTGAACTGTCATTGGCGAAAAACTTTGTCGGCCCGCGCGTTGCCCTGGTCGGTGACGCCGCCCATGCTGTGCACCCTATTGCCGGGCAAGGTTTGAACGCTGGTCTGAAGGACGTCGCGGCCTTGGCCGAGGTTTTGACGGACGCTATTCGGCGTGGTGAAGATATTGGTCGCGCCGACGTCTTGGCGCGCTACCGCCAGTGGCGTCGGTTCGACACGGCGTCTCTTGCTTTCGCCACCGACGGATTTAATCGATTGTTTTCAAACGACAATACACTACTTCGCGCCCTGCGTGATCTCGGTCTTGGGGCAGCGAATGCTTTGCCTGGCGTGCGTCGCGGGTTGATCCGCGAAGCTGCGGGCCTAACCGGCACTTTGCCACGGCTCGCCAAAGGCCAACCGCTTTAGGCTGAAGTCAGTCGAGTTTGCGGGCTTCGTCTACCAACATAATTGGGATACCGTTGCGGATCGGATAGGCCAGATGCGCAGCCTTCGAGACAAGTTCTTGCGCTGCCGCGTTATAGGTCAGTTGCGCCCGCGTTTCAGGGCAAACCAATGCTTCAAGCATCCGGCGATCAAACTTGTTTTCACTCATTGCAGCGCATCCTCAGAGCCGCCACCGCGCATCGCAAATTCGATCAGCGTCAAAATTGTTTCGCGGCGGGTTTGCAGGGAAGGCGCCTCAAGAAGCGCCTGTTTGTCTTCTGGTTCGAACGGGCAAAGCATCGAAAGCGAGTTAACTAGAAGTTCGTCTTCCGCTTCTTTCAGGGATTCCCAGTCGGTTTGCAGACCTTCAGAGTCGAAATACCGTCCCAACGCGTCAAAAAACCGGTCGCGGTCAAAGCCGGGATCTTTTTCGGCCGTCCCAAGATCACGATCAAACCCAACCCAGCTTACACGGCAGCGACGGTAGGGCGCAAAGCCCTCGATCTCTTCAAGGATACGAAATCGGCTAATGCCGGACAATGTCACCATATACCGCCCATCGTCGGTTTCGGTAAATGAGGTCAAACGCCCAGCACAGCCAATGGCTTGCAAGGCTGTGGCTTCGTTTGGACCGCCGTCGCGAGGCTGTATCATCCCAATGAGGCGGTCAGTCGTTTTCAGGGTGTCGTCCAACATCGCCAAATACCGCGGTTCGAAAATTTGCAACGGTAGCCGCGCGCGCGGCAACAAAAGTGCGCCGGGGAGCGGGAAAACAGGAATGGTGTTTGGCAAGTTGGATTTTGGAAACATGGTCAGTAATTTAGCCCATTTTTCAGTTAGGCAAATATCATCGACGATAGCTTGCGCCGACCATTCAGAGCAACCGGGTCATTTGGCTTCAGCGCGTCGAAAATAGTGAAAAGCTGCACCTTGGCCGCGCCTTCGTTCCACTCGCGGTCACGGCGGAAGTTTTCCAGCAACTCGTCCACAGCGGCCTCTGCATCACCCGCCGCATAAAGCGCCTGCGCCAGATCAAGGCGCGCCTGCAAGTCGTCCGGGTTGGCCTCAACTGTGCTGCGCAATTCCGCTACCGGTCCCGCATCGACGGCCTGACGCGCCAGTGCAATTTGAGCACGCGCGGCTTCAATTTCGGGGGCATTTGCTATCGCGTCGGGCACGCTTAACAAGACCTGTGCAGCCTCATCGATTTGATCCAACTGGATATGCGCCCGCGCCAATCCACCGTAGGCGGCCGTGTTCTGCGGGTCTTCGTCAAGAACAGCAGCAAACACCGACGCCGCATCGGCTGCCGCACCTTCGTCCAACATCGTCTCAGCGGTTTCAAGCGCTTCGCCTAACCCACCGTCCACTTCGCCGCCAGAAGCCTCAATCGCCTTATCGATGAAGGCCTTGATCTCGGAGGCCGGCAACGCGCCCTGAAAAGCGTCAATCGGCTGGCCCTGCCAAAAGGCATAAACCGTCGGAAGCGACTGAACCCGCAACTGCTGCGCAATCGCTTGGTTCTCGTCGACGTTAACTTTAACAAGCTTCACGGCCCCGCCCGCTTGGGTCACGGCAGCCTCAATCGCAGGCGTCAATTGCTTGCACGGACCGCACCAAGGCGCCCAGAAATCGACAATCACCGGCACGGTTTGGCTGGTCTCAACGACGTC
>RCMY010002785.1_pt1 | contig 15725 bp, 13 predicted proteins | sample 2041341 | NCBI WGS metagenome assembly RCMY01 (sample SAMN09708234, study PRJNA481090) | Marine sediment metagenome, whole genome shotgun sequencing project. | reverse complement strand
TTATGACCATACCTGAAGCAGCAAACTTAGTCATTCAAGCCGGCGCAATGGCGAAAGGTGGGGAAGTATTCGTCCTCGATATGGGCGCTCCAGTAAAGATTGTTGATTTAGCCAAACGCATGATTCAGTTAAGTGGCTTTGAGGTGAAGGATGAAGCAAATCCTTATGGTGATATAGAGATTACCTATACCGGGCTAAGACCAGGCGAGAAGCTCTATGAGGAGCTGATCATTGGCGAAGATAATGTTGAAGATACCGATCATCCGCTGATCATGCAGGCGATGGAATCAAGCTTTCCGTTAACAGATATCGAAAAGACGCTGAACGAGTTAGCACAAAGAGCACAGCACTATGATGTTGATTGGCTCAAGCAACAGTTTCGCTATTTTGTCGCAGGGTATCAGGATGGTACGCCTACTGAAGAATTAGCATTTAATGATAATAAGGCTGTTAAAGATGTTAGTTGATATTCTTTAATATGATGAAAATTAAAAAAAATAGCTTCATTAGTGGGGCAGGTGTTTATTTAGTATCAAATATTCTTAATGCTGTCATACCCTTTATTTTACTACCTATATTAACGCGCTACCTTAATCCTTCGGAGTATGGAGAAGTAGCTATGTTTCAGACGCTGTTAGGTGCGTTAGGCGCATTTATAGGGGCAACTTTTGTAGGAGCAGCAAATAGAAAGTTCTATGATTTAGATATAGATAAGACAGAAATGGCTAAATTTATTGGGTCATGTATACAGTTGACTGTCTTCTTTTCAATATTTGTATTTTCAGTCCTTTTTATTTTTCAAGATAAGTTTTCTGAATGGCTAAGTTTAAAACCTGACTATGTCCTCTTTGCTGTGATTGTTTCTTTTTGTATGGTGATTATAAACTTGCGTTTGGGACAATGGCAAATAAGAAAAAAAGCGTTTAAATATGGTGCACTACAAATTTCACAGAGCCTATTTAATATGCTTTTATCTTTGATATTAGTAGTAGTGCTTTTGAAAGGTGCCGAAGGACGAATAAGCGCTCAGATAACGGCAAGTATAGTATTTTCAGTAATAGCTTTGGTGCTTTTGAAAAAAGATAGTTTACTTAATTTTTTTACATGGCGTAAAGATTACTTATCTGAAGTATTAAAATTCGGTATACCTTTGATGCCTCACATAGCAGGTGGTTTTCTGTTAACTACTGTTGATAGATTTGTCATTAATCGAGAAATAGGCTTGGCTGAAGCGGGTATTTATATGGTTGCTGTCCAATTAACAGCAGCTATAGGTATTATATTTGATGCAATTAATAAGGCTTATGTACCTTGGTTGTTTGAAAAACTTACTACTAATAAGTTAGAAGATAAAAGGCAGATAGTTAAGTTAACATATGCTTGGTTTTGTTTAATCATAGTAGGTGTTATCCTCTCCTTTTGGATTGGACCTCCTTTAGTAGTATTGATAGCTGGTGATCAATATAGAGAAGCTGGTAAAGTCGTAGGTTGGCTAGCATTGGGTCAAGGATTTCAGGGTATGTATTTGATGGTTACCAATTATATATTCTATTCCAAAAGAACAGGTCTATTGTCAATCGCTTCTATCAGCGCTGGTATTCTAAATTTAGTTTTGTTGATTATATTAGTTCGTATTTTTGGTTTAGAGGGTGCAGCCATTGCTTTTGCTATCTCAATGGGTATTCGTTTCTTATTAACATGGTGGATTGCACATAAACGTCATCCGATGCCTTGGTTTGGTTTCAAAGTTTAACACTTCTTACGTTATTACAATAAAGAGTAGTTTTAACTAACTAGATAGTTTTTATATAACTCTAAAATATTTTTTGCCAAATTGATTAACAGTGCCTATTAATATTTGCTTTTAAAAAAAGGATGTAAATACATGATTCCCTATGGACGCCAAGACATAACTCAAGCTGATTTAGACGCAGTGACAGAAGTGCTTTTTTCTTCAAACTTAACCCAAGGCCCCAAAATACCATTATTTGAAGAAGCTGTACTACAAGCTTGTAGTGCTGAATATGCCGTTGCAGTAAATAGTGCAACTTCAGCTTTACACATCTCATGCTTAGCCCTCGGTTTAGGTTCTGGCGATTGGCTTTGGACTACGCCCAATACTTTCGTGGCATCGTCAAACTGCGCATTATATTGTGGCGCACAAGTTGATTTTGTAGACATCGATCCTAGCACTTATAATCTATGTGCAAAAGAGCTGGAGAAGAAACTAATTGATGCTGAAAAATCGGGGAAATTACCCAAAGTAGTGGTTCCTGTACACTTCAGTGGTCAGCCTTGCGATATGGAAGCGATTTATAATTTATCTAAAAAGTACGGTTTCAAAATTATTGAAGATGCTTCGCATGCCATCGGTGGTAAATATAAAGGCGAGCCTATTGGTAATTGCAGATATAGTGATATTACAGTGTTTAGCTTTCATCCAGTAAAGATAATTACTACTGCTGAAGGAGGTGTGGCAGTAACTAATAGTCCAGAGCTAGCAGAAAAGCTAGATTTATTGCGCAGTCATGGCATTACGCGTGATGCACACCTGATGACTAAACCTATGGAAGGCCCTTGGTATTATCAACAAGTCGACTTAGGGTTTAACTATCGCATGACTGACTTACAGGCAGCTTTAGGTGTTTCACAAATGAATCGTTTGCACACATATGTTGCAAAACGTCATGATCTAGCCAAACGCTATGATGAATTATTGCAAGATTTACCATTGACATTACCTTGGCAACATCCTGATAGCTATTCAGGTCTGCACTTATATGTCATTCGTTTACAATTAGATAAGATAAATAAAACACACTTAGAAGTCTTCCAAGGTATGCGTGACGCTGATATTTTAGTCAACTTGCATTATATCCCTGTTCATACGCAACCTTACTATCAAAACTTGGGTTTTGAAATAGGTCAGTTTACACAGGCAGAGCAATACTATAAAGAAGCTATTAGTATTCCAATGTTTCCGACAATGACAGAGGAGCAGCAAGATAAAGTAATTGCTACTCTAAAAGAGTTATTGATATGAAGGTTGCAGTGATTCCGGCCCGAGGTGGTAGCAAACGAATACCACGCAAAAATATCAAAGAGTTTTGTGGTAAGCCGATGATTGCCTATTCTATTGAGGCAGCGCTGAAGTCAGGTTGCTTTGATAAGATTATTGTCTCTACAGATGACATGGAGATCGCTGAGGTCGCTAAAGAGTATGGTGCTGAAGTACCGTTTATGCGACCTGCAGAACTGTCCAATGATCATTCGGGTACTATTCCAGTCATTCGTCACGCTGTTGAATGGTTGATAGAGGAAGGTTTCGATCCGCAGTTGGTATGCTGTTTATACGCCACAGCGCCTTTTATTACTCCTGAGTTTATACAGCAAGGCTTGCAGCAGATTCAAAAAACAGACGTTGCTTATGCTTTTACTGTAACTAGCTATGCTTTCCCTATTCAAAGGGCTATTAAAATCAACTCTAAATCAGGCATGAAGATGTTTGATCTAGCAAGCCTCAATACTCGATCTCAAGATTTGGAAGAAGCTTGGCATGACGCAGGGCAATTTTACTGGGGTAAAGTGGATGCATGGTTAACAGAAAAAGCTGTTTTTGGTGCTGAGTCTAGCCCTATTATTTTACCAAGACATCAAGTTCAGGATATAGATACGCCAGAAGATTGGGTACGCGCCGAATGGCTATTCAAAGCGATGCAAGCATGAAAATAGTATTTCGCTGTGATGCCTCACTACAAATCGGTACAGGCCATGTTATGCGCTGCTTAACCTTGGCTGATGCATTAACTGAGCAAGGTGCTGAATGTCATTTTATTTGCCGTGAGCATACAGGTCATTTACTTGAAGTCATTGCACAGCATGGGCATAAGGTTTATAGCCTTCCAGTTGAAAGTGGCTCACAACTTCAAGAGCAACAAGATGGATCAGAACTTGCACACGCAGATTGGTTAGGTACTACGCAAAAAAAGGATGCTGAGCTTTGTAATGATTTTCTTGAAGCGTTACAGCCAGACTGGCTCATTGTTGATCACTATGCGCTAGATATTGATTGGGAAAAAAGACTTCGCCCATATTGTAAAAAGCTAATGGTAATTGATGATTTAGCTGATAGATATCACGATTGCGATATATTGCTTGATCAGACATTTGGTCGCAATATAAGTGATTATATTCAATGGGTTCCTAAAGATTGCCAGCTGTTGTGTGGTGCTCGCTATGCTTTGTTACGCCCTGAGTTTGCAGAGTGGCGAGATTTTAGCCTGAAGCGTCGTGAAAAAGGTCAGCTTGAAAATGTTCTTATCAATTTGGGTGGTGTCGATAAAGATAATATAACGACAAAAGTATTAAAAGGTATGCGAGATAGCGACCTACCTGACTGTTGCAAAATTACGGTAATTATGGGTTCAACTGCACCACGGATTGATCATGTAAAAGAGCAAGCCGCACTCATGCAATGGTCAACTGAAGTGAAAACTGGTGTGAGAAATATGGCTGAACTAATGGCAAACAGTGATGTAGCAATTGGTGCCGCGGGTTCGACTTCATGGGAGAGATGCTGCTTAGGACTTCCCACTATCATGGTGGTTTTAGCAGAGAATCAAAAGGCTATAGCGAATAACTTAGAGCAAGCTAATGCAGCTTATATCGCTCATATAGACTTACCTTCTAGCTTATCAGTAAAACATAAAGTCAATTGTCTTATATCTTCATCTTCTATTTTGACAGAAATGAGTCAGGCCTCAGCAAATATTATAAATGGTCTAGGTACAACTCTAGTCTTAAATGAAATGGTAATTTAATATGTTAGAAAGTAAAAACTGTCATTTACGTCCAATGCTAGAGTCAGACTTGCAGCAGGTATTAGCTTGGCGTAATCATCCTGATATACGCCGCTATATGTATACACAGCACGAAATTACACTATCTGAACATACCAACTGGTTCAAAAAAGCATGTAATGATTCAAATCACCATATGCTGATATTTGAGTTGGATGGCATTGCAAGTGGCTATGTTAATATAAATAAATTAACCCATGGCGATATCGCAGAATGGGGCTTTTATATTGCTGCAAATGCAAAAAAAGGTACTGGTAAAAAGTTGGGTATTACGGCATTAAGGTATGCTTTCCAAACCCTTAGTCTTCACAAGATTTGTGGACAAGCTTTAGGTTATAACACGCCCTCAATCAGATTTCATAAAAGTTTAGGTTTTATAGAAGAAGGTACATTAAGAGACCAATATTTTGATGATGAAGATTATCATGATGTCGTACATTTTGGTCTACTAGCAAGTGAATGGAAAATAAAAGAGAAAGAATTATGAATAATAAAACTATTTCAATAGCTGATAGAAAAATTGGCTTAGATTATCCTCCCTATATTATTGCTGAATTATCAGCAAACCATAACGGTTGTATGGAAACAGCATTGAAAATTATTGAGCAGGCTAAAATATGTGGTGCAGACGCTGTCAAGCTGCAAACCTATACAGCGGATACTATTACTCTGAACAGCCACAATGAAGAGTTCATGATTCGTGGTGGCTTATGGGATGGTGAGTCATTATACGAGCTATATCAAAAAGCTCATATGCCTTGGGAATGGCATAAGCCGTTATTTGATTATGCCCGTAAACTAGATATTACTATTTTTAGCTCTCCATTCGATAATACAGCCGTTGATTTGTTGGAAGATCTCAATACACCTGCCTATAAAATAGCTTCTTTTGAAGCTGTTGATTTACCACTTATTAAATATGTCGCCAGCACTGGTAAGCCCATGATTATTTCTACTGGCATGGCAGATGCTGAAGAAATACAAGAAGCTATTGATGCGGCACGTGCAGGAGGGTGTAAAGAGCTTGCTATTTTGCAGTGCGTAAGCGGCTATCCTGCACCAGCTGCAGACTATAATCTGCGTACCATTCCAGATATGATGCAGCGTTTTGGTTTAGTCACTGGCTTATCTGATCATACTTTAGATAATACGACTGCTATTGCTTCGGTAGTATTGGGCGCATCTATTATAGAAAAGCACTTTACTCTTGATCGTAATGGCGGTGGCCCTGATGATAGCTTTTCATTAGAGCCAGCAGATTTAACAGCGCTTTGCCGTGATAGCAAAACAGCATGGTCAGCACTTGGTCAGGTAGACTATGGCCGTAAGGCTAGCGAGCAGGGTAATGTGAAGTTTCGTCGTTCGCTGTACTTTGTGAAAGATATGCAAGCAGGAGATATAATCACTGAAGATTGTGTGCGTAGTGTTAGGCCTGGATTTGGCTTGGCTCCTAAGTATCTTGATGAAGTGATTGGGAAAAAAGCTAGGCAGAATATTAGTAAGAATACGGCAGTCAGTCGTAATTTGTTTCTATAGTTAAATGGGCTTTGAATCTGAAATGGCTATTACTTGGTATAAAGATATAAAAAAAGTTCTCGCTGGAGAGTCGGAAATATGGCTACATTACCTTTTAGGGCAACAATTAGATAACCTTCCACACCTTACTGAGAGTAAACCAAAATATCGCGGCTTACCTGTCCAACTCCTTAAATTTTCTTACATTTTAATACGTACATGGCGTCCTTTCACTTTTAGTGATACTGTTCAGAGTGAAAGCTATTTTTTCTTTGCAGGTACTAGTAACCAAATGGACTCGCTTGATTCTACGGTTGATGCATTAAGAGCAAACGGCTCTACTGTTGCTGCTGTTGCATTTACGAGTTTACTCAATCGAAAAGAACGAAAGGAACGTTATGTCTCCTTGACCTTGAGTTCTACTGATATATTGAAAACTGTAGTCTTACTGGTATGGCGTAGCCCTTCTCTTCATCAAGAGCTAAAAAAACTACACCCCAAAGCTGTTAGTTGGTGGCTTTCTGACTTTTGTTTAATATATGCTTATTTAGCTTATTTTCAAAGAGTCTTATCAGAAGTAAAGCCTAAATTTGTTATTACTGCAAACGATCATAGCGTTCCAAATCGATGTATGCTTGCTGTGGCGCATGAGTTAGGTATTGAGACTGTTTATTTACAACATGCTTCAGTGAGTAATTTTTTTCCAGCATTACGAGTTAATTATGCTTTTTTAGATGGTCAATGTGCTTTGGATGTCTATCTGCAGTGTGAGAATAATCAGCCCAAAACCAATATACTTACTCCGATTCCGAAAGTATTTTTGAGTGGTCAAAAAAAACCAATTAATAAAACTCATAAGAAAGGTATTGAAAGTATAGGTGTTTCTTTAAATAGCCTCGATGAAGTTGATGTAGCAATAGACTTCATAAACCAGCTTACTAGTATAAAATATCATGTCATTGTTCGTTGGCATCCAAGGCAAGCTGAATATGATATAAAGAAAATTCGCAGGATATCTGAAAGTAACTCTTTCGTTACTTTGAGTGAGCCTAAGCAAGAACCTGTAAGTAATTTTCTTTCTCGTATTAACTTTTTAGTGGCGGGTAATAGTAGTATACACCTTGAAGCTGCTCTAGCTGATGTATCCTCTATCTATTATGAGTTAACACCAGCAGTTACTCCTGATTATTATGGTTATGTTAAAAACGGCCTGGCAATAAAAGCTAGTTCAGTTGAAGCAATTAGCAGCTTAATAAATAGTGGCATAAATATGAATACTGATGCAAAAGATTTTATTCGTTACTATAGCTCCACCTATCAAACTGAGTGGGAAGGTCGAGAGGGTGAGCTAGTTGCTGAGACTCTAATGTCTTTGACTAGTAAAGGTACTCCTCCAATAGAGCCATTGAGTTACTCTGATTTAATTTAAATTTAAATACTAATTTAAAATTTTTGATATGTTATTAATTACACGGTCAAAGGCATAAAATGAAAATAGCAGTAGCAGGTACAGGTTATGTCGGCTTATCCAATGCCATGTTGTTAGCTCAGCATCATGAGGTTATCGCTGTAGACATTATTACTGAAAAAGTTGATTTATTGAACGATAAAAAATCACCAATCGAAGATACTGAGATAGTAGGTTTTTTGGCTAATAAGTCGCTTAATTTTTCTGCCACCTTAGATGCACAGCTTGCCTATACTGATGCTGATTTTGTCATCATTGCGACGCCTACTGATTATGACCCTAAAACGAATTACTTTAATACTAGTAGTGTTGAGACAGTCATTAAGCAGGTGTTAGAAGTCAATCCTAGGGCAGTCATGGTGATTAAATCGACTGTTCCTGTGGGTTATACTGAAAGTCTTAAAAAAGACTTAGATACAGATAATATAATTTTTTCGCCCGAGTTCTTGCGTGAGGGAAAGGCACTACACGACAACCTTTACCCCTCACGTATTATTGTCGGTGAGCAATCAGAGCGAGCTAAAGTATTTGCTAATTTATTATTAGAGGGTGCTACTAAAAAGGACGTACCTCTACTCTTCACTCATTCAACTGAAGCTGAAGCAATTAAGCTTTTTTCTAACACTTATCTTGCTATGCGTGTCGCCTACTTTAATGAATTAGATACTTATGCCCAAACTTTCGATTTAAATACCAAACAAATTATAGAGGGCGTTGGACTAGACCCGCGTATAGGAAACCATTACAATAACCCCTCCTTTGGCTATGGTGGCTACTGTCTACCTAAAGATACAAAACAGTTATTAGCAAACTACGATGAAGTACCTAGTAACTTGATTAAAGCGATTGTAGATTCTAATCGAACTCGCAAGGATTTTATCGCAGACTCTATTATATCAAAAGCACCAAAAACCGTCGGAATATATCGACTAGTAATGAAATCAGGTTCAGATAATTTTCGCGCATCTGCCATTCAAGGCATCATGAAGCGTATCAAGGCTAAAGGTATAGAGGTTGTCGTTTATGAGCCAGTACTGGAAGAGCCGCTGTTTTATAATTCACAAGTTATTGTAAGTTTAGAAGATTTTAAGGACAAAAGTGACCTGATAGTGACAAATCGTTTAGTAGACGAGCTAAAAGATGTTAAAAACAAAGTGTTTACACGTGATTTATTCGGTGGTGATAGCTAATTATGAAAAATAATAAACTAATTTATTTGGAATAGTCATCAACCTGTTATGATTTCGCTTCTACTAGTTTACAAATAATAGCATTATTTTTTGGAAGACCAATCTAATATCTGTTTTTAGAGAATTGAATATAGGATTTTTCACATATATGAGATATGACATCAGCGTTATCACGCCTGTATATAATGGTTCTGCTTTTTTAATAGACTGTATTGAAAGTGTCAGAAAAGAGTTGAATATAAATATTGAACACATAATTATTGATGATGGATCCAAGGATAATTCATTTGATATTGCAAATAGTTACAATGACGTTGTTACATTGAAGCAAGAAAACTTAGGTGCTCCTTCAGCTAGAAATTTGGGTTTAAAAAATGCTAGAGGAAAATATATAAAGTTTCTAGATGCTGATGATGTTTTAATTAAAGGATCGTTGGAAAAGCAGTTTCGCCTAACAGAAGCCAGTCCAAAAAACTCTCTTTTAATCTTCTACGGGTATAGAGACATTATTTGGGAACAGCGTAAAATAATGAGTAGAAGAGTTTTCAAAGGGGCGTTTAATAGAGAATGTATAGATTGCTGTGTAAATCAGGAGATTGCACATAGAATAACTAAGAATATAGTAACTTCTTTACCTCTTTATCCTGTTAGTGCATTAAAAAAAGTAGGCGGCTTTGATCCAAAACTAAAATCCTCGCAAGAATGGAATTTAAACATTAGGCTTGCAGCTGAAGGTTTTACTTTTAGATATGATGATATACATTGTTATACTCAGCGTATTCACGATTCACCCACTAGAATCTCAAATCGAAAATTGATTCCTAAAGAAGAGATTGATAACGATTTAATTACCTATGATTTTATAAAAGAATTTATTTACGATAAAAGGGTTAAAAATGCTTGGTCTTTAAGACTTTGGAGTCAAGCCGAAGTTTTGGCAGCTTCGGGTCATAAGGATGAAGCCGAATATCTATTCCGTGAAGCGACTAAAATATATCCAAAGTCAGAGTTAATAAAGGAGTTTGGCTCAGCTTATAGGTTTTTAGTGTCGTTTGTTGGAGCTGAAAATACTATTTTATTAAAAGAGAAAGTTCGGAGAATTGCAAGAATAGCTTTATATTGGAAACTTTAAATAATTTATTAAAACTATTTAATAGTTCGAATGAGCCTAACTCTTTGATTAGCAAGTTTAAGTAAAGTATTATTTTAAGATAAAAGATTATATCCATAGTATAATCTATAATAAATAGAACGAATGCATTGTTTGTGGAAATAGACTGGTATGAGTTTTCCGTAGTCTCTGTATTGCGAAGCGCACAGCAAGCAAGAAATATTTATATCAGTGGCACTTATACATTAATGTATTAGTTTCATATGGTACTAACTATATTTTTATCACTTTCTAGACTTGATTTAAATAATATTTGACGTAAATAGACATAGATAGTATTTCTATTGTAAATCTAGCTAGATGATGACTTGAATGGACTTTCTCATAATATAGGTTTTATGCGTTTTATATTAAACTACCCATTTATGTTACCCTAACTTTTAATAGAATATATTGGTTAATTATGAACAAAAAAACGAAAATAATTTTAATCTTTGGCACACGTCCAGAAGCTATTAAAATGGCTCCTATTGCACATACTCTTAAATCAGCTAAAAATATTGATTGTAAGATATGTGTTACAGGTCAGCATAAAGAGATGTTAAATCAGGTTTTAGATCTTTTTGAAATAACTCCTGATTATGATTTGGCTATTATGAAAGCAGGACAAGATATTTTTTCTGTTACTCAGGATATTCTTAGTAGTATTAAAGAGGTTTTATCTATAGAATCTCCCGATTTAGTATTAGTACATGGTGACACAGCCACTACACTAGCTGCTTCACTCGCCTGTTATTTTATGAAAATTAAAGTGGGACATGTAGAAGCAGGACTAAGAACAGGTAATATATATTCCCCTTGGCCAGAAGAAGGTAACCGAAAGCTAGTTGGTTCCATAGCTAATTTTCACTTTGCAGCTACTGGTGCTGCAAAATCGAACTTAATAGCAGAAAATATTGATACTCAAACAATATTTGTAACAGGTAATACAGTTATTGATGCATTACTCTATATAACGAAAAGACTAGATGTTTCAGAAAATATGCAGCAATATCAAAGCCAGTTCTCCTATCTTGAAGATAAAGAGTTTATTTTAGTAACTGGGCATAGAAGAGAGAACCTTGATAGTGGTTTTAAAGACATCTGTTTAGCTCTTTTGGAGCTATCTAACAAGTATCCCAATATAAATATAGTTTACCCTGTCCATATGAATCCTAGAGTGAAAAGCTTCACTGATTCATACTTAAAAGGCGTGGATAATATATATTTGATTGAACCTCAAGAGTATGTGCCTTTTATTTTTTTAATGAAAGAAAGCTACTTTATATTGACCGATTCGGGAGGGATTCAGGAAGAGGCTCCTGCACTTGGCAAACCTGTTCTATTAATGAGAGATACGACAGAAAGACCAGAAGCTGTAGATGCAGGTACTGTCAAGTTAGTTGGGACAGATACAAATAGAATAGTGAACTATGCTAGTAGACTAATTGAAGACAAAGAGTTTTATACTGAAATGTCATTAGCCTCAAATCCTTATGGAAATGGTTGTGCAGCTCAGTCTATATTAGACTCAATTTATAATATATTTTCTGATTAAAAAACTGAGATAAGCAATGAGTATTCACTTCGTATGCCCATCTAACACTAGGTTTATGCCTTACCTTTCTTATTATGATCGTGTCTTACCTGATAGTCTAGAAAAGCAGTATATTATATGGGACAGATTTTGCGATGAGAATAAGACAGCAGAAAAGCTAATTTATCACGATAAATTACAGGGACATCAAAGAGGCGTATTAAGTTATATTAAGTACATGGTGTTTTTGTACCCTAAGCTTTTTAAGTTAAATAGCAAAGATAAGAAGCTAGTTATATTTGGTTTTCAGAATACCTTTTTTCTAACACCATACTTATATTTTACTAAAGCTAGTTTCATTATTGACATTAGGGACTACCATTATCTTTTTAAATTCATACCTAATAGATTATTTAAAAAAGCAGATTTTGTCGCTGTTTCATCTCCAGCTTATACTCAGCTATTTAAGACTGCTGTAAATAGCGTAGTGTGTCATAATCTTTATGATTATCATATAAAGATAGAAGCTGACTCTAAGCATTTTTCCAAGCAACCTATCAAAGTCTCTTATATGGGAGCTATTAGGGACTCCAACTCTCAGAAAACTTTAATTAATAGTCTTTCAAATGATAGTAATTTCTTAGTTTCTTTTCATGGTGTGGGAGACATAGTACCCGAGCTAAAAAACTATGTTTCTGAGCATAGTATTAATAATGTAGAGTTTACCGGCCGTTATGAGAAAGAAGAAGAGTATAGTTTCTATAAAGCTGCCAGTATAGTTAATATGCTTAGGGATAGTAGTAACTATAATGATTGTGTAGCTTTACCCAATCGTCTTTACAGTGCTGCTTTTTTTCAAATTCCGTCTCTATGTTATGAAGGAACGGCTTTATCAATGCTGATTCAGAAGTATTCATTAGGTTTATGCCTAAAAGATCAAGATAATATTAATGAATCGATATTAAATTATTTTGATAGCTTTTCTTATAATGATTTTAAAGATAACTGTAATAGGTTTCTAAAAGATGTACGAAAAGACCAAAAGTTATTCCAAAATTACTTAAGCAGTTTTATATTTAAATAGCTTAATAGTTGATTTTAATGTCCTATAGAGCTTTACTGTATGAGAAAGATATTACTATTCCTGTATAAAGTTATGTATATATTTATACCTATACCTCTGTTTTTTGATTTTGGTCGACTGAGTTTCTTATATATCAAAATAGATGATTATGACTTAATTTTAGATAGTCCAGCAATTCCTATGCCAGTAGGCGCTATCGCTTTTTTAATAGCTACAGTAATTGGTTATATAGGGTCAATTATTAATCCAAGTGTATTTAAAAGCGTTCTTTCACCTGCAAAAATATTAATATTCTACTCTTTGGTAGTCATGCCTTTGGCTTTATACGCTTTATTTATATCTAATATCAGCTTGCCACGTTTGATTCAGTTATTACTACCTATGGTTTTCATTAGTTTACTCAGTTTTCCTGTTTTATTAAAAGATAGGTTAGATATTTTAAGGAATACATTCTTAAGTGGTTTTGTATTTTTCAATTTACATTTTTTCTCTATTTTATTCAATGCTGAAGATATCTTAAATATCGACAGTAGCTATGATTTTGCTAGTTTCTATAGTATTTTGATTTATCAAGCATTGGTTACCTATCCAGCAGTACTTAGTCTCTATCTGTTTCTCACTATTGCTATGATATATGTAACTAGAAAGGAAATACAGCCATCATTAAGAAAATATAAATATCTTGCCTATTACTTTTTATTTGTACTGTTATATCTGCTTGCAGCAAGTGGAAGACGAGCGTTTTTGGTCGAATATACAACTGCCTTTTTTATTGTTTTAGGCTTCTCATTATTTTTTGGTGTTTCTAATCGGTTTGTTAAAAAGAAAACAATATGGTACTTTCTACTTTTTATAGTACTCTTCTTGTCTTTTTTTACTTTTTATGTAAATACACCATTATCAGCAAGAGTATTATCTTCTATTGAAGAAAATACGTTTGATTCAGGTCGAGTTGATATTTTAGGTAATGCTTTTTACTTCTTTGGATCTAATTTAACAGTTTTATTCTTTGGTGGTGGAACAAGGGATGCGCCAGGATTTCACAACTTTATTCTTGATCAAATATATCGTGTAGGTTTAGTAGGGTTGTTGTCTGTTTATATAACTATGGTACTACTAGTCAAAAGATTTGTAAAAGTTAACGACATTGGTACTAACTATAAATATCATAGGCTGATGTTTGTTACTGTATTATTTGCCTCTCTATTTTTGCAGTCTATGATTAATGCCTCAGTATCTCAACCTTATTATTTTATCAACTTTCTAGTAGTCACTACTCTCGTATACTTTGTCTTATTCGCTCGTAATGATGATCAATTACAATCTTAATTTATCTAATATGGTGTCTTAATGTTTAAAAACAAAACTTTACTCATAACAGGTGGTACTGGCTCATTCGGTAACGCAGTACTAAAGCGTTTTTTAAGTACCGACATTGCTGAAATTCGTATTTTTAGTCGTGATGAAAAGAAACAAGAAGACATGCGCATCGCCTATGCTAATTCTAAACTTAAATTTTATATTGGTGATGTCCGTGACTATTATAGTTTATTAAGCGCTACACGCGGTGTCGACTATATCTATCATGCCGCCGCTTTAAAGCAAGTCCCTTCTTGCGAGTTTCATCCGATGCAAGCGGTAAAGACTAATGTACTTGGTACAGAAAATGTCTTAGAAGCGGCTATTCAAAATAAAGTAAAGCGTGTGGTTTGCTTAAGTACTGATAAAGCCGTTTATCCTATCAATGCGATGGGTATCTCTAAAGCCATGATGGAAAAAGTTATGGTCGCTAAATCTCGTAATCTAGAAGGTTTAGATACGGTTATTTGTGGTACGCGCTATGGTAACGTTATGGCATCTCGTGGTTCAGTTATTCCCTTATTTGTTGATCAAGTATTAAAGGGTAAGCCACTTACTATTACTGATCCTAATATGACCCGCTTTATGATGACCTTGGAGGATGCCGTAGATTTAGTGTTGTATGCTTTTGAGCACGGTGAGAATGGCGATATTTTCGTGCAAAAAGCACCTGCTGCTACTATCGAAGTACTAGCCAAAGCCTTAACAGAGCTGATGAATCTTGCTGAGCATCCTATTGTCATTATGGGTACACGCCATGGTGAAAAAGCGTATGAAGCTCTTTTAAGCCGTGAGGAAATGGCAGTGGCTATCGATCAAGGGTATTACTATAGAGTGCCAGCAGACCAACGTGACCTTAACTATGGCAAATATGTCGAAGAAGGTGATCTGCATATTACCGAAATTGAGGATTACAACTCCCATAATACAGAACGCTTAGATGTGGAAGGTATGAAGCAGCTGCTCCTTAAGCTTGAGTTTGTCCGTGCTTTAACTGAAGGCAGACATGTTGATCCGGAGGCGTGATTTTGAATATTGTAGTGACTGGCTCTAACGGATTTATTGCTAAAAACCTTATTCAATTTTTATCCGAACAAAACGATATTAATATCTTGTGTTTTAATCGTAGCTCTAGTGAAGATGAGTTAAAAAGTGCGGTTATTAAAGCAGATTGGATCATACATTTAGCAGGGGTTAATCGCCCATTAGATGAGCAAGAGTTTGTAGAAGGGAATATTACTTTAACGCAAAAAATTGCTAACTTGCTAAGCGAGTATAATAAAAAGACTCCGATCATTTTATCTTCATCTATTCAGGCCGAGCAAGACAATGCTTATGGTCAAAGTAAACTTGGCGGTGAGCAAGTATTAATTGATTTAAATGAAAATCAAGGTAATCCAGTCTATATCTGTCGTTTGGCTAATGTATTTGGTAAATGGTCACAACCTAACTATAATTCGGCGGTAGCGACTTTCTGCCATAATATTGCTAATGATTTACCCATTCAAATTAATAATCCTGATGCGGTTATTCGCTTAGTTTATATAGATGACGTGGTAGAGA
>RCMY010002784.1_pt1 | contig 15728 bp, 16 predicted proteins | sample 2041341 | NCBI WGS metagenome assembly RCMY01 (sample SAMN09708234, study PRJNA481090) | Marine sediment metagenome, whole genome shotgun sequencing project. | reverse complement strand
AGGGTGTCGACCGAACCAAGGCTGACCGCCGGGGTCATCAGGCGCACGGAACGCATCACGCTGGCCGCAGCCGCATGGCCACCGACGAGATCGAAAGCGATCAGCGCACCCGGACCACGCATCTGCCGCGCCAACAGCGCCGCGGCGGCAGCATCGGCAATCCCCGGGTAATACACGCGCGACACCGCCGGATGTTCGGCCAGGCGTTCAACCATGCGCCGTGCATTCGACTGGGCACGCTCCACCCGCAACGCCAGGGTCGGCAGTCCCCGATGTAGCAGGTAGGCGGCCAGCGGATGCAGCAATGCCCCGGTCGCCGCGCGCACTGTACGCAATGGCTGCGCGAGCTGGTCGCTGCAGCAGACCACACCGGCAATCACGTCACCGTGTCCGCCCAGGAATTTCGTGGCGCTGTGCAGGACGTAGCTGGCCCCGAATACAACCGGGTTCTGCAGCACCGGTGTGGCGAAGGTGGAATCGACCATGACCGGCACATCCCCGGCCGCCGCGACCACCGCAGCGATGTCGACCAGGGCCAGGGTTGGATTGGCCGGCGTCTCGATGATCACCAGCGACGTGTCCGGACGCAGTCGTTCAGCGATCTGTCCGGCATCGACGAACTCCGCCTCCAGTCCGCACAGGCCACTGGCCAGCAAGTGATCCGACGTTCCGTACAGCGGGCGCACCACCAGCACATGCACACCGTGGCGGCGACGCTCCAGCAACACTGCGGTCAGCGCCGCCATGCCGGAGCCAAAGGCGACACAAGCCTGCGTGCCTTCAAGCTGCGCCAGCGCGTTTTCAGTACGTGCGACCGTGGGGTTGTGCAGCCGTGCGTAGATCGGGTTCGCGGCCGTGGCTTGGCCGGCGACGAGGGCATCAAAACTGGCCGTGCCTTCATCGAGATCGGTGATGGGATAGGTGGTCGACAAGTCCAGCGGCGGCGCATGCACGCCCAGCTCGACGAAATCCTCGCGCCCAGCGTGGACGGCCTGCGTTTCGAAGTTGGGCATGGGGATCAATCCGGCTGCATGGACGCCAATTCTAGAACGATGTTTGTACTGATAAACTATGACCGAATTATATTCACTGGACACCTAGAATGTCGGTACTGGATCGAATCGATTTCGCCCTGATGCGTCTTCTGCGGAAGAATGCACGGTTGTCCAACAAGGAGCTGGCAGCCCAGACCGGGATCGCGCCGTCGACCGCGCTCGAACGCGTCCGCCGCCTGCTCTCGAGCAAGGCGATCCTGGGCTATCACGCCGAGGTGGCCCCGGCGGCAATCGGCATTGGTTTGCAGGCGCTGGTTTCCGTCCGCCTGGCCAAGCATTCACGCACGCTGGTCGACAGCTTCCACGCCCACCTGCTGTCGCGACCCGAGGTGTTGGCGTTCTACCACCTCGCCGGTGCAGACGACTTCCTGGCACATGTCGGCGTGCGCGATAGCGCCCACTTGCGCGACTTTGCACTGGAAGCCTTCACCGAGCGCAAGGAAGTGGCCCATATCGAGACCAGGCTGATCTTCTCGTTTCGACGTAATCCGGAATTGCCTGTGTTTGCCGGGACAGCGGATCAAACAGTTCGCGATTAGTTAGTCGACATCAAGAGCGTCACGCTCTAGCACACGACAAGCTGCACGGTGTCGCATACGTGCCTGCAGGACCTTGTCCGGCGCGTCTTTACGTATCATTCGGGCGGACCATGCTGTGAAGTCCGCTTCACGGGAATATCGCCATGGCAACCTCTTTGTCCTCTGACCTCACCGCCCAATTGCAGGGCATGCCGATGGATCGCATCGCGCAACAGCTGGGCGTCGATCCCACCCAGGCCAGCGCCGCCATCGGTGCTGCGCTGCCGTTGCTACTCGGGGCGCTTGGCCGCAATGCCAGCCAGCCCCAAGGCGCGCAAGCCCTCTATGGCGCGCTGCAAAAAGACCACTCGGGACTCGACATCAGCAGCGTGCTGGGCGCAGTGCTGGGTAATGGCGGCGACGTCGGTGGCAGTCAGGGCGGACAGATCCTGGGCCATATCTTAGGCGGCAAGCAGCCGCGGGCCGAAGCAGGCGTCAGCCAGGTGGCGGGCATCGGCAACGAGCAGGCCGGCGCGTTGATGAAGATACTTGCGCCGATCGTGATGGCCTACCTGGCCAAGCACTTGCTTGGACAAGGCAATGCGCAAGCGGCCACGCAACCTGGGCCGCAAGCACTGGGCGACATGCTCGGCCAGGAGCATCAGCGCGTGCAGCAACAAGGTGGGCTAGCTGGGGGACTGCTCGGCGCGGTACTCGACCAGGACGGCGACGGCGAATTGGGGATGGGTGACCTGCTCAAGATAGGTAGTGGTTTCCTGGGCGGTCGGAGCTAAGGCAGTCGCGGCAGCACTCCCTTCACAATTCCCATGGCCGGAACGACATGTCAGAACCTGATCCCACCTCGCTCAAACTGGCCGGCATTCTTTTCATTGCCGGCGGCGTTGCATTCTTCGCGGCAGCCTTCATCGGCAAACAAGTCTCTTTTTATGGTGTCGGCGCTGCCTTTATCACGATCGGCACGGTGTTCGTTGCCAGGTCGCGCAGTACGAAATAGCTTGTGTCATGCCATCAAACCACCGGCGCACCATGGGCCTGCGACCCGGCCCAGTGCTTGGGATAGATGGTGCCTATGCATTGATTAAGAATATTCAACTGTAACTTTCAGCAGATGCGGGCTACCGTCACTGGCACTGCCTCCATCCGCTCCGGAGTTCATCATGGCCAAGTCTCCCGGCTCTTCATCCAGGCCTGTTTCAGCCAAGCCTGTCTCAGCCAAGCCCGCCCCTTCCCCACTGACCACCGCTGCCGGCGCGCCCGTGCCGGACAACCAGAACAGCCTGACCGCCGGACCGCGCGGCCCGTTGCTTGCGCAGGACGTCTGGTTGCATGAAAAGCTGGGCAACTTTGCGCGTGAAGTGATCCCGGAGCGGCGCATGCACGCCAAGGGTTCGGGCGCCTTCGGCACGTTCACCGTCACCCACGACATCACCGGGTATACGCGCGCCAGCATCTTCGCCAAGGTTGGCAAGCAGACCGAGATGTTTGCGCGCTTTACCACCGTGGCCGGCGAGCGCGGCGCGGCCGATGCCGAACGCGACATCCGCGGGTTTGCGCTGAAGTTCTACACCGACCAGGGCAACTGGGACATGGTCGGCAACAACACGCCAGTGTTCTTCCTGCGCGATCCGCGCAAGTTCCCCGACCTCAACAAAGCGGTCAAGCGCGATCCGCGCACCAACCTGCGTAGTGCCACCAACAACTGGGACTTCTGGACGCTCCTGCCAGAAGCGCTGCACCAGGTCACCATCGTGATGAGCGATCGCGGTATCCCGGCCAGTTATCGCCACATGCACGGTTTTGGCTCCCATACCTATAGCTTCATCAATGCCGACAACGAGCGTTGCTGGGTCAAGTTCCACTTCGTCACCCAGCAAGGCATCAAGAACCTGACCGATGCCGAGGCAGCCGGAGTCGTCAGCAGCGATCGCGAGAGCAACCAGCGCGACCTTTACGACGCCATCGAGCAGGGCGACTTTCCAAAGTGGAAGATGTACATCCAGGTGATGCCAGAAACCGATGCGGAAAAGGTGCCCTACCACCCCTTCGACCTGACCAAGATCTGGCCCAAGGGCGATTACCCGTTGATCGAGGTCGGCGAGTTCGAGCTCAACCGCAACCCTGAAAACTTTTTCATGGACGTGGAGCAGGCCGCGTTTGCCCCGAGCAACCTGGTGCCAGGCATCGGTGTTTCACCCGACAAGATGCTGCAGGCGCGCCTGTTCAACTATGCAGATGCGCAGCGCTACCGCCTGGGCGTCAACCTCCACCAGATCCCGGTTAATGCAGCCCGCTGCCCGGTGCACAGCAACCATCGAGACGGACAGGGCCGCATGGATGGAAACTACGGTGGCTTGCCGCATTACGAACCCAACAGTTTCAACCAGTGGAAGGAGCAGCCAGAATTCCGGGAGCCACCACTGAAGATCTCCGGTGACGCCGATTTCTGGAACTTCCGCGAAGACGACGATGACTACTTCAAGCAACCCGGCGACCTGTTCCGGCTGATGTCAGCCCCGCAGCAGCAAGTGCTGTGCGAAAACACGGCAAGGGCCATGGGCGATGCGCCGGACTTCATCAAACAGCGCCATATCGACAACTGCGCCAAGGCCGATCCGGCCTACGGCGCGGGCGTGGCCAAGGCGCTTGGATTGAAGCCATCAGCTTGACTCGACCTACTGGACGCGCATTCGGTATCAAAAAGAGGGCATGCAGTGGTCGTGAATAAGCTGAGTGCGATTCTCTGTATCTGTCTCGCAACCCTGGTCTCGTCGCCTGCGATGGCTTCGGAGTGGGTGAAGCTTGGGGTGGACGAGAGCGGCCAGACATGGCTCGTGGACAAATCCACGATCAGCCGTGATGGCGGGATCGTTGAAGCCTGGAGCAAAGTCGAGCTTGCTCATCCACAGGCGGACCCGTCGAGCGGAAAAATGATATCCGCCGTGAGCTATCTTCAGGTAACCAACTGCTTGCGATCGACCACCGGCTTGAAGAAAGTCAAGCTGTTTACCGTTAGCGGCGCGCTCATCTCCGAGCACACATTAACTGTTTACACAGTCCCGAGGCCCGTCGCTGCAGGCCCATTTCTGGAAGAAACCATTCAATTTGTATGCGCACCTGCCAGCGTCGGCGCATCGCAATGATGGGTGGATTCAATCACCAGGTGCGACAAACCCCAGGCGCTGCGTAGTCGTTGTATCGGGGTGTCGTTCTCCTGCCTTTCGCGCTGCGGGTCGGCTTGAATTCAGGCGATATTCCTTGCCGCGACAGGCGGTGCGCCAAGAGTTCGGCCGATGCCGTCGCTTGGCATCGTCGCTTCAAGATAAGTCGATATCGCCCAGCGCCCGGATCAGCCGACGTGCACGCTTGTCGGGTTTCGTTTCCGGCGCACGGTAACCGGCACGTGCGGCGGCGCGGGTGGCACGCGCCTGCTCGCGCGCCAGGCGTGATGCTTCGCTCTCGGTGTAGAGCGTCTGTGCGATACGCGCCGGGCCGCGGCTGTCACTGAGCCCGCGCACCTCGATCTCGAACACCTCCTCGCCGCGCTCAATCTGCAATGCATTGCCGATGCGCACGACGCGCGCCGCCTTGGCGCGTTGTCCGTCGACCACGACTTTTCCACCGACCACGGCCTGTCGCGCCAGGCTGCGGGTCTTGAAGAAGCGTGCGGCCCACAACCACAGGTCCAGGCGCACGCCGGTTGGGGCGTCAGTCGTCATGGATCGAAACTAGCGCCATGGCGTGCGCACGACAAGCCATGTGGCAAGCCAATACCCCCGGTTTTACATTCGTCATTCCCGCGAAGGCCGGAATCCAGTGACTTTGTCTCTTAGGCTTGGTGTATCTCTGGCTAACCGACGAGCTTCGCCCTACGCGTCGCGTCGAGACATATGCTCCAAACGTACATACCCCTTTGCGGGAATGACGGCTGGCAAGCGAATCAAACTGGACGCTACGACAAGAGTGCTGCAGCGCCAAATGGCGTATCACACCCACAACGCAAACGGCCGCCCGGAGGCGGCCGTTCGTGGCGTGACGTGATCGATGGATCAGGCGTCGGTGCCGGCTCCGCTCTTGCCGGCAGCTTTTGCCTCGGCAGCGACGGCGGCGACAGACAGGGCCTTGGCCTTGGCATTGCCGGCCAGGTCTTCCTTGATGCGGGCCTTGCGGCCTTCCAGGCCACGCAAGTAATACAGCTTGCCGGCACGCACCGCGCCGCGACGCTTGACCTGCACTGAATCGATGATCGCGCTGTGGTTCTGGAACACGCGCTCTACGCCGTAGCCGTGCGAGATCTTGCGCACGGTGAACGAGGAGTTGAGGCCGGCGTTCTTGCGCGCGATGACCACGCCTTCGTAGGCCTGGAGGCGTTCACGGGCGCCTTCCTTGACCTTGACGTTGACGATCACGGTGTCGCCGGTGCCGAAGACGGGCAATTCGCGCTGTGCCTGCTCGGATTCAAAGTTCTGCAGCAGCGTGTTGAGCGATGGCTTGTTCATGGTGGGACCTGTTGTGTTAGCCACGAGTGGCTTGCCTGTTGGAGTGCCGGTTTCCTCCAGGCCAGCACGCGGTAAGGGGGCGTGGCGGCATGTGGAACCAGTCGTGTTGTAGCGCGAGTGCACGTGGACCCGCGTCTTGGCATGGGGACAGCTTGATCAGTACTGCTTGATCGGTACTACGGTGACGCGAAGCCGCTCATTATAGCGGGGTTTTTCCCTGTGTTGCTAGTGGGTTACGGACGCTGGGCTGGTCTTGGCAGGCTGTCGGCAACGCATGCGTTTGCCGCAGTTTGTCCCGAAACCGCTAGCCCGCAAGCCCGCCCTACCCTTTGAGGGCTTCCAGGAATCGGCGGTCGGCTTCGGTCAGCCCAGCCTCCCCGAGCAGGTCCGGGCGACGGCGCCAGGTGCGCTCCAGCGCTTGTTGGCGGCGCCAGCGGGCGATTTCAGCGTGGTTGCCGGACAGCAGCACCGGCGGCACTTCGCCCAGGTCGTGCTCGACCGGCCGAGTGTAATGCGGGCAATCCAGCAGCCCGTCCTCAAAGCTGTCCTGGACGGCGGATTCGGCATCGTTCAGGGCGCCCTCCTGCAGCCGGGCGACGGCGTCGATCACCACGGCAGCTGCCAGCTCGCCGCCGGACAACACGTAATCGCCAATCGACAGCTCCTCGTCGACTTCAGCCGCGACCAGGCGCTCGTCGATGCCTTCGTAGCGGCCGCACAGCAGGATGATGCGCTCGCGGCCCGCCAGTTCATGGACTTTGCCCTGGGTCATGCGCTCACCCTGCGGGCTGAGATAGACGACCTTGGCCGGCGCCGGGTCGGCTGCGCGCGCGGCAGCGATGGCGGCGCGCAGCGGATCGATCAGCATCACCATGCCCGGGCCGCCACCAAAGGGACGGTCGTCGACGCGACGGTAGTTGCCTTCGGCGTGGTCGCGCGGGTTCCAGCCGTGGAGTGACAGCAGCTTGTTTTCCAGCGCGCGGCCGACGACACCGTGCCCGGCGATCTGGGAGACGAACTCGGGAAACAGGCTGATCAGGTCGATACGCATGGTTGCGATTGTAGGCTGGGCCTGATGGCCGGACAGGCTTTAACTGTAGGAGCGGCTTAAGCCGCGGGTTCTTGGTCCCAATCCGGCTGTTGTAGGAGCGACGTGAGTCGCGATCAGAATCCCGGATGGCAATCGCGACTCACGTCGCTCCTACAAAAAGCGAGAGCAAGATCAAGAGCTCGCGGCTGAAGCCGCTCCTACAAAGGCTTGTCTCGCCGATTGGCTAGAAATCGGGATCCCAATCCACGGTCACAACGCCCGTGTCGAAATCCACCGACGTGATGTATTCCGGTTGCTTGAAAGGGATCATGCGCTCGCGGTCGCCGCGCGCAACGAGGACATCATTGGCACCCGTGGAAAACAGGTGCGACACGGTGCCAAAGTCGGTGCCGTCGACGTTGACCACGCGCAGTCCTTCCAGGTCGCTCCAGTAATATTCGCCCGGCTCGGGCGGCGGCAATGCCGAGCGTGGAGCGAAGATTTCGTAACCACGCATCGCGTCGGCAGCGTCGCGATCTTCGACGTCGGGAATTGTCGCGACCACGCCTTTGGTGGTCTCGCGTCCGCGCGCACCTTCGATCGCACGCTCCCTACCCTGTGGATCGCGTAGCGTCCACGGCAGGTAGCGGAAGATCGCAGACTTGGGCTCGGTGAACGATTCGAGCTTGAGCTCGCCGCGAACACCGAACGCGCCGTGCAGTTTGCCCAGCAGGATCAATCGCTGATCAAGCTGGCGCTGATCAAGCTGGCGCTGATCGAGCTGACGTTGCCCAACCAGCTGCTGCCCGGCAGTATCCTGCCCGACAGTCGTGGTGTGTTCTTTATCCATGCGGCCGCGCGGCATGCGCGCGACACCCGGATCAAGCGGCCGGAACGGCCGGCTGGTCAGCAGACTTCAACGCCTGCTTGTACAGGTCAGCGACCTTGTCGCTCATCTGCGCGCCCAAGCCCATCCAATGCTTGACGCGATCGGTGTTGAGCTCGATGCGCTTCTCGGCACCGGCGGCGACCGGGTTATAAAAGCCCAGGCGCTCGATGTTGCGGCCGTCGCGTGCGCTGCGGCTGTCGGTGACGATGATGTGGTAGAAGGGGCGCTTCTTGGCGCCGCCACGTGTCAGGCGGATCTTGACCATTATAATTGTTCCTGTGTTGCCCAATCGGCGAACTGCCGCGGTAAGCCGAACATTATATGCCATGGAATGGACGCCATGGAAGCCCTCTCAGACGGGCATCAATACCCCGAAGGCATGGCCGACCGCCGCCGTGAAGGCCATGGCCAACGCGCTCCACAGGGTGACCCGGATCGCCCCGCGCCAGACCGGTGCCCCGCCCACCCGCGCCGCCACGGCACCGAGCCCGGCCAGGCAGATCAGGGCGGAAAGGCTGACCCAGAGGCTGGCCCGGGCAACAGGCACGAGCAAAATGACGGCAATAGGCAGCATCGCCCCGCTGGCAAACGCCAGCGCCGATGACAGCGCGGCCTGGACCGGGCGGGCACGGGACATTTCATTGATACCGAGCTCATCCCTGGCATGCGCGCTCAGCGCGTCGTGCGCCATGAGCTGCGTAGCCACCTGTTTGGCCAGCGCAGGCTCGAGGCCGCGGTCGACGTAGATCGCACTGAGTTCCCTGTGCTCTCCGGCGGGGAACTGCGCGAGCTCGATACGCTCCTTGGCAAGATCGGCGTTTTCGGCATCGGCCTGCGAGCTCACCGAGACGTATTCGCCCGCCGCCATCGACATCGCACCACCCACCAGCCCGGCCAATCCGGCCAGCAGGACCTGCGCATGCCCGGCATTGGCGGCCGCCACGCCCACCACCAGGCTTGCGGTCGACACGATGCCGTCATTGGCGCCCAGCACCGCTGCGCGCAACCAGCCGGTTCGCGATCCGCGGTGTCGCTCGGGTGAGTGCTTTCGAAACATCAGGTCATCTCAGGACCGGGGGCTGGTTCATCTGAAAGACTTCACCTGAAAGGCTGTCCGCCACCGCCACCACCCATCATCCCCTGCATGCCGCGCATCAGGCCCTTCATGCCGCCGCGGCCCATCTTGCGCATCATCTTTTCCATCTGCTGGTACTGCTTCATCAGCTTGTTGACGTCCGAAGGCTGCATGCCCGAGCCCTTGGCGATGCGCTGGCGACGCGAGCCGTTGAGCAACGCCGGGTTGCGACGTTCCTTCTTGGTCATCGAATTGATGATCGCCACCATCCGTGGCACTTCCTTGCCGGTAACCTGGGCCTTGACGTGGTCGGGGATCTTGCCGATACCCGGCAGCTTGTCCATCAATCCGGACAGGCCGCCCATGCCCTGCATCTGCTCGAGCTGGTCGCGCATGTCGTTAAGGTCGAACTTCTTGCCCTTGGCGACTTTCTGCGCCAGCTTGGCCGCCTTGTCCTGGTCGACCTGCTGCTCAACCTGCTCGACCAGGCTGAGCACGTCGCCCATGTCCAGGATGCGGCTGGCGATGCGGTCTGGATGGAAGACGTCCAGGCCGTCGGGTTTCTCGCCAGTACCGATGAACTTGATCGGCTTGCCGGTGATGTACCGCACGCTCAAGGCCGCGCCACCACGCGCGTCACCATCGGTCTTGGTCAATACAACGCCGGTCAGCGGCAACGCTTCGGAGAAGGCCTTGGCGGTGTTGGCTGCGTCCTGGCCGGTCATCGAATCGACCACGAACAACGTCTCGACCGGATTGGCGACAGCGTGCAGCGCCTTGATCTCGGCCATCATCGCTTCGTCGATGGCCATGCGGCCAGCGGTATCAACGATCAGTACGTCCGCGTAGGACTTCTTTGCGTCCGCGATCGCGGCGCGGACGATAGCCTCGGGCTTGTCGCCGGCATCGGACGGGAAGAACAGCACGTCGACCTGCTGGGCCAGCGCTTTCAACTGCTCGATCGCGGCCGGACGGTAGACGTCGGCGCTGACCACCATCACCTTCTTCTTGCGCTTTTCCTTGAGATGCTTGGCCAGCTTGGCGACGGTGGTCGTCTTGCCCGCGCCCTGCAGGCCCGCCATCAGGATCACTGCCGGCGCCGGAACGTTGAGGTTCAGCTCAGTGGCCGAGGCGCCCATCACCGTGGTCAGCTCGTCGCGCACGATCTTGATCAGCGCCTGGCCCGGAGTCAGCGACTTGAGCACTTCCTGGCCGAGCGCCCGCACCTTGATGCGCTGGACCAAGGCCTGCACCACCGGCAGCGCGACATCGGCCTCGAGCAGTGCGATGCGCACCTCGCGGGTGGCCTCGGCGATGTTGGACTCGGTAAGGCGGCCGCGGCCGCGCAGGCGCTCGACGGTGCCGGACAGGCGCTGGGTCAGGGATTCGAACATGGGAAAACCACGGAAAACGGACGCAGATTATAGCCCGCACCGATGACGCTCTTCGTAGGAGCGGCTTTAGCCGCGAGCTTTGGGCTTCAGGCTTTGGGCTTTGGGCTTTCTGTAGGAGCGACATAAGTCGCGATCAGTGCTCCGGAGAACATGATCGCGACTTACGTCGCTCCTGCAAGGTCAAAGAGAACCATATCCAAGAGCTCGCGACTGAAACCGCTCCTACAAAAGCACGTGGCTATGCGACACTGCCGCGATGTTGCCGTTCGCCCTTCCTGCCGTCGTGCTTTACGGCCTGGCCACGCTGGGTTGCAACCCGCGCGTGCGCGATGCGTTTGGCCGCAAGCTCCCCGCCCGCACCGGTCTGGTGCTCGCGATCCTGGCCGTGGCCTGCCACGCCAGCGTGCACGTCCTGGCCTGGGACCGCCTGGGTGGTCCGGACCTGCATTTCTTCGCTGCGCTGTCCTGGGTGAGCCTGGGCATGGCATTGATCTCGCTGGTCCTGGCCTGGCGCCGTCAAGCGGCGCTGATCGGCTTGGTGGTGTTTCCGATCGCCTTGCTGACAGTGCTCGCCTACGGCCTGTACGGCACCGGTCCGGAGCAGACCATTGCCTGGCAGCTGCAACTGCATGCTTTCGTCGCCCTGCTTGCGTTCGCCACGCTGGCCATCGCCGCGTTGCTGGCACTGATGCTCTGGGCGCAGGAGCGGGCATTGCGCAACCACGCCACGGCACGACCGGGCAATCGCCTGCTGCCGCCGCTGACCGAGTTGGAATCACTGTTGTTCCGCACCATTACCGTCGGATTCGTGCTGTTGACTGTCACCCTGCTCACCGGGGCGTTGTTCGTCCACAACCTGTTCGAGCAGCATCTGGTCCACAAGACCGTGCTCAGCGTGTTGTCGTGGCTGCTGTTTGGCGGGTTGCTGCTCGGGCGTTGGCGCCGCGGCTGGCGGGGTGCGGTAGCCGTGCGTTGGACGCTGGCAGCCATGATCCTGTTGGTCCTGGCGTTTTTTGGCAGCCAATTCGTTCTTGAGCTGATCCTCCACCGCCACACCTGACCCGAAGCGCTCATACAGAGCCTTGGCAGCCGTAACACGGCATTCAGTTGCTGGAACAATATTTGCATTGACAACTATTGCGCGCGCGAGCAAAGTGCGCGGTCATGAACACACCGCCCCCGTCTCCCTGCACCGGCTCCACTCTTGGCCTGCTGTTCCGCCAGGTCCGCGATGCGATGTGGGCCCGGATGGCCGATGAAATGGCCCAGGCCGGCCACGACCTGACCTTCAGCCAGTACATCACCATCAAAAAGCTGGCTGACGGCACGGCCGGTGTCACCGACCTGGCCCGCGCCGCCGAGCTCAACCCCGGCGCGATGACCCGCCTGCTGGACCGGCTCGTCGCCAAGGGTTACGTGACCCGTGTCCACGACGCCAACGACCGCCGCGCCGTGCACGTCCACCTGACCGATGCCGGCAAGACGATCTGGCAGGACATCAACCACTGCGGCGAGCGCGTGCGTGGGCAGGCTTTGGCCGGGATGGGCGCATCGGACCGCGCGCAATTGACCGGCCTGCTTGAACGGGTACGCGACAACCTCACCACTGCAGGCCTCACCAACAGTGGCACGACGCCATGAACCGTCCACGCTACCAACACCGCGCGCAATCCAAGGCAGCCCGTCCGACCATTGCTGGCATCATCGCCGGCGCTCCGCTGGTCGCGTTGCTCGCCTGCCTAGTGGCGCTGGCCAGCCTGCTGTTGGGTGGGTGTGCGAGCACCCACGGACTCGCCCCTGAAGGCCGGATGCATGATATCGACCTGCGTGACGCTGGCCAGCTCGCCAACGCACGCAGCCTGGGGGATGCGAAGACCTCCGATGCCACGTTTCCGCAACTGGACTGGTGGCGCGCCTTCGGCGACCCGCAACTCGATGCACTGATCGAGGAAGGGCTAGCCGGCAACCCCTCGTTGGACGCCGCCGACGCGCGTGCACGACAGGCGATCGCGCAGGCCGGCCTGGCCGACGCCGCGCGCAAGCCGACACTCGGCGCCAGCGCGCAGGAAACCGCCGTGCAGATCCCCGAAACCCTGGCGCCTGCACCCTTGGGCGGCGAGCTGCAGGCCAGCACGGTGCTGATGCTGGACTTCAAGTACGCACCCGACATCTGGGGCGGCAAGCGCGCGCAATACGAAGCCGCGGTCGGCCAGGCGCGTGCGGCGCAGGTCGATGCGCAAGCCGCACGCCTGACCTTGTCGTCCAACATCGCTCGCGCCTACATCGCGCTGTCGCAAGCCTACGCCGCACGCGACGTTGCCGAGCAGGAACAGCAGCGCGCTTCGCACCTGTCCAAGCTGAGCCAACAGCGCGTCAATGCCGGCATCGACAACCAGCTTTCCTTGCACCAATCCCAAGCAGGCATCGCTGGCGCAAAGCTGCAGGCACAAGCAGCACGACAGCAGATCGATGCATTGCAAAATGCATTGGCCGCGCTGCTAGGCAATGGCCCGGATCGGGGTCTTGGCATCACGCCGCCACATCTGCTCAATACCCCCGCACCGGCCGTGCCGGACGTACTGCCGAGCGAACTGCTCGGCCACCGGGCCGATGTCGTCGCAGCGCGTTGGCGCGTCGAAGCCGCACAACACGGCATCGATGCCAGCCAGGCGTCGTTCAAACCAAGCGTCAATCTCAATGCCATCGTCGGCTTGGCGTCTTCCGGGTTGTCGGACCTGTTTAGCAGCAAGGCATTGCTCGGCTTTGGCGGCCCCGCGATCAGCCTGCCGATCTTCGATGGCGGCGGCTTGCGCAGCAACCTGGCCAAAAGCGACGCCGGCTACGACCTCGCCGTCGCCGGTTACAACCAGACCCTGGTCGATGCATTGCACGAAGTCACCGATGCCGTGCAGGCCGCACGATCGCTTGACCAGCAGATCCTGTCCGCCACACAGGCACACGACGCCGCAGCCGCTGCACTGAAACTTGCGCAGACTCGATACAAAGCCGGTCTGGGAACACAGCTAGACGTGCTTGTTGCCAAGGCACCGTTGCTGGAACTCGAACAACAACGCGCTGCACTGCGCGCACAACGGTTCAACGCATCGGTCGACCTGGATCGTGCCCTGGGTGGCGGCCTTGGACTGGTCATGCCCAGCAACAGCATGCCCAACGACACTGCCTCCAACGGCACTCATTCCGCACCGCACGATCTTGCCAAGACCCCAAGCCATGACGACTGAAATCAATCCCAACATCGACGCCGCAGCGCCGCAGAAGAAGAAGAAAAGCAAGCGCCACCGCGCCCTGCTGATCGTCGCCACCGTGGTCGTCGTCGCATTGGTCGCCTGGTTGCTTTGGTACCTGCTGGTCGCACGCTGGCACGAAGGCACCGACGATGCCTACGTGCAGGGCAACATGGTCAGCATCACCCCGCAGACCGGCGGCACCGTGGTTTCGATCAATGCCGAAGACGGCATGAAGGTCGTCGCCGGACAGGTGCTGGTGCAGCTCGACCCCAGCGATGCAAAGATCGCCTACGAGCAGGCCGTCGCCAACCTGGCCGGCACCGTACGCCAGGTCCGCGGACTGTACAGCATGGTCGACGCCGGCCAAGCCGACCTCAAGGCGCGGCAGGTGGCCGTTGAGCAGGCAAGTGCCGACGTTGCACGCCGCAAGAATCTCGTTGCATCGGGTGCCGTGTCTGCCGAGGAACTCGCCCATGCGCGTGATGCGTTGTCGGCCGCGCAGGCCGCTTTATCAGCATCTCACGGCGAGTTGTCACGCAACCGCGCACTGGTCGATGCCACCACGGTCAGCGACCAGCCGCAGGTACAGGCTGCCGCCGCGCAGTTGCGCTCGGCCTACCTCAACCTGCAACGCGTGGCGATCGTCGCCCCGGTCGGCGGATACGTTGCCCAGCGCAGCGTGCAGCTGGGACAGCGCGTGCAGCCCGGTTTGCCGCTGATGAGCGTCATCCCGCTGGAGCAGGTATGGGTCGAAGCCAACTTCAAGGAAACGCAGCTAGCCAAGATGCACTTGGGGCAGCCGGTAAAAGTCGATTCCGACATCTACGGCAGCGATGTTGCCTACACAGGCAAGCTGGTGAGCCTGGGCCTGGGTACCGGCAGTGCGTTCTCGCTGTTGCCGGCACAGAACGCCAGCGGCAACTGGATCAAGATCGTGCAGCGCATCCCGGTGCGTATCGAACTGGATCCCAAGCAGTTGGCCAAGCATCCATTGCGCTTGGGCATGAGCATGTCGGTCGATGTTTCGATACGCGACCAGGACGGCCCGGTATTGCCCGCGGCCATGCCCGGCAAGCCGGTGCTTTCAACCAATGCGTACGCTAAACAGCTCGCCGATGCCGACGCGCTGATCCATCGCATCCTGGAAAAGAACCTACCCAAGTCGCGGCACGACTGACGACTGGGTCATTCCGGAAAGCAAGCGCCACCTCTCGCAGCGATATACAAGCCATCGGATTCCACCTGCTCTGGAATGACAATAGGCCAGCGCTGGCAGCACTCCCCATCTTGCAACCAGATCAAAGGATTTCCAGACGTTCCGTCATCCCGGCGAAAGCCGGGATCCATTTTGATCCCCCAACCCTGTAACTCAGTGCCTGTAACGCAGCGCAGTCTCCAATACAGCGCCAGGGTGGAATGGACTCCGGCTTTCGCCGGGATGACGGAAAGGACAACCCAGCATGGCTTCGACATCCGCCACCGCCGATAACGCCGCCAACGCGCCCGCCACCAACCCGGCCGACTTCCGTCCGCCGAACATGGTGCTGGCCACGATCGGCATTTCGTTGGCGACGTTCATGCAGGTGCTGGACATCACCATCGCCAACGTGTCGTTGCCGACAATTTCCGGCAACCTGGGCGCCAGTGCCAACCAAGCGGTCTGGATCATTACCTCGTTCGCCGTCAGCAACGCCATTGCGTTGCCGCTGACTGGCTTCCTGACCCGGCGTTTCGGCGAACGCAGGCTGTTCGTATGGGCGACCTTCGCATTCGCGATCGCATCGCTGCTGTGCGGGCTGGCCAACACCATGGGCCTGCTGGTGGTCGCGCGTGCGTTGCAGGGTTTCGTCGCCGGACCGATGTATCCGGTTGCGCAGGCATTGCTTATCTCGATCTATCCACCGCAAAAACGCGGGCAGGCGATTGCGCTACTGGCGATGGTAACGGTGGTCGCACCGATTGCCGGCCCCGTGCTGGGTGGCTGGATCACCGACAACTACAG